>Ga0233412_10001758_pt1 | contig 10950 bp, 7 predicted proteins | sample Na_anoxic_4_MG_FD_180667 | JGI IMG/M metagenome (GOLD analysis project Ga0233412, IMG submission 180667) | Seawater microbial communities from Saanich Inlet, British Columbia, Canada - Na_anoxic_4_MG | ecosystem: Environmental > Aquatic > Marine > Inlet | place: Canada: British Columbia... | reverse complement strand
TATCTCTTTTTTTAGCCATAACAACTTCCTCTGTTTTGCTATGTGTTTAAAACTCCTTTTATCATTAAAGCAGACATTGAAGATTTGCTTTTAAATTCAATTGAATCAATTGAATCATAAGAAAAATAGTTTGTCAAGAAAAAAAATGGTAAAAATGAAAAAAAATTGAGGATTATATTTCTGGCAGGAGGATGTTGATTTGGGCGCCGGGGAAATGTGACAAATTATATTCTCTTTCCTTTCCCCATGCCCATTCAGGTATTATGGAGAGCTTTGCGGTTCCTGATCGGATGGAGATTTTACCATTCCATTCATTGACAAACCGCCTCACAGCAGCAAGTCCATGCCCCCTTCCTTTATCCGTATATCGTGATGCCCCATGGATTAGCGCCTCTTCTATGGACTGAAGATCGCTTTTTAGCGAAAATCTTTCCGATAAAGATTTTCTGAACCCAATGCCAGTATCCATGACAGCAATCTTGACTACGTTTTTTCCCATATTCTGAAAATGGTATTTCTGTATTCCTACAAATCCCTTGGTTTCACTATGTTCAATTATATTCTGGCATACCTCTGACAGGGATACTATGAAGCCGTTTATTGCCCTTTCGTCATACTGGAGGTGCCTTGTGAGTATCGCATTGGCCCGGTCTTTCACCTTTCCCACTATAAAATGAATGTCATCTGATTTCTCTATCTGAGTAATCTCTAACAAAACATCAGAATAAGAACTTCTCAGATATTTTTCTGATATTTTTGGTTTAAATGGTTCAAAAGTGAAATATCCGGGAGCAATCTTAAAAAAATCCATCCTTTCGAGGTATTTGAGAACTTCTTCAGATTCAGGAAGATGAAGAATTTTTTGATTAACTGTCGGTTTATAAATTTCTCCAATCTCAAGAAGCCCGACCATTCCATAAGGGTCTATGAAGGAGATCTCTTGAAGGTCAATCTCCGATGATTTCTTCAATCGATGCAGAAACTGCTCAAATGTCTCTTCAGTTATCTGGGGTATTATTTTCAATGCATTCTAAGTGGGCTCTGTGAGAGATTAGATAGGGGTAGTTATTGACTTTCAAATTGGCTTAACTCAAAAAGATTATATCCCTTTTGATTCAGGAATGAAACGATCTCTGCCGGCATCTTTTTATCAGTTGCCAGAATATGTTTTCCCTCCTGGTCATAAAAACTGATTCCAGAAACAGTCAGTATTATATTTCTTGTCTCATCCCTATCTGCTGTCAGAAAGTGATGCGGTTTAGAGTCATATGAAAGCCCAAGGAAATCAAGTATTAATTCTGTAATCCTGTTTAGATCTTTCTTGCCAGCAAGAGAGAGAACGAGAAATTGGTGTTTTTTAAGCAGAGAAACAATAGCAGGCGATAGCCCAGTTATGTCTATGATACAATCCTTCCCGTGCCTGTTAAAAAATAGATCGGCCTGTATAATTAAATTAAATTCAGAGTCCTTTCCTCGATAAACTGGAATTTTTACCTTACGAGAGAAAGGCTGGCCAGCAAAGTTTAATAGAAGAGTGGGTAAAGGAAAATCTATATTTTTCTCAATGCTTATCTTCTTTTGAATATTGACGTCATCTACCATGTCTTTAGGAACAGGGAGACCAGGATAATCAATTACCCTTATCCCTAATTTCTTTAGATATGCCCTTATTACCTCTGGTGTCTGCTCGGAAGAACTATTAATAAAGCTGATTACTGCAATTTTTTCTGGAATATTTTTCTCGCCTTTATGTGGAATAATAACCCAGTCTCCGGCTATGGAGATATCTATATCCCTACTTCTTATCTTAAATTGTTCCCCAGATTTAAGAATCTTATAATAGTAGCTATCTGCAAGAATTTTATCAATAGCAGATTTAAGGGTATCGTCTGTGGTCAGATGAACAATTCCATAATCCTCCCAATCGGCGAGGATTAATTGGCTGATGTCTTCTGGAAGCTCATTTTTTAGGTCAATAATCAATCGTATGCCATTCTGCAAATTTAATACAGGGAAAGATTCGGCCTTTAGTTGTATCTGGCCACCTGCTTTCAGGGGAATAAACTGCTTACCAGTATCGACCCATTCCTCGTCCATCTGATTGAAGATATCCCTGAGTTTTTTTCTTAAAGAAATAATTTGTTCAGTGTCTTCAGATGGGGTGATCTCAGTCTTCTTTAAAGCTCTCTTTTCTTTTGTAACCTTAATAGGCATTCTGACTATCTTTGGAGAAAAAATGGGAAGCCTGATTACCTGATTTGGATGGATAACATCAAAATTTTTTAACGTAGGATTAAATTTCTGAACCAGGTTTAGATATTCGTCATAAAGGTATTTGGGCTGTATCTTATACTTTCCATAGACGACCATTGTTAAGCTATCGCCAGGTTTAACCACATAATTCTCAAAATTTACATCTTCCAATGAGGAAATACCCATTATTGATTTCTGGACAAATGTTCCTTTTTCTGCATCTCCTTTAATTGGTGTTATGTTGAGTGGAATTAATATTGTTTGTCCCGGGTGAATAATATCAAGATTTGTTAACGATTTATTCATACTTTTTAATAAGGAAATAAGCTCAGCAATATCTGGTCTTTTGAGTAGTCCCCTCTGGCGCAGAATTTTCCAGATGTAATCGCCATCTTTTACCTTAACTTTCTCACAAACAACCTCCCTACCTTCCATTTTTTTGATCTTGGCTTGCTGAACTAAAGAGATAGAGAGTGTGTCTTTTCCTTTTCCTTGAACCAAAGGCGCACATAAGCAAGGAAAAACAATCAGGAATGTAAGGAAAATGGAAATTTTTCTTGCTGTAGTTTTGATACGCATTGAAAAACTCGTGATATTCCCCCTTGGTCTTATTACTGATAGAAATAGTTGGTAGAGTCCGTTGATAGTTGTTTAAAGGTCACTACTCAGGTATCTTGCCACAAAGGCACCAAGACACTAAGATTATAAAATTATTTTTTATAGTAGATACCCACGGGCTCACGCCCGGGGTCCTCTGCAAATTTTGATAGCCTTTTTTATCCCGATAAATCGGGATTAAAATTAGTGAAAAAACTCCATTATTCAATTTATATTCATTTTTTCTTTGGGTCTTTGTGCCCCTGGCCCAGACCTGGCATGCAATGCTTAGCTATATTATATGATATAAATAGATATTATATAAGTTGCAATATATGCTAAGGCACTCGCGCCAGGGCAGGCTTGGTGGCTGAATAGTTACGTCTAAAATATATAATTCAATTAATTCCTGTATATAGCAGAAAATAATACAGGAATCTGTCATCTCACCTAAGTAGTTGAAAATATTGTCACAATCCCGATTTATAGGGACTGACATTACCAAATAATTACTGTTATATTAAATAGTTAAACAAGATTATGTCAAGATTTTTCACCTATTATAATTATACACAATATATTGAACCAGTCAACAATAAATATACATTATGTTGTATTTTTATCTTTACATTTATTCTAATATCTGCTATCAATTATATCTAAAATGTTAGGGAGATAAATAACGATGAAAATAAAGAAGCTTTCTATTCAGGGTTTTAAGTCATTTATGGATAGATTGGACATTCAAATTTCTCCTGGAATCAGTGCATTTGTTGGTCCTAATGGTTGCGGTAAGAGCAATATAGTTGATGCTATACGATGGGTTATGGGCGAACAAAGCCCCAAGCAGCTCCGTGGTCGCCAGATGGAAGATTTGATTTTTTCAGGGGCAGGTCCGTTAAAGGCCTTGAGTATGGCAGAGGTAGCCCTGACATTTGAAAATGCTGAGGAATTCCATGATACCAGCGAGATCTCCATTTGTAGACGGCTTTATAGGTCTGGTGAAAGCGAGTACCTAATCAATAATTCAACATGCAGATTAAAGGATATCCACGATTTACTTATGGGCACCGGATTGGGTAATCGATCATATGCTATTATTGCCCAAGGAGAGATAGGTTTAATCATAGAGCAAAAACCAGAAGAAACAAGATTTCTTTTGGAGGAGGCAGCTGGCATTACTAAGTACAAGGTTAGGAGAGAAGAATCTTTACGAAAGGTATCATTAACAAAAGAAAACCTTAGCAGGGTAGAAGACCTTCTCGCTGAAATTAAAAGAGAGATGAATTCTCTCAAGAGACAAGCCGGGAAGGCCAGAAGATTCAAAGAGATAAATACTGACATTCATCGCTTAAAGCTCGTTTTGCAGGCCAATAAATATAGTGAATTGCAGACAGAGAAGGTAAAGAGAGCAAAAATTATTGATGACTTGATAGATAAGGAAAAAGGATTAGATGCGCTTTTTTCTGAATCTGAGAAGGTTATTGAAACTAAGAATTTGGAGATAATAGAGAAGGAGAAGTCCTTATCTGTTCTGAGGGAATCAGTTTTTTCTCTTAGGGAAGAGCGCAGAAATAATGAGGATACACTCAGACATTTGTCGGCTGACCAGGAAAGATTTAACCTTGTTTCTGTTAGGTTGAATGAAGAGAAAACGGAAATCAGTGAAAAATTAATGGGATTTCAATCTGAAGTTGAAAAAATTAACTCTACGATTAATGAACTGCAAAAATTGATCCAGGAAATCTCAACCCTTCAATCTCAGCATGATTCTGCTTTTAACGATGAAAGACAAACATTGAGTAGATTGAAAGATGAGTTGAAAAAGGAAAAATCTTATTTAATCGAGCTAACTACTAATGAGGCGAGCCTGAGAGGTGAAAAAAACAATCTCACAGAGATGATTAGCCAGTTAGAGATCAGAAAGAATGGGCTTAAGGAGAACTCCAGAGAGATAGCAAAAAATCTTGAAAAGCCATCTTTTCTGTTAGACGAAAAAAGGGAAAGAAGGGAGAAGGCAGTAATTCAGGTAAGCTCTATCGATAACAATATACAAGCACAAAGAATAAAGCTAACAAGACTTGAAGAGGTGAGAAGAGAGAAAGAATCTAAATGCTCAGCAACCGAGTTAGAACTAAATCTCTCTCGTTCCCAATTAAAGACCATTAGAGGCCTTATTGAAAACTATGAAGGGTATAAATCAGGCGTTCAGACAATTATGAATTCTTATGGGCAAAAGAGTATTAAAAGAGGCAATATTTTAGGTGTAGTGGCAGATTTTATTCAAGTTGAACCAGAATTCGAGCTGGCTGTTGAGGCAGTTTTAGCAGAAAGATTACAATATGTCATTGTTGCTCGGCAGGAGGATGGCAGGGAGGCCGTTGAATATTTAAGATCAAAAGATATGGGGAGAAGTTATTTTCTCCCTATCGAGGGGTTTAAAGAAGAAAAGACTCTTGATAATGTGGGTGTTAAGCTTAATGGTTTTAAGCTTTTAAGAAATCATATTTCTGTGGCACAAAAAATTAGGCCGTTGGTAGAATGCTTCTTGGGTAATTCAGCACTGGTCGATAACCTCTCTCAGGCTCTATTGGCCTGGAACAATGGAAAAGGTAAACAAACCCTGGTTACTCCAGAAGGTGATCTCGTGGATAATAGGGGTGTCATAACTGGCGGGAGATTGGGAAAAGATTCTTTAGGCTTGCTTGGGAGAAGGCGAAAGGAGAAAGAATTATCACTTAAGATAAAGAATAAGGAAAAACTAATTTTTGTATTGCAATCAGATCTTGATCAATTAAATCTGCAAGTGGAGGGTATACATAGTCTCATTGGTCGATTAGAAAGAGATAAAGCATCTTATGCCCAACAGATTGAAAAAATGGACAAAGACATATTCCTCCTTGAAAATGAGTCAGAACAACTGATAAAGCAATCTCAGCATGTAGTAAGCCAATTAGTATCTTTACGCAAGGACAGAGATGAGAAAAGGTCTCATCTCGCTAATACTGAAGAAAAACTATCAAAATGCTTTAAGGAGAAGGAAAGGGCTCAACGTATAGTTGCAGAGAAGGAGGTTCATGTCGAAGAGCTGGAAAATACCCTTGATGATTCGAAAGAAAATCTCTCACAGTTGCTTCTCAGGTATAACCAATATAAAGAGGAAGAGAGGGGTCTCGCGCGGGAAAAAGATAGGATTGATCAATTTATAAGTGACATAGAGGCAAGAATTGGCAGGATAGAAGAAGAGATACAATCAAATAGTGATCAATACAAAAGTTCTTTGATTACAGAGGGGGGATTAAAAGAAGGATTGGCCCTCATTTATCAAAGACAGAAGGGCCTTGAAAAAGAGGTCAATGATTCTGAAAATAGATTTGAGATTTTGAAGGGAGAATTAAGAAAAGAAGAGCAAAAGACTGTTCTTTCAAGGGAAAGGGTGAGCAAGATAAGGGAAGAAGTTAATGAGGCCCGAATAAAAAAGGCAGAGATAGATTTTACGTGTAGGAATATTTTATCTCAGGTTGGGGAAGAGACAGGAATTAACCTCCAAAGGGATTATAAAAAATATTTGGAGGAAGATTTTTCAGAGGCTCAATATGAACTAAAGCTCAGAGATTGTTTACGTATTAAAGAGAGAATTGGAGAGGTAAATCTTCTGGCTATTAATGAATATGAGAAACTGGAAGAGAGATATAAATTTATAACTGCGCAGCAACAAGACCTCCTTTCCTCGATTGAATCTCTTTCAAGGGCTATTAAAAAAATTAACAGGATTTCTAAGGAGAAGTTTCTTGCTACATTTGGCAAGGTTGATGAGAAATTGAAGAAAGTTTTTCCAATCCTGTTTAATGGTGGCAAGGCAAGACTGAGATTAGTTGATGAAAGTCTTCCATTAGAAAGTGGTGTATTAGTTGAAGTACAGCCTCCAGGAAAGAGACTGGTTCATATAGGACTTTTGTCAGGTGGCGAAAAGGCCCTCGCAGCAATGGCCTTACTATTTGCTATCTATCTTATTAAACCAAGCCCGTTTATTATAATGGATGAGGTGGATGCCCCCCTGGATGCGGCCAATACAGATCGATTTAATGCTCTTTTGAGGGAAATTGAAAAATCATCCCAGGTAATAATGGCTACCCATAATCGGAATACAATGGAAATTGCTGCTCGGTTGTATGGTGTGACTATGGATAAAAGCAACACTTCTAAAATTGTTTCTGTAGATCTGGAAGATTATCAGTAGGGAGTGCCTAAAGTGATCTAAAGTGCCTAAAGTACTTAAAGTTAAAAAGATATGATAGATAATAAAGAATTCGCTATACAGATTTTCTTTCTCTTAAAGTTGATGGTCTCGTAAAAAGTCTCCTCAGCTTGTCATTTCGAGTGAAACGAGAAATCTTTAAAACGTAACATGCTGAAAACACAAGATTTCTCCCTCTGGTCGAAATGACAAATTCACAGAATCCGACTTTTTACGAGAACATTAAAGTTTAGGCACTTATAATTTTAGGCACTTTAGCCCTGGCCCAGACCTGGTTTGCAATGCTTAGCTTATGCTGCTTAAGCTCCGGAAATACTACAGCGATTGTAACATTTGCCAAGGAAGTCGCGCCAGGGCGGGCTTACTTACTAAGGAAAGGAGGCAAATACCTTTTTGGATAAACCAGACCTTGCTCATGGTAGTGCCCCTGCTGGAAGACTCTGGAATAAGCTATCTAACACGAGAAGGAAATTAACAGGCAGGCTCAACGCATTAGTAACTGGCAAAAATGTAATTGACCCACCCCTGTTAGAAAATCTCGAGGAGATTCTTTTTACCTCTGACATTGGTGTAGAGGTAACTCAGCAGTTAATTGAGGGACTAACACAGAGGGTAGAAAAGAAATCTCTAAGCAAACCAGAACAGTTAAAAGCCATTTTAAAAGAAAAAATGGTTTTTTTGTTAGAGGCAGGCCAGAACCTTCCTGCCTTTAATAGACAAGATACACCCCCTAACATTTTACATGTAGTCATGTTTGTAGGTGTTAACGGAGTGGGAAAGACAACGACTATTGCTAAAATGGCTCATTATTTTCAAGCTCGGGGACAAAAGATAATGCTGGCGGCGGCAGATACCTTCAGGGCTGCTGCCATAGAGCAACTACAGATTTGGGGAGAGCGTATAGGCGCGGAGGTAATCAATCAAAAAAGAGGAGCAGATCCAGCAGCAGTTGTTTTCGATGCCCTTTCTGCTGCTAAGTCCAGGAAAATAGATAGGGTTTTTATTGATACTGCTGGCAGGCTTCACACTAAATCAAACTTAATGGAAGAGCTGAAAAAAATTCAAAAAGTTGCGAGTCAGCAGATTTCTGGAGCTCCCCAACAAGTGACCCTCATCATTGATGCTACTACTGGCCAAAATGCAATTGCCCAGGCCCAGGTATTTGCAGAGTTAATCGGAGTGACAGATATTATCCTGACTAAATTGGATGGAACAGCCAAAGGTGGCGCTGTCATTGGTATTTCTCAGAAGCTCCGCATTCCTATCTCATTTATATGTACTGGCGAAGGGCTTGAGGATTTTGAGATATTTAATCCAAGAGAATTCGTTGAAGCCATCTTTGATTGAATGTTCAGATTTAGCCACTAAGACACCAAGATCAGGGAATTTAAAATTCAAAATTAGCAATTAAAATTGATAATTTGTTATTGACCATTTCATGCCCTTTGTGTCCCTGGCCCAGACTTGGCTTGCGATGAGTTAATTTTATAGATTCCATCTCAGGAATTATTGCAGCGATAATACACCACTCAAGTCGCGCCAGGGCGGGCTTGGTGACTTGGTGGCTCCTAAGAAACTCAAGTTAAAATTAGCAATTAGCAATTAAAAATTAGCAATTAAAATAATCGGTTATGAAATTTATCAGTTTCTTTCATATATAACCCCGAAGCGAAGCGTCGGGGTTATTTGCTGAGTAGTTAAGTATCTTAATATTAATGAAAAAGACTACATTGAAGAGACAGATAGTATGGGGAGATCTTGATTCCCTTGGAATTGTATTTTATCCCCACTACTATAAGTGGATCGATGCAAGTGGCCATGTGTTCTTTCAATCTCTCAATCTTGCTTTAGGGAGCCTATGGAAGGAAAGGGGAATCATATTTGGTCTTTTAGAGACTGGGTGTAGATATCATCTGCCAGGGAGATACAATGAATGGATTGAAATTGTCACATATATTGATGATATTTCAGATAAGGTAGTGTTGTTACGGCATGATGTCTCCCGTCTCTCGGACAGGGCCCTTATGGTAAAGGGATTTGAAAAAAGGATTTGTTTAGATGTTTCCGACCCTTTGAAATTCAAGGCAATTGATATACCTCACGACATTAGAACTATCTTATCAAAGGCACAATCGTATAAGTGATCCTTAACTAACAACGATCTACTGGCGCCATCGAAACTTACATTTCCACTATTTGAAAAATGGCAAAGATTTTGATTGGAACATCTGGCTTTTCTTATGATGATTGGAAAGATAATTTTTATCCCATTCATCTCCCTCAATCTGGTTTTTTGTCCTTCTACTGCCAGGAATTTAATACAGTTGAGCTAAATTTTTCATATTATAGAATACCAACACTCTCTCAATGCAGGCAGATGTTAGAAAAATCAGGCCATAAGGTTGAATTTATCATCAAGGCCTTTAAAGGACTTACCCATGAAATTACAGATCAATCGATACCTGAGATATTACCTCAGTTTAAGGATCCCATAGCACCCTTTTCGCAAGGTAACACACTCGGTGCCATACTCTTGCAATTCCCTCAAAGTTTTCATTATACTCCCAGTTCACGGGTCTACCTGCAATCACTTATCAAGGGATTGAGCCCAATGCCAGTATGTGTTGAGTTCAGGCAAAGGGAATGGTTAAAAGATTCGGTTTATACTACCTTAAAGGAGTTAAATGCTGGTTTTGTTTGTGTGGATGAACCTCCTCTGAGAGATCTTCTTCCCCCGGTTGTGGTGGCAACTTCTGATATAGGTTATATCCGGTTTCATGGTCGCAATCGCTCAAAATGGTATACAGGGGACGCGAAAGAAAGATATGATTATCTGTATAGTGAAGACGAACTTAAAGGTTGGCTTCCTAAAATTTATACATTAGCAGAACAAACGGAGAAGATGTTTATATTCTTTAATAATCATAAAAAAGCCCAGGCTATTACCAATGCCAGGATGATGATGGATTTATTAGATAAATAGGAGGAGGTCAATTCTCCTCTTCTAACATTGATCTCAAAGAACCTGTAACCCTTTCTATAAGATCAGGCATATCTTGCCTTTTGTAATGGATTGTTTCAATAGGATTGCCAAGTTGAATTGTTATTAATCCTTTTTTTATCTTGAAGCTCCCCTTTGGCATAATCTTGTAGGTGCCTTTGATAGCTACTGGAACAATGGGAGCGCCTGATTCAATAGCAAGGTAAAAGGCGCCTCGCTTTAAAGGCTGCAAATGCCCATTTTTGCTACGAGTGCCTTCGGCAAATATTAATATTGAAGCCCCGCTCCTAATCCTATCTACCGCCTGTTTAAAGGTGCTTTTGGCCTTTGCTGGAGAGGAGCGGTCAATGCTTATGTATCTTGCTCTCCTCATTGCCCAGCCAAGGATTGGAATCCGCATCAGTTCCTTTTTAAGAATGAATTTAAAATCAACCGGGAGATATGCTAACAGGGCCAATATATCAAAAATACTCAGGTGATTTGGAATATAGATATAGGTCTTATCTTTATCTATTACATCAAGCCCATTTATTTCCACCTTAACACCGGAACACCAAAGAGTAGTCTTTGACCATAGGGCAGCACAGTAGAAATGTGTAATCCTACCAGTGGAGGAAAAGAGGGATAAGAAAATCCCAAACAGTGCCCAGATAAGGGTATTTATTACACCAATGAATGTCCATATAAAAACAGATCTGATCATAGTAAGTGACTAAAGTGAGCTAAAGTGCCTAAAGTACTTAAAGTCATTTGTCATTTGTACGTTGCAACTTGTAACCCATTATTTTTTCCTCAAGGCTATATTGTATCCAAAAGCTTTTTTTGAACAATATAGTTTCCA
>Ga0233412_10001756_pt1 | contig 10957 bp, 11 predicted proteins | sample Na_anoxic_4_MG_FD_180667 | JGI IMG/M metagenome (GOLD analysis project Ga0233412, IMG submission 180667) | Seawater microbial communities from Saanich Inlet, British Columbia, Canada - Na_anoxic_4_MG | ecosystem: Environmental > Aquatic > Marine > Inlet | place: Canada: British Columbia... | reverse complement strand
CAGCCCTCGGGAGCCATGAATATGAATAGATTCACCCAAATAGAGCTGGAATTCACCACGCTTATCCCAGCTCTTGACCCGCTCGCGCAAAGTTTAACCATATGTGACCCAGGAACGGGAGAAGTCATCGGAGTAAACAAACCGACATGGAGAATATATGACTATAACTTTAACCTGTACGTCTTCGAAGAACGAATTAATTTCATCACCTTTATGTCTGGAAACTGCGGACTGTCATATGCTACGTAGACGCTCATATATACACATGAAAATATTATCATATATGTAACTCAAATAAATACATCATATATCATAACAAAATATTCTTATTATTCTGATATTATTTCTCAGTAACAAAACGCAAAAAAACCTTGTTTCAAAAGTATATTGACTTTTCGATTTTGGACATTTTTAAAAATGTCCATTTCCAGAAACCAAATATACTTTTCAAAAAAGGGTTGTAAATTCGGCTTTTGCTGCATTATGCAGCAAAAGCCGAAAAAAGAGCGAAAAAAACGTTAGCATAAAATTCCGCTTTTTTCGGCGATTTTATGGCCATTTCTGGACATTTCTTATCTCAGGCAACATTAGGCAACGTTTTGGCAACATAAAAATGACTGAAAATTGTACCCCAAAAATTCCGAAATATTCCTGCAAAAGTTGTGACTATAACACGTCACGAAAATCAAATTATGATAAACATTTGCAGAGCGAGAAACATTTTGAGAAAAAAATTGCTTCCCAGGAAGCAAAATTGCTTCCCGAGGAAGCAAAGTATTTCTGTGAAAGCTGTGACTATAGTACGAATAACAAAACTGATTTCACCAAACATCGCGACACGCTAAAATGCAAGTCAGTAACAAAATCGCAAAAAATCGCAAAAATCGCAAAAAATCGCATTGAATTAATGCATAATATTGCACACCATAATACATATTCGGAATACAATACCCCCTCCCCAATTTGTGACGAGTCAGTCACACCCGACCAAAATGTGCGAAAAAGCACCAAAAAAGCACCAAAAAGCACATTATTTTATTGTGAAAAATGCAATTTCAAAACAAACAATAATTCCCATTATGCGAGACATTGTCTGACCAAAAAATGTAACCAAACTTATACAGAGAATCTTAATATGACACCAGTAAAAAATATACATAATTGTAAGTGTGGGAAGGAATTTAAAACACGCAGTGGTCTTTGGCGTCATCAGAAACACCAGACGCAATGTGCTGGCGAATCTAATGATGACAAATTAATGGAACTTGTTATTTCAAACCAAAAGCAACACGATGAAACCATTGTTAAAATTATTGAAATGGTCAAGGATATTTCCAAAGATAAATCCATTGTTCATAACACAAACACGAATTGCATTAATAAATTAATTTGAATTTTTTCCTAAATGAAACGTGTAAAGACGCGTACAATATTTCGGAATTCGTCGAACAACTCGATGTGAGTATGGAAGATATGCTCAACACGAGCCGTGTTGGGTATACCGAAGGAGTCAGCCAAATTATCGTAAATGGGCTCAAAGCACTCGAGGAACATAAGCGCCCCATTCATTGCACAGATGTGAAACGCGAGATACTCTATATCAAGGAAAATGACGAATGGAACAAAGAAGCAGACGATAGACCCATTTTGTTAGGAGCAGTAAAGAAAATCGCTGGAAAAAACATCAAACAAATAACGGAATGGTGCAAGGACCATCCCAACTACCGAGATTCGTCATCTCGAGATAACGACATTCACTTGAAAATGTTAGTAAATGTTATGCAGGGCGGAACAGATAATGAAATCAATAATAGTTTCAAAACTATATTCCGTAATGTAGCGACTGGAACGAAAATACAAAAAATACCAAAGTATTAGAGCAATAGCAATCTTCAGATTTATTGCTTATTTTCCTCTTCTTCCGCGAAATTTGATGCCACATGGTCAATATCAATCGGGTTTTTTATGCGATACTCTCGCATGGACTTATCCAAGTTATGCCGCATTTGCCTATAAATCTCCTGATTTACGGAGCCAGCCACTACTGGAACAGCGTCTGGAATCCCCATAAAGCTCTCGATGACTTTTATCGCATCGTTTGAGTGCTTGGATAATGCCGCCATGGCTTCGGCTTTCGTATAAGTCGTCTGGGATAAGATAAGCGCAAGATGTTTTGAATCTACCATTACTAGGCCTGCTCCGTCGGCGGCTGTTCTATCATTCGTACTCATTTAAAGTAAAAAAGTAATATATAATTATCGGTGGAACGAATAATCAATGTATCATATACACCGTGTCATCGCGCAAGCAGGGCGGCTCGAAATTTTTTGAATATATATTATAGACAATATCTGGAACTGGATGCTCTCTAGCAGCATTGTTTGCACGACCGTCCAAAATACACCACGCAACCGCGCATGTTTTACCCATTTCAATCGCAATAACTTTCCAAACATTTCGCTTTGATTCGCTTGGGTAAGTCGCGTCAACGATGACTTTATTTCTCCCACGCAATTGTTTTACTGCCTCTTTCATAAGTTTTTTATCTGTTTTATACACATCTTTTTCTAAATGTACATAACTAGTGTTACTGGCGCATAACTCTCGCGCAAAGGTCGATTTGGTACTTCCAGGATTGCCCATCATAATAATAACATCATATGCGCCACCTGTGATGTCGGCACACACCCGTAGTCTGTTTGACGGCATGAGTGTATTTGGTGCAATAAACGTAGTGGAGACAAATATGTCCTTGATATTTAGATAAAACTGGAAATCAACATCGCTCCATTTGTATCGCTCTACCGACGAAGTTTCGCCTATGGCGTCCCCACATACTATGATATCTGTAATTCTTCGCTTAGTTGAAATTTTCAGCAATTCTTGCACCAGTTTTAATGAGTCGGGGCTTGGCTTTCTGTATTCGGAATTTTTATAATTGATAAGGATAAACGGAGACCATCCATTAAGCTTATGCAATGCTTGCCGAATTTTTTCGATACGAGCTCTTATAATTTCTCTACTCCCAGATACAGTCCAGCCCTGGTTCGTTACAATGACGACAGTCCATCCGTCGACATACAACGAATTAAGTGCTGCGGGCATGTCACCAATAAATAACCAATTGTCGACATCTTTATCGAAATACAGTGGATTTTTTCCATTTCTCCGCACAACCAATGTGCTGTCTAAATCTACCATAAATAACTTAGTCGCGGCGGGCGACGCCGTTATTGGAACAAAACAGTCGAATGAATTGTTATTACTCCAATACATAGTTTATGAATATGCAATGTAATCTAAACATTGTTTTGCATTCATTTTTATCTTGGCAGTTCATTGCTGAGTGGAGCGCGCATAACAAAATCAATTAGTTTAAATTCCCCTATTTATATTATAAAATAGGTGTATAATGGCGTCTATTTTATATTATAGCAATTTATGCGCGCACTCTAAAAAGCTACTCCAACAATTATCCAAAACACATGTGGGAAATGACTTGCATTTTATATGCATCGATAAGCGCATCACCGAAAATGGAAAGATGTATATTATTTTAGAAAACTCCCAGAAAATTGTTATGCCAAATAATATACAGAAGGTTCCCGCGCTTCTATTGCTGTCCCAGCAAGGCAAAGTACTCTATGGCGATGACATATATAAGTATATTCAGCCAATTGCGCAGCAAGAAGTTAAGCAGGCCACGCAGAATAACATGGAACCCACTGCATTCATGTTCGGTGGGGGGTCGTCTGTTGCATCAGATACATTTAGTTTTTTGGACATGGACGCTACATCCATGAGCGCAGAGGGGGACGGAGGACTTCGACAAATGCATAATTATATGTCTATGAACGACGCTCCAGATACCATGGCTGGACTGGTTATACCACAGGATGATGGCGGAGGGGGACTAAAAAAGAATACTATCGGGGAGGGCGATTTCGAGAAATTAAAGAATCTTCGCATGCAAGACGATAATGTGTACAAAAAGACTCCTCAAAATTCAATGTAAGTGTGGTTGCGTATTAACTTAAATATAATAGTGTAATTAATTATATTATATGTCGTCTAAATTGACACCTGTATTCAACAAACATTTCATTGAGTTTCTTGATGATGTGTCTATTATTTTTCCCGATAATGTGGATATTCAGGCCGCCAAAAATGGTGTCATTGCCACAAAGAAGGTTAATCCCGCGCTCATAATTAAAATATGGCATCAGCACATTGCCACACCCTACCTCGAGCAAATAATGGCGGGGGATGTAGAGTTTTTCATAAATAAAGATTACAGTAAGGACGTTTTAAATATTGGACCTGGTGGGGGATATGATGCGTCAAAGATTATGGCATCAATCAACAGATTAATTGGACCCATTCGAGACATGTCGTCTGATGACCAGCAAAAATCCATGAAATACATTCAAAATCTTACAAAACTGTCGATGCACCACCATACTCAATAAAAAGAATTAATGCTGATATATGCATTAAAAATGCATAGTTTATTTTTGCTATATTTAACAATTATAGCAAAAATGGGAGGCGAAACATATCCGATAATAGTGTATGGATTCAAAACCGATACGGATTTGTGCGTGGATGAACCCCATATATGGTTAGGCGTCGATAGTAATCCAGGAACACCAGTATATTATGGGCCTAGAATTAAGAATTTAACTATAACAAGCATAAGTGAACAAATACACCTGTATGTAAAAGATGCCAATAATAGGAAATATATTGAACAAATCGACAACCTTCACGCGAAATATAGGGAATATTGCCACAGCGAACCAACATGGCTCATCGCCATTGGAGGCGATTTGGAAGTAAATTTTAACTCTACTTTATCTGACTATGAAGAGGATGAGGATGATGAGGATGATGGTGCGTATAGCAGTGAATGTTTTGCACGCTTTACACATTAAACGTGTCATTTATTATGTCCGCTTTATTTTGGGCGAACTTATTCCCTGACTGCGGCTTGATTTTATATGCATTGGACTGTATTATTTTTCTATTTAGTATAAAATCGTTCGTATCTTCATGCAGTTCAGGGAAAATGCGCGTCATGGGTTTGTCCGAAATCAAAAATAGTCGGTCATCCTCAAATAGCGCCCGATACTCTTCAATGGTCAAGTTTCCGCAAAATTTGTCCAACATATAGTGTGGGTCAGGGGCGGGCTTAATGTTTTTATCATAATCGTACGCCTTTTTATATAAGAAATTCATGAGATGGTATCTTTCAAATTTGGCGGACACGTCAATATGCTCATTAATCAAATGAGCGACACCACATTCTGGGGTGCAAAAACACCCATACATATGATATATTCCGTTTATACAGCATTTTGGAATATATATGGGCGCGCCCTCAAAGGCGCATGTACACCAGAAACATGCGGATTTTGTGTCGGGCGCCGTATCTGTGTGCAACATGTGCTCCAATTCTTTGATTTTCTTATATACGCGTTTTTTGTGTTTTGAGTAGTCGCTGGGTCCAGCAATATCTTGTATGGCTGTTTCATCAGACGTTTTTTTGTGAGTAGACTGCTCGACCGAATACTCGTCCATTGACGCACTGGAATTTAGTACATCGTAGCTTATTTGGCATCCTTTTATATCAAATCCGCTTACTTGTTGAGACGAAGACCCTGGCATGGAGGCAGTTATATCGGTAAGATTGCATTTTAGATGCAATATAATATTGGGCTTAGATAGTGCTGGTGCATCGGGTTTCTGTAGTTCGGTAATTATTTTTCCTCCCTTTGGCTTACGACCTCGTTTTTTTACCGAATCTTTTGCGATAGCAGTGGATGCATCTGCGTCTGGATTAGTGGGATTAATGTCGACATTAGATGGTGGTTGTGCATGTGCATCAAAAAAAACAATTGAACTAATGAGATCCTTTTTCGATTTTCTACCCCGCTTTGGCTTGCTGTCGCCCAGAGAAACATTTGCACTGGCCCCGACACTGCTCATATGTATATGTATGAAAAGCCAATCATTTTATATTGTTTTTAATTTGATTTGATTTCCATCTACAGGCACTTATCTTGATTTTCCCACTATTTTTGTCATAATACCGCGCGATATAGATTTATTTACGGGCATACTTGAATTTCTGGATGCGTTAATGCGAGTTGCTCGTGAACAAAATGCCTTGGTGCGGTTAGATACGAACTCTTTTGTTGTGTTTGCGTGGTGATTACTTGCCCCAGTGTATGTTCCTGCAACAATGGATGCTCTCATACTCCGACGCTTGGAGTTGCACGCAACGCATTTACATCCGTCGTCTATGTAGTGGTTGTACTGTATTTGTGTGAAACACGCGTTTTCGATGGTGGTTTCATTATACATGTCATATTGATGAGGTGTGAATGGCTCCCGCACATCGCCCAACAGACGATTCTTCCATTTATTTATATACGCCGATTGCTCTTGTTCAGAGCAAAAATACATGAGATTGGCATCTGTTTCGACCATTTCGATGAAATTATTTGGAAGTTTATATTCGCGCACAAATGTTTCGTACAATTTATTGATTGGTTTATTTTTGGTCTCATAATCTCTAATGCATTTTATTTGTTGTCCTATGATGGAACTGAGTATAGCTCCCCAGTGTGGCGAGTCTGATAATCGAAGGGCTATGTAACATACCCCCTTTTCCCGAACCACCGCGTGTTTGTCTGCCGCATTAAATTTTGGAATATCGCTCAACTCATATTTACCCAAAAAATAATTTGCCGTGTCGATAAAGGGAAATATTCGGTTGAATCTTTTTATAAGACGGTCAACTGGGTATTCGGCTATATTGGAGCTGCTATTATTGAAATGATATTCTATGTGCTCAAAAAAATACGATATTTTATGCTCGATAGGATGACGATATATATCAATCACATACACGGCATTTCCAATGCGAGCATTGTATGCGATTATGCTATTTATGGATATATTTTTTATGTCGCTCAATACTGATAGCATAACTTCGTCGTGTACATGAATGATGTTAAATTTTTCTGCCCCAAAAATGCGAAGAGAGCTGATAATTGACGTTGACCCCACTTTTGGAGCAGTGTATACAAAAATAACAGGGAGCAAATTATTTATTCCAAGAGTCGTGTTAGCGAGAATCATATTAGTGTCATTGGTAGGAGTAGGATGGGCGGAATCTGTCGTAAATTGCATAACATAATCATATAAATTAATTGGCAGATTTCTTTATGAAATGTCTGTTCAGATGTTTTTGCATGTTACAAAATGTAAGCGTTGGTTCGTCGGCAACACTTAGCTCAAGGAGAGCACGCAATTTTTCATCGGGATGAATGTTATTTTTATGCGCACAATCCCTAAGACCGTGCGCATGGATATAGTCCGTGAGCATTTTAGTCACTTCTGTCCTCGGAATAATTGAGCCCTCTTCCACCCCCATAAATGCGCACAACTCCGATGATATTAGCATTGGGCGCGCAAACCCAGTTACTCGCCGCGCCGATGCGGGCTTTTTCGTGGCTTTCTCGGGTTTTATATCCTTGCGAACCCGTTTTTCCAGCTTACGCAAATTTGTCTGCACGTCGCCCAGCTGCATTTTAAGAAGAGATATGCAGTTATTAATGTTCGTAAATGACTCAAAAATATCTTGATTCATAAGAATATTGGAAGAAGCATTTTCCATTATAATTAATAATATGATATATTTATATTATTTGGAATCTCCGCACATAACTTGCAGCGCCGAATAGTCGGGAGGTGCTTCGTATTCAAGCCCATACGCGTAATCCAACATGCGAAAAAAGCGCTTGTCTATGCCCATGTCGTTGTCCAACACACGACATGCATGTTTGACCTGGGAAACGCGGTCTATATTTGGAATGTGAAACCATAATCGATGCGGATATATCATGTACAGCATGACATATATGCATGATATGATGTCGTCTCTTCTACTGGGGGTTATGTTATCATGTACATTGGTACTTATGAAATTCGGTGTCCCAATAATATCATTAATGCATGCGATTGGTGTGTGCCTCCCATCGTTGTCTGCGAATCTTGCACAGAATCCCAGGTCAATAATGTTTAATGTGTGCGGCGTGTTCGGAGAGAATACAAAATTTCCTGGTTTAATATCCCTATGTACGAGCAGTTGTTCGTGGAGTGTGTACATAATAGCAAACATTTGCTTTCCCAGAGAAAGCGCGTGGTTTATCGGGGGAGGAGTTTGGGCGTGCAGCAGCCACGAATGGATGTCTATTCCAAGTAAATTGGTGACAAAATACTGGTCTCCCGCATGCACGCCAAACCATTTAAATGCGAGAAATCCCTGACTTCCACTGAAATGTTTGCATAATTTTGCTTCTCGTTTAACACCTCCATATTCAGTAAGCCCGAATTTAATAGCCACTGGCTCATTCGTGCGAATATTTGTTCCAGCATACACGGCTCCGTATGCGCCATTGGCCAATACCGAGTCAATCAAGTATTTGTTGGCCACCTCTTGATTAATCCGCGATTCCATGTAAAATATAAATAAGTATACGTTTATGTTCTTTAGTATAATGCGGCATAAATTAAATAAGCCACGTAATTAATTGTCATATGTAATTTACACACAAAGCATCGCCCTGGATACGCCGTTTTATTTATGGATATATGAACTGAGGCGTTATTAATGACCTGTATCGAACAGGTTTCGCTGTCGAATGGCGTTGTTTGGTTTATCTGAATAAATAAATTCGCTTCGTCGCATATTATATCAACCGTTGTTATGAGGGGGGGATGTTGCATACACTGATGTTCTCCCAATAGCTCGGGGTTAAAATGGTACGCACATATAGGTCCGTCCAAAATCTTATCAAGCGTAACATATTTATATATCGGTTGTTTTTGCGTCGTGACATTCATTATACATAATTCATGGAAAAATGAGTTTAATATAAAATAAATTATACTCCCATATTTATTCGCATAATGGTAAAATTGTGTAGTACAGAAAGTTATCCAGTTGATTCAGAGGCGCAGTACAGTTCATATTTTGCGCTAGCTCCGTATCCCCTCCATATATTTCAGAAATGGGCGACCGAGGCGATTGTAACGGGGAATCACGTATTGGTGTGTTGCCCAACGGGCTCTGGAAAAACATACGGCGGTGAATTTGCAATAGACTACTTTGTGAGTGGTGGCAACAGTGCGGGGGCTTGTCGCAAGGTTATATATACGACGCCTATAAAAAGTCTGAGCAATCAGAAATTCTATGATTTTACCAGAAAATTCCCCGATAAGAGCGTGGGGCTTATAACAGGCGACATTAAATGCAACCCGTCCGCGGACATTCTCATAATGACCACGGAGATTCTGCTAAATAAGCTATACCAGCTCGGGGATACTGCCCCTACTGCTGCACCCGCTTCTTCGGCTGCGTCATTTGACATGGATATTGCGCGCGAGTTGGCGTGTGTTGTGTTTGACGAGGTACATTACATTGGAGACCGAGAGCGAGGACATGTCTGGGAAAATTCAATAATTATGCTTCCGCCGCACGTTCAAATGGTGATGTTGAGCGCTACGTTGGCGGCTCCCGAAACATTTGCGCAGTGGGTCGAATCTCAGAACACATCAAAGACGGTGTATTTGGCCACAAAGAAACATCGCGCCGTCCCCCTTATCCATCACGGCTTTATATCTACTAATTCGGGCGTATTTAAGGCAATAAAGGATAAGTCGGTGCATGAGGAAATAAAGTCGGTTATAAATTCCCCCCGAACTATTCAAAAATCGTCAGGGGAATTTATGGCGGATAATTTCCAAAAAATACAGAAAACGGCCAATCTTATTGAAAGTCATCGGGCTACCCCGTCGCGCCAGTGCATATTAAACGCTGCGGCTAAATATTTAGTGGACGAAGAATTATTGCCCGCAATATGTTATGTGTTTTCCCGAAAGAATTTGGAGCGATGCGCGCGGGAAGTGACCGTGCCACTTTTAGAGTTTGATTCCAAAATTGTCAATACTGCCGCGCGCGATTGCGAAAATATTATCCGCAAGCTCCCCAACTATCGCGAGTATCTCGAGCTCCCCGAATACGTGGAGTTGGTGTCTTTATTGGAAAAGGGGATTGGGATACATCACGCGGGCATGATTCCTATATTTAAAGAAATGGTCGAGATGTTATTTGCACGTGGAAATATAAAGATATTATTTGCCACGGAGACGATGTGTGTTGGAATCAATATGCCAGTAAAGACGGTTATATTTACGGATATCTATAAGTATGATGGGCACGGGCATCGGCTGCTGCACGCGCATGAGTACACCCAGTCAGCTGGACGCGCGGGGAGACTTGGGCTAGACACCGTTGGACATGTCATACACCTGAATAACCTATTTCGACACACTACTACAATTGATTATAAACTTATGATGAGTGGTGCTCCGCTGGCGATCTCATCGCACTTTAAATTCTCGTACAATCTCATTTTAAATCTGGTGTCTATTGGAGAAACCGACTACTCGAGATACGCGGCGCGGGGGATGTTGCAGCGCGAGATAGCGTCTGAGATAATTCATGGTGCGCAATTGCGGAGTGAACTAATTGTGGAAACGGACAAACTTGCGACGGCTATTAGTAGTGTGTGTTCTGTACCATTGGATGTGATTGAAAAGTATGTCGAATTGCGCGGTGCGCGGGTGGGTGCGGTGAACAAACATCGCAAGAAAATAGATAAGGAAATAAATTCGTTGATCCGCGAGTATGGGAATATGGAGAGGGGTTCTGAACTTGTAATTGAACGCAATTTGAAGTTAGGCGCTATCTCCTCCGTTGAGCGAGAAATAAGCGATTCAAAAATGCATGTAGGTGTAAATATCAATAAGATTGTATCTGTGTTGCATGATAAGGGGTTTGTAACAGAAGTAGACGGTTCGCTCCAGTTGAGTCGGTTGGGCAGCT
>Ga0233412_10001754_pt1 | contig 10963 bp, 6 predicted proteins | sample Na_anoxic_4_MG_FD_180667 | JGI IMG/M metagenome (GOLD analysis project Ga0233412, IMG submission 180667) | Seawater microbial communities from Saanich Inlet, British Columbia, Canada - Na_anoxic_4_MG | ecosystem: Environmental > Aquatic > Marine > Inlet | place: Canada: British Columbia... | reverse complement strand
AATATCATGACCCCAGCCGTTCTCATCAAGAATATTTTCATCAAACCTCTCCTCATGTGGGTACGCATGATGGTTTGACACTATGCAGAATCATCAATCTCTACATACTCAATCCATGCTGCTCATCATGAGCGCAAGCTATTTCTCAAATATTTCCGTTCAGCTTGAAATTGTTACAAGGTGTTACAGCAATAAATCGAGTGTGATATTGATCACCGGTGGCGCATTCATGCCATAGCGGCCAGTCTGGCCAGGGACGACCGTAAGGGTGGAAAAGAATATCGACGGGTACAGACTCGAAAACCTCGGTTCGGCCCCTATTTAGGAAGGTAGGCCGTTGTTTGAAATTTCGAGTTAAAAGACCCCAAAACAGAAAAACCCCGTTGGAGGACGGGGTTCTCTTTAGTGAATCGGGCTAAGGGGGTAACCCGATGGAGTGGCTACACTATAGCCCTGACTGGCTTACAAGGGCCTTTTCAGATCATTAAATCTATGTAATGTTTGAGTAAACTGTGCTTCCTGACAGATAGCTTACAGATTATACCGGGCACATAGTTTACACATTACGCATTTGGGGGAGATCCCGGATGCCTTGGAATGAGTGTAAACCAATGGATGAACGTCTCAGATTTATTGCTCGCCTGCTAGAGGGCGAGAAGATGTCACCGCTGTGCCGGGAGTTTGGTATTTCCCGGGTCACCGGTTACAAGATTTTCAATCGCTACAAAGACTGTGGCCTTGACGGTCTCAACGACCGTAGCCGCAGGCCCTATAGACAGTCCAACAAGCTACCCTTCCAGGTTGAACGCACCATTCTCGGTATCAAGAAGGAACACCCGTCCTGGGGTGCGCCCAAGATCCGCGATAAGTTAGTGCGGGCCTATCCCATGATCAGACCGCCGGCGATCAGCACCATACACGCAGTGTTGGATCGCAATGGCCTGGTCAAGCGCAGGAAGCGGCGGCGCCACAAGGCTGAGGGCACCACGCTTACAGGTGCTCACGAACCCAATGGCCTTTGGTGTGCCGACTACAAGGGTGAGTTTATGCTCGGCAACAAGCAGTACTGCTACCCCCTGACCATCACTGATTATCGATCGCGATACCTGCTGACTTGTGAAGGCCTCACCTCCACCCGCACCGACTTTGCCTTTTCCGTTTTTGAGCGTGCTTTCAAGGACTTTGGCCTGCCAACAGCAATCCGTACCGATAACGGCGTACCCTTTGCTTCCGGCAACGCCTTGTTCGGCTTATCCAAGCTCTCGGTCTGGTGGTTGCGCCTTGGCATTAACATCCAACGCATCAAGCCGGGGCATCCCGAACAGAACGGACGCCATGAGCGTATGCACCTGACTCTTAAAAAGGAGGCGACCAAGCCAGCCTCGTTCAACTTCCTGCAGCAGCAGGAACGCTTTGATCAGTTCATCGGGGTTTACAACAATGAGCGTCCGCACCAGGCATTGGGCGGCGCCTACCCCGGTGACCTGTATACACCTTCAGCTCGCGTCTATGAGCCACCGCCCGAGCCTGACTACCCGTTTCATGATCGCACCATCCGGGTCACTCGCTGCGGGCGCATCTGCTTTGGTCGACACAAAATCAACATCAGCACCGTGTTCGCCGGCCAAATGCTGGGCATCAGAGAGGTTGCCAACCAAATTTGGCTGGTCAGCTTCATGCATTATGATTTAGGATTCTTTGATAAAGATGAGGGCCGGATAGAACCGGCCCCCAATCCGTTCGCCCCGGACAAAGTGTTAACTATGTGTCCGGTATAAGATGTAAACCATGTGACCGGTATAGACCACCATTATCCGGGTTGATCGGTCCGACCCGCACCACCGCCTGCGCCCCGCTCACCACCATCAGCAGTGCCAGCACAGCGCCGGTCAATGCACGGCGCAGGGGGCCCGCGCCGGATCGCCAGTTGCTGGCGGTGGTTATCTTGCCGGTATTCATTATTGTGCCCCCGGTCCTGGCGCTTGCAGCCAGAAGCTTCTGAAGATATTGAAATCACCGAAATTAACATTCCCGTCGCCGTTGAAATCGGCGTCGGCATCGCTCGTAAACCACAGGGGCCTGAACAGATTGAAATCACCGAAATTGACCGTGCCGTCATTGTTCAGGTCCGGGTCACAGGTGTTGCCGAAACCGTCACCGTCGGTGTCGCGCTGGGCGGCGTTGGGTACGATTAAGCAATTGTCCAGATTGTCCGTAATGCCGTCGAGATCCTGGTCGCCAGGCGCGACCAGTTCCGGGAACGCAGCTTCGAATGTGGCCTTGGCGGCTACGTCGCCCGTGTTATAAGTCACCACCGGGTTGGTCGGCACATACACGACACCACTCCAGGTTGGAATCGGTGACGGCAGCGGCACCAGGGTGCCCGGGTTCTCAATGTCCCAGCGAATCATCATGGCATGGTCCTCGTGCTGGGTGTTGTGGCAGTGCTCCACGTAGGTGCCGGCAAACTCGCCGAAGCGGAACGCGATATCAACCGTGCGGCTGGTATCCGGGCCGTTGCCGATCCGGAATATGTCTTTGCGCGCCCACTGTTCCCATAGCGGAGGATCCAGTCCGTCTTTTTTGAGAATCTGTCCTTCCTCGAAATGAATATGCACCGGATGGTCCCAGGGCCCACCGCCGTCGTTCTCCACGTGCCAGATTTCCACGCCGCCGAGCACTGGAGCTGCTGACAACCGCTTTATGTCGATGCCAAATCCCTGTCCGCCGTCGGTCTTGATGGTCCAAGGCTTCGCGTCGGTGCCGTTGGCATTTCCGTACGTGAACGTGCGGTGCTTTGCGCCGGCCAGTTCCGCGGTCGTAAACCCTGGCAGCGGGATCATCTGGTCGCCGCCCGGTTCATATTGTGCCGGGTCCATGCTGGTGTCGTTGCCGGTATAGGCCTTGACCCGCAATTCCATAATTTTCCCGACCGCCGGGTCGCCGAGCCGCTCGCCCGCCGCGTCGATGCCGTCCGGCTGGTAAGTGCCGTTCAGCAGGTCGGCCAGCAGCACGGGAGTCTTGTCGGGACCGGCGCCGTCCTTGTGCGACAGCAGGTTGACGAAGTACAGCTTGTCGCCTTCGTTGAAACCGCTGAAATCGACAACGATATCGTAGCGTTCGGCGATGGCCTGGGTCGGCAGGTCGGCCGACTGGGCGTTGGGAAACGGAATCGCATGTTCCATAATATTGCCGTCGTTAGCAATCATGTGCATCGGCACGCGGTTTCCGGCCTCGTCGATCAGTGTGAGCTTCATGAATCTCGACACCGACCCGTTCAGGATACGGAACCGGTAGCGGCGCGCGCGAACATCGAGGTACGGTTTATACAACCAGTTCACCAGCATCCTATCGCCGAGGAAACCGTCCAGGTTAAAAATGTTGAACCACAATTGTCCGGGCAAACTCGGGTTATGGTCCCAGGCCTTGTCGGCAATTACCAGGTTTACGTCGTAGTCGCGGTTGCCCCAGGACAAGCCCGTGCCGCTCGGAAAACACAAGTTGACGTTGTTGGCATTGGCATACTTACAGTTGAAATTCTCGTTACCACGATCGATCGCACTATAAATGTTGTACATCGCGGCGTTGCCCTTGTAGACATTTTGTGCCGTGAAATCGAGCATGTGGTCATGAAACCAATGTGTGCTCATGGTTTCTCGATAGTCGCCCGGAATATTGACGGCCCCTGAAGCCGGGCAAACATGGGTCTGGCGTGCCCAGGTCGTGGGCGGGTTCAGCCCGGGCAGGCTGACGGTGACGATCTCGCCGGGCGTGCAGGGCATCGCCGCATTCGGGTCCGTGGCATTAATATTCATGCTGTCGTGGCGAGCGAGAATCTGCGGCCAATGGTAATCGTAGTATTGCCCGGGGTAGAAAAACGGATGTGGGCCACCGTCGCTTTCACCGCCATTGTGCCCGTTGTGTTCGTGGGTTGTGATCGTGTGCAGGCCGAACCCGTTATTGGTCGCTTCGTCGATCGGCAACGCGTTGTAGTGACGAAACAGTACCGGTTCGCCATAGCGCGTTTGCAGCAGCCGCGGCGGCAGCACGCCGTCGAAGGTCCACACGCTGGCATCTTCCTGGTGCGGCATCATCGGATGAAATGCGATCGGCAACCCGGCGGTCGAGCCCGTTAGGTGCACGTCGATGAGTCCGGTTACCGGATCTTTCAGCGCGGCCAGCGGCGATGAGGGATGCACCGGGCCGGTATAGGCATAGACCTCGTTGTACAGGCCGCCCGGGGCAAATTCGCCAACAGCATAGTGATGGCGTTGCAGGCTGTCCCGAAAGCCGAGGTTTGTGCGCGAACCTGCCTGGGCCGTCTGGAAGTAAGCCTGCGGAGTGAACTCATCGTAGCGCTGATGAGCATAAAGACTGCCGGGCGGGCGGCCTTCGATGGCCGATGTCGGGCCCACCGGACCCACACATGAATTGACGATGCTCCACCACGGATTCGGTAATGAGATGTTCGCGTCGAGCTGCGGCAACGGCCAAAGTGGTTCGGCCAGGAATGCTTCCAGGCCGGGTTCGGACGGATAGGACTCGCAAAGATTGGGTTCGCCGTGCTGGATAATCGGACTGGGCATGTTGTGTGGCGGCTGCGGTTCGGTCGGCATCGGCTGCAGTCCGAATTCCTCGAAACGCAGCATTTTCTGCGTGAACGGCGTCGCGCCATACAGCGGGCTCGATCCTGCAATGCCGTTCTTGTAACCGGTCGGCACATCAATAGCAGCCTGGCAAATATTGGCAGCCAGCAGCAGAACCATCGGTATCAGCGTGCGAGCCGAATTCCCGGAAACTATGCTGCGGCGTCCGTGCAAATATCTTTTGGCACTGTCAGTCTTTTTATTCACAGCAAAATAACGCATCGCCATACCCCTTTTGTTTTTTTTAAGTTTATGTAAGTGCCGTGCTTGCATATCGCAATATTTCGAGTGAATCAGTATGCCGGGGCGTGCTGGATTCTAGCATGGGTTAAACACCCCATTTTTTTAATATGGGGTGTTTAACCCATTCGCGCCGCAGTGGATTTCAGTCAACCTGTATCTCACCTAGGCATAAAGCGCAGGGTGAGTTGAATTATCGAGAGAGAGTTCAACGAACAAACTCAAAGCAAAGTGCGGGTAACCGCCGCTCTAAAACTCTATAAAAAGGAGACGAACTAATGACGTACATCAAAATAACCAACAGGCTGGTTGCCGTAATGGCGGTGGCCACTCTAATGCTATCTTTTTCGGTCAACGCCGCCACGATCTACCTGGTGCCAGGTACAACCACTATGACCGTCGGCATGACCTATCAGGTCGAGCTATGGACCGAAGCTTTTGGCGCAACTGCCAATACATCGGGTGGGGGCGTGGACGCGTTCTACGATTCCACGGTATTTGATTTCCTGAGCTGGACGGATACTTCCGGCACAGTGTTCGGCAGCCCGGGTTTGCCACAGGACCTCGTCGGAGAAGTGAACGCTATACAGGTTGATACCGCTGACTTTTTAAACCCCTTGCCCGACGCTGCACTGCAATCGGGGATTCTCGAGTTTGCCGTACTGGCTGGTGCCGCACTTGGAACCACCAGTATGACGCTGGCCGAGAACGACATTCCATTGGGCGGGTTCTTCTCACAGGTGCCGATCACTTTCACCGGCGCCACTTTCAACATCATAGACGCAGCACCGGTGCCACTTCCGGGCGGACTGTTATTGCTGGGTAGCGCATTCGGCCTGATGGGGTTCGCTCGACGTCGGGGCACGCAGCGGTAAAGCGGCTCCATTTAAACAAACCTTTATAGAGTAGCGGCATTCGAAATGCGTCCCAACAACAACTCGTTGTTGGGACGCAGGACGAGAGCGATTACAGGACAAACAAGGGGAAGGACATGACATCCGAATTCAAGATTAGTTCTAAACCCAATGGATTGCATTGGTATCAACCGCGACTCGTCGGGAATATGCTGCTTTCTCTGTTGTTCTTTGGCGCTGTGTTGCTCTTTGGCGCCGATGCCAATGCCAAGATTACCGGTGCTGCGTTTACGGGGCGCATTGTCAGCGTGACGCTCGCAGATCCTGCCGATCAGTGGTCCGCTGCAACTCTTCACCTGAAGGGTCAACAGGACGGGATCCTCATCCCGGCCAACCTGGTGATGGACCTGCCCGCCAACCGCTTGTCGATACAGCAATTTTGCAGCGCGGAACCGTCCGGAATCCTCGCCGACTGCGGGATCGATCATATCGCAATTATCCTCGCCAACAAGCAGGACGATGGCACCGTCATCGCCGGTGACGTGTTCATCCACAAGGATGATCAGGATCATCAGGGCCTTGTCACCGCGATCAATACGACTGATGGCTCGTTCACGATTAATAACTCTCTGATGGTGCGGTTCAACGACCCGGAGGGGGTTCATTCGGATCAGAAGGGAGCGGGTTGTGTCAGCGGTAACGAGGGTTTTGCCAGCGGCAACTGCAGCCCGGACCCGCGTTATACCAATGACCCGACAAACTACACCTTTACCGGAACCGACGGCTTTCCATTTTGCATCAACGGGTCGAATTGCACGGCCAACAGCGGCCGCACTGGCGGAGCATCCGCAGACGCTGTCGATGGCGGGCGATTCGAGCCCCTGATGGTCGGCGACTGGATATCTGTCTCCGGAGCCGTCGAAACGATCGGCGCCACAACCTTTCTGTCCGCCCACACGATGCTGGTGGGCGTGGCCATCGCCACGTTGCCGGGCCAACCGAATTACGTGACCGTCGAAGAAGTGGGCACGGACGTGCCGACCTGGGCCAACGCACGGCTCAGGAGCCTGGATATCGGCGTGGTCTCCTCCCAGGACCATGTTGAGATGTACAGGGTCGTGGTCAACGGCGGCCAGGCCTGCGAAGTACAACAACAAACCGGCAGCACCTTAGCCTGTGACACGCTGGGCGGCGCAGGCTCCTGTACCGCACAAAATCTCAATCCCGGAGGCTCGACTGCCCAGGTGGTCAAGCAGGTCTATGATTGGGACTTTATCGCCGGTGCGAACAAGCCGGCCCGCAACCCGGCGGCCGTGCTGGCCGCTGCCGGCGACCGGGATCGCCTGCTGGTCACGGGGGATAGCGATGCAAATAACTCGCAGCGCGTCTTCTCGCCGATGACCCGGGATATCGTGTACGCCAGCAACACGTTCGTGAGCTGCCAGGCGGACCCCACCTGCACCCTCTCGGCCACCGACGCAAACGGCCGCGATACGCAATGGGGATTTTACCTGTCGCCGAACGACATCGGTCATCCGGAATGGTCGGAAATAGATCTCACCGTCTTCGACACCCCGTTTGTTTTCGAAGGGTTGCCGTGGAACATGGATCGTCGACTCGGGCCCAGCGGTGGCGCGGAACGCATTTCGACTGATCCTCTTGGCACGTACCACCTGAGTCCGTTCCCCACGTCCGGGATCGAGGCCTGTTCCCTGGTGGTCGGCGCCAATGCCCCTGCGCAATCTGTCTGTCGATCCCATGTTTTATGGGATCCCTGCTCGAACCAGGTCATCCAGGTGGACCCGACACTGGCCGGAACCCCGACCACGGTTCAAGGCGAGGCGTTCGCCGGTGTGGCCGACAGTGATGGCGACGGTGTCACCAATGATTTGGACAACTGTTCCTGGGTACCCAACGCCGATCAGCGTGATACCAACGCCGATGGCTTTGGCAACATCTGCGATGCAGACCTCAATAATGATGGCACGGTCAATTTCGGTGATTTAACCCTGTTCAGGAGCGTCTGGTTGACGACTGACGCCGACGCTGATTTGAACGGCGACGGGACGGTTAATTTCGGTGATTTAACCATCTTTCAATCCCTTTGGTTGCAAGCTCCGGGCCCCGGTGCGGAATAGTGACAACACGTAACAACAATAGCCATGCATTACCAGGCAGGCAGCTTGCAAGCATGACCAATCAATTTTCAAAGAGAAATACCATGATGCACAAGACAATACTATTAAAGAGCGGTTGATGTCGAACAGAATTTGTCTGCTCTCGATATCGCTGCTGGTGCTCCTCGCAGCGCCGCAGGCCCATGCCATGACGGTGTCGCTCAGTCCTGCCGATATTCAGGGATTTACGCCGATCAGCGCGACGGGCAGTCCCGTAACGTTCAAGACCAGCGAATCGACGACGGGGGCCAGCTTCACGACAGCCTGGACCTTTGACGTCCTCGGCCAGAATTCCGCCGACATTGGTCTGACCGGAATCTGTTACGACTGGTCCGGCTTCGATACGTTCTCACTGAAAATCGCGAACAATGATGAAAGCGCCTGGTCATTTGCGGCGTCTGTTTTTGATGGTACCAATACGGCAGCTTCCGCGACTCAGTCGCTGGACCCGGTTAGTGCATTCACGGCACTCAATGTCAATCTCTCGGGTCTGAATCTCACGTCGATCAATTCAATTTTTGTGACGGTCAGTGAGCATTTGCCAGTCAATGGTTTCGACCGGACCGCCGAGTACAGCATTGCCGTGGCCGTGGCCGCGGTACCGGTGCCAGCCGCAACCTGGTTGTTTGGTTCAGCGCTGTGCCTCCTGCTCTGGGTGCGAAAGCGAGCGATATCGGTTTCCGGTACTGAATAGACAGCTCACAAAAACACAAACCAATGCATTGAAAGGGAAGTTATGATCATGAAAGCAAAGAATAACAACGCAGTGAAAAATTCGCGCGTGTCCGCGCTGGTTCGACCGATATTCACTACCATCATCATGGCATGCGTCACAACGAGTGCATTTGCTCAACTCGTATCCCTGAAAACCCTGCCGGTCCCGGAACCTGTGAATCTGGGGGATTATGTGCAGAACCAGTTCACGGCCATCCAGTTGGGCAAGGCCCTGTTCTGGGATATGCAGGTGGGCAGCGACGGTCTGCAGACTTGCGGGACGTGTCACTTTCACGCCGGTGCCGATGGCCGGGTAACCAACCAGATCAATCCGGGCATACTCGCCGGCGACGAGCAGTATGGTAATAACAGCCTGGGGCTGCCGCAACTCGCTGCAGGTGCACTAGGACCAAACCATACTGTGAGCGCCGCGAACTTCCCGTTCCATCGCTTGGCCGATCAGGAAGTTCAGGGCGACCCGCTGACCAATCCCGGCAATGTCATCAGCGACATCAACGACGTGATGTCGTCCGCGGGCATCATGCTGACGCAGTTCGTGGACATTGTTCCCGGCAGTCCCGTCGACAATGGCACCGTCCTCCCGGACCCACCGTTCACTGACGCCGGCGGCGTTCAGTCGCGGCGCGTGCCGGCGCGTAACACCCCTTCGGTCATCAACGCAGTTTTCAACTTTACTAATTTCTGGGATGGCCGCGCCAACAATATCTTCAACGGCAGCAACCCGTTCGGACCCGCCGACCCCCGGGGACATCTGCTCAGCAACACCAGCGGGAGCCTGCAAACGGAAGTGCTGCGCCTGCGTCAGGCATCCCCGGCATCGCAGGCGGTGGGTCCGCCTTTGAGCGACGTTGAGATGTCGTTTCGCGGCCGCACCTGGCCGAAGGTCGGTAAAAAGATGCTCAGCCTGAAGCCACTGGCCCAACAGCACGTATCTTCAACAGACAGCGTGCTCGGCTTCCTGGCTGATAATGCCGCCGGCGCCGGCCTCACCACGACCTATGCCGCGCTGATACAGGCCGCATTCGCACCGCAGTACTGGAACAACACGACGCAAAAGGTCGTGTTTGATGCCAACGGCATCCCCGCGTTCCAGGCCGGCGCACCGCTGAATACCGATGAATACACCCAGATGGAGGCTAATTTCAGCTTCTTTTTCGGCATCGCCATACAAATGTACGAATCGACGCTCGTGGCCGACGACTCCAGGTTCGACCGGTTTCTGGAAGGTAACGGGTATCAGACACAGGAAGAGTTTCTCGGTCAGGCTATCTATCAGGGTGCCGGGGGCTGCGTGGCGTGTCACGGCGGCCCCGCGCTGATGGATATTGAAGTTCGCGCGATACAGGGCAGAGACCCGATTACCAACATTCCGATTCCGCTCGATCAAAACCCGATCGTCGCCAATGAGTTTATGACCATCAGCACGGGCAACGCCCTGTACGATAACGGCTTCCACAATACCGGCGTGCGCCCCGGCGGCAACCACGAACCGGGTACGCTGGATTTCCTGGCGACCAGCGAGGACATCGGCCGCGGGGGCAATACGGGTCTCGGCGGCATATTGACGGAAGTACCCCTGTCTTTCGGTATCCTGGGCCTGCAGGAAATTTCCGGGCCACTGCCGCAAACACCCAACATTTCGCCCCTGCCCGCTCATATGCTGGGCTGGATACCCCCGCTGCCGATCGGCTTCCTGCCGAGCGACACGACACCAGTTGCCGGGCGGGTCAGTAATTTCGGCGCATTTAAGACACCCGCGCTCAGGAATGTTGAACTCACCGGCCCGTACCTGCACAACGGCGGCCTGTCGACACTACGCCAGGTGGTGGACTTTTATGTGCGCGGCGGAGATTTTGCGCATACGAACGACATGAATTTTGATACCGGCGTGTTGCCTATCGGCCTGCTCAGAGATAACGAAGCACTTACCGATGGCCTGGTTCAGTTCCTGATGACGCTCACCGATGAACGGACGCGTAACGAAAGCGCACCGTTCGATCATCCCGAGATCTTCGTGCCCGTCTCCGGCACCGCACCGGTCTCACCGGGCACGCGCGCCGGATTAATGGCCATGACAACGGATTTCCAACAGGTTCCCGCCGTGGGTTTTGCCGGCCGTCCCGCACAGGGCCTGCCGCCGCTGGGTACTTTCCTGAACCTGAACCCGAGAAGCGCCGCCCTGATCGCTGATACGGATCTGGATGGCCTCGCAGACACGGCCGACAATTGCCCCGTGAACGCCAATCCGGGACAAGAGGATGGCGATGCGGATGGTATCGGCAACTCCTGCGATAATTGCTCGATCGTGTCC
>Ga0233412_10001753_pt1 | contig 10963 bp, 7 predicted proteins | sample Na_anoxic_4_MG_FD_180667 | JGI IMG/M metagenome (GOLD analysis project Ga0233412, IMG submission 180667) | Seawater microbial communities from Saanich Inlet, British Columbia, Canada - Na_anoxic_4_MG | ecosystem: Environmental > Aquatic > Marine > Inlet | place: Canada: British Columbia... | reverse complement strand
TTGGTGGAGCTCCTGTTAACGAAAGCTTTAAAGAAAGCGTCGGTGCGGACATTTATGCACCGGATGCAGCTTCTGCAGCAGATGAAGCAGTAGCCGCAATCGAAGGCTAGTCCTCTCGATATAATTGCAAAAACAGAACCCGTCCTAAACCTTAGGACGGGTTTTTTATGTATTTTTGAAATAATCGATTTAAGAAATTACCCACCTGTGTACATTTTAATGTCAATAAGCATTGAATTTAATAGTATAGTCACGGCCTGTGGGAAGTCCTGCTGCCGTTGAATAGATATCGGAAGCCTTGATTTCATAATCGAGTAGAGTTTTCCATGAGGGACGGGCATTGTCATAAAAAGTCTTTAGGGATGTGAAAACCGGGATGCTGGAATTCCTTTCAAGGACTGGAATCAGCTTCATTCCTCTTTTACTGGCAGCAAGAAGACGTGCATAGAGCGGGCCTCTTGCCCAAATGGATTCAACATCATTCTTTTTCAATCCCAGCAGAATATGAATCAATATGCGCGCAATCCTTGTCTTTGGATAGCGGCGAGTGGAGCAAGCATCAATGAAATCCCCGAGGCTGCCGGAACTTTCAAGCGCTGACTTCAGCCTGTTTTCAAGGCCTTCCGTTACCCCGTGGTATTCGGAGATTTCGGCTGGGGTCATAGATGCAATTCTGTAAAATGCCTGATCCCTAAAAATTTCAGGGGTTATAAAATCCCGGCCGTCCTTATAAAAATCCTTAAGTATTTTAAAAGTAGAGGCAGGGAGATAATCCACCGTAGAATCAAGGCCGTTTTCACGGATTGAACACCGTATTGCAGTAGCACTTGGATATCTGCCTGCAATGGCTTCGCTCTTATATTCCTCCGCAATCCTGGGAACACTGACAGGATTTATTGGCAGTTGGTTGCGGAGAATTGCTTTAATATATTCTACTCCAAGGATATTATTTGAACCGGCTGCTGTATCGGCGAGGGATTCATCGCCCAGGAATTCTGATATTGCCGCTGCCCGTGCTCCTGCATATGAATTGCCGCCGTAAAGGTATTTTTTTAAGATATTTTTGTATTCATCAGGTTCATCGGCAAGCAAGCCGGCGATTTTTTTTAATAAGTCTATATCATTGTTTTCCGAGCCGAAGACAATTGAATCCACAATGCCAAGCCGCCCCATCATCTGAACGGATGAGGATGCAAAGAATTCAGCGCTGCTGCATGAAAAAACCGAAGGTAATTCAAATACCAGGTCCGCTCCGTTTAAAACCGCTGTTTCTGCACGAAGGTTTTTAGGCAGGATGGCTGGTTCGCCCCTTTGAAGAAAATCAGAACTCATTACACACACTATAAATTCACCGTCAGGGTGGGCGGAGGCTCTTTTCATGTGGTTAAGGTGACCATTGTGAAAAGGATTGTATTCACAGACGATTCCAACTGTTCTCATAAATACCTTTCGGTTTACATTTTAATCTGGGCTATACATTGAAGCGGAAGAGGATTACATCCCCGTCCCTAACTATATATTCTTTACCTTCACTTCTTATAAGGCCTTTGTCCCGTGCAGCTGCCATTGTCCTGCAATCCTCAAGGTCATTGAAAGTAATAACCTCTGCGCGAATGAATCCGCGTTCAAAATCAGTATGGATTTTTCCGGCAGCCTGAGGGGCAGTTGAGCCTTCAGTTATGGTCCATGCCCTTGCTTCTTTAGGGCCTGCGGTTAAGAAACTTATAAGATTCAAAAGGGAATAACTTTTGGCGATGAATTTCTCAAGCCCGGTTTTTTCCACACCTATTTCATGAAGGAATTCGTGTTTTTCCGTAATGTCGAAAGTGCTTATTTCCTCTTCAAGCTTTGCACAGATCCTGACAACTTCAGCGTGGTCGTTTTCTGCGAGTTCCTCAAGCTCAAGAACATGGGGATTCTTATGCATGAAAGCTTCTTCATCGGTATTTGCCATGTATAGGACAGGTTTTGAAGTCAGAAGGAAAAGTTCTCTGTAAAATTCCTTTTCATTGTCAGCTACATTAAACATCCTGGCTGGTTTTCCTGATTCCATATGCGCCTTAAGCCTTTCATAGAAATCCAGCATTTTTGGGTAAATCTTATCACCGGTCTTGATAAGCTTCTGGGCTCTTTCGATTCTTTTCTCTATGGCTTCGAGGTCAGAAAAAATCAACTCCAGGTTTATTATCTCGACATCTTTTTTCGGTGATATTTCTCCGTCGACATGAACTACATTATCATCATCAAAGCATCTTACGACATGGCATATTGCGTCAACCTGACGTATGTGGGACAGGAATTTATTTCCCAGGCCTTCACCTTTGCTTGCCCCTGCAACCAGGCCTGCTATATCCACGAATTCTATAACAGCATGGGTGGTTTTCTTTGATTCATTAAGCTTTGTCATAAAATCCAGCCGCTTGTCAGGTACAGGTACAATCCCCACATTAGGCTCTATGGTACAGAATGGATAATTAGCGGCTTCGGCCGCTCCTGCTTTTGTCAATGCGTTAAAGAGTGTGCTTTTGCCCACATTGGGTAGTCCTACGATTCCAAGTTTCATATATTGAATATCTCTCTTCCGATAGTGTTTTTTATCAGACATATTATATACTGCGTCAATTGCATTAACAAGTTGATTAAAAGCCCTGTATTTATTGTATAATCAATGCAAATAAGTCATTTGGGGGTAAGTGATGAAAGTTTTGGAAAGATTTATAGCAGTTGACAATGCATGCCTGTGGCCGCAGTTAAGAATTGGAGATTCCGGAGATATATTCATGACCGGTTTCAATAAACCCTGCCACGGGATGATTGAAGGGGATGTGGACCTTTGGAAAAGCAACGATGGGGGAAGGCTGTTCAACTTAACATCAACTCCGGTTGTACATGAACCTACAGAGAACAGGATGAACCATGTTTCGGGATTCGCTCACAACGGCGATTTCATGGCAATTGTATCAGGTTATACCAACCGTCCGACGGTCATATATGATTATGAATATTATAAGGAAAACTATTTCTTCAAGTCTGAGCTTGTTGTGCCGATGGTCGCGCGGTCAAAAGACAGAGGAGCAACTTATGAAGTAAAGGCACTTGATTATGTGTTTGAGAATGAATCGATTATACCCTATGGCGAAATAATCCGGCTGGGCGACAGTACGCTGATGGCTTCACTATATGTTCTCGGGACCAATAAGGCCGCTGAATTCAGCACATGCACAAGAAGGGCGGGGGTCCTGATGAGTCATGATGACGGAGCAACATGGACACAATTCCATGAGATTGACAACGGAATCAATGAGACTAGTATTCTGGCTCTTGATGATAATACTCTTCTAGCCTCATGCAGGACTGCAACACAACAACGAATGAAATTATATAAAAGCAATGACGGAGGAAAGACCTGGGCTTTCATTGAGGATTCCAGCCTGCTCCACCAGATTCCGTCGTCGCTTATTAAGCTCAATGACGGCAGGGTACTCATGTGCTACGGAGTCAGGAACAACCAGAAATCCATCATGTACAGGGTAGGGGATTCGAACGGCGAAAACTGGACGGAACCTAATATATTAGTTGTTCTTGATGGTGCCGCCGATATGGGATACCCGTCATCCGTGCAACTTGAGGATGGAACCATTGTAACCGCCTACTATGCAAGCGGCATAACGGCCCATAACCGCTACCACTGCGGAATTGTCCGCTGGACTCTGGATTAAAACATAATATAAGAAATTGATCGATGGGCTTTTTCAGAGGTCAGCCGGTGTAGTCTATATACATAGGACTGGTCCATAAGGTATGGCCATCGTTCTGAACTGCTTTTATCCAGTATGCGTTTGTGCCCTTTTCAATATTGCCGTCGATGAACTGAAGCTCAACTTTGCTGCCGCTTTCGGCCGGGGGAAATCCTGCCCTGATTTCAAGATTCACTCCGCCTGCGAAATGACTAATATCGCCAAGCTGCAGATCCGAAGGTTTGAATCTGAATTTATTCCTGCCGTAATCAATTGATATAACCGTTTCGCTGGTCTTTATCATAGTGAGTTCGAAACCATCTGTGTCACCGGATGTGGAAGATTTAAATTTAAGAAGGTTGCCTGAGATTAAATCAGTGCGGCTGCCTCGTTTTTGATTTATATATTCCTCTGCTGAGATTATCGTTCCATGCTCAACTTTAACAGTGCCGTTCCACTGGGTCTTTTTAGCTCTGCTTCTAACCCTGACTCCGCTCCATTCAATAAAAATTTTACTTTCGTCACGCGGACGAGTGTCGTTGAGTGAAAAAGCAATTTCCTGGTTGCGCATTACGTAAAATTCTCTAATACCGGCGGTACCTATGACATCTATATCAAATACCGGAGGAGTGTTGGTAGTAAATTCATCACCCATGATATGTCCGTCGCAGTGGACTGAGGCAATCATACGCTCACCGCTTGTTGCATAACAGTGACGGGCTTTTATAGCATCCCAAATGGATTGTCTGTCGAGAGTGTCTGTAAGAACCGCTGTGTATCCGCCTTTAACATCAAAGGATACAAAACCACCTCTGGAGGAAACTTCTGTAGGGAAAGATAAGCCCGGCCTGCATGAGTGGTCGTCACTGGCTGCTATGATGCCGGGTTTGTGCCCCTTTGCGAGAGCATCTCTGAAAAACCATTCAAATGAGCCATGGTGAGAGTGTATTTCGACCACAGGTATAAAATCGGAGTTAAAAAAGTTGAAATTACCATAACGGCCGCCTACATGGGGAATTGCAATTACATCATTGCGGCCCTCAAATTCTTTCCATAATACTGATAATGGGTTACGAGCGCTGCCATCCTGGTTTTCCATGCCTATCTGCCAATGGTAGCTTCTGTATATTTTTTGGTCGTCCTCGAGAAAATATATATTGTGGTCGCCGCCCATGGGGGTAGTGCCGGACCACTCATAACCGAGGAAGCATACAAAATTGCCGGGGTCATTATACTTCTTGATTTTTTCATTAATATCCGCCCAGGTTTCATCAGTTATTTGAAAATCATTGCCCTGCCAACCGGAGAAATCTAGGTTTGCTTTGTCGCGTGCAAAGGTGAAGTAAAGGTCGGGTGTGCCGGTGCCCACGGTTTCCTTTGTCTGCCCGTGCATGTCGCCCCAGAATATATTGTCCGCAAGTTGTGAAACAAGGATGGGATTGCCTTTCCCGGTAATATGAAGGCCGGCTAGCGATACCACAGGATTATAAATTGCTTCATCTGTAAGAATAATATCATCAGCTATAGCTATGCCTTTTACAAGGCTGATTGTGCGTTCTGTGTTATTTAAATTAAGAGTGGCGAATCCAGAGAAACCATCGGCGATATTTCCGTAATAATCCATAGCCCGAACAAGTATTGAAAAGGGATTGCCCGGTAATACAGTTGACGGACAGCTGGCTTCAACTGTTTTTACATCTCCACCGGTTATTGTTATCGATGGTGTTTTTATGAGATCATAAAAATTGCCGCTTCCGGCACAGTCTGCAAGTACCCTGAAAATATGCTCAGACTCAGGATAAGTCTGGATCCTATAGCCCGGTCCGTTTTTATCACCGTACCTGATATATATTTTTTCACCCGGATACAGAGAGCCGTCCCTGACCTTGATTGATATACATGCCTTCCACGGCCGGATATATCTTGTCGGGAGATAGTCCACAACAAGCGTAGCATCGGAATCAGTTGTCACTGACACATAGCCATCTTTCATGGGATCATCAAACTGTGGAATCGCCGAATCACAGACATCCCTTCGGGTAATAATGATTTCGCCGCTGTCGTCAATACCGTATTCCCCGGTTTCATAAACGATTGTAAATAACCCGTATTCCCCGGCCTTCATAGTATTTATATTTATGCCTGCCCTGCCTGTTCCGTACATAATTGACTCCTTTTGAATAGAATTTGACTGAGCCCTGTTTCAAAACTATTAATTTTGATAGGATTTATCTTAGTATAAATTATACACAATTAAAAATATGATAAAACCCAAATCCGGTGTGTTTTTCATGCATATGACAAATTATGAATTTTTTGTGAACTTTTTTGATGTGAGACATATTAGTACGGCTCTGATGGTATATTTAGAACAGGTTAATCTAAAATAGGGGAATCCAAGAATAATTTCAAGGAGCTTCAGATATGAGTGAACTTATAACATTACCCGTAAAGATAGTGGATAATATTGAAAAAGTTATCATTGGGAAAAGGGAAGTAGTGGAACTGGTGGTGACCGCTTTGATTGCAGACGGCCATATTCTGATTGAGGATGTGCCCGGAATAGGGAAGACCAGCCTTGTTTCAGCTTTGGCGAAGTCCCTCGGGCTGAAGTTCAAGAGGATTCAGTTTACCCCTGACATACTACCTTCGGATATAACTGGATTTTCCATGTACAACATGAAAACCGGCGAATTTGAGTACAGACCCGGTAATATAATGACCAATATTGTCCTAGCTGATGAAATTAACAGGACTTCTCCAAAGACCCAGGCAAGCATGCTGGAAGTAATGGAGGAAAGGCAGGTTACTGTAGACGGAGTCACATACCCTATACCGAATCCATTCATGGTATTAGCAACCCAGAATCCGGTTGAGTACCTTGGAACATACCCACTGCCTGAGGCCCAGCTTGACAGGTTCCTGATGAAAATATCCATTGGATATCCTACTCTGAGCATGGAGAAAAAAATTCTTGAAATTTACAGGGAAAGCGATCCGATGGGGAGCCTCGAACAGGTTGCTGACGGACAGATGATAATTGATATAAGGGAAGCTGTCAGGAAAATTACGGTTAATGAGAAGATAAATGACTATATAGTTAAGATTGTATCCGCTACAAGGGTTCATGAGCAGGTCAAACTCGGCGGTAGTCCAAGGGCTGCTTTGTTCCTGATGAAAGCTGCCCAGGCAAGGGCGTTCATGGAGGGAAGGACTTTCGTAATTCCGGATGACGTCAAGGGATTGGCATCGTCTGTTCTTGCACACAGGCTGGTACTGACCCAGGAAGCAAGGCTCAAAGGCCTGCAAAGTTCAACTGTTATAAGCGAAGTCCTGGATAATACAGCTGTCCAGATAAAATAATTATGATTAAATCGTGGATAATATATTCGATAGCATTTCTTTCATCACTATATTCTGTATATTTTTACGGTGGTCCCGTTCCATGGGCGATTTTCTATTTGGTCATCGGATTGCCTTTGCTGTCGTTTATCTATCTTGTGATAACCTATTTTTCTTTCAAATATTATGAGAGCTGCCCGGCCAAGACTTTTATAAAAGGTGAAAAACTAAAATACAAATGCATATTCTCTAATGACATCATTCTTCCGTTCCTATATGTGAAGATTTATATCCAGACGCCGGAGACAGCGGTCACAGGAAAAGCAGATATCAAAAATGAATCATTAATTACAGGTAAGAGCAAAAGCCTTGAGTACGATATCGAATGCCGCTACCGAGGCAGATATGACATAGGAATTGCAAAAGTCGAGTTCAGGGATTTCCTTAACTTATTCGAGCTTAGGATAAAAAAAGATAATTACCTGTCAATTTTGATTTATCCTCGAATCAGGGTATCGGAAGAGTTTATTAAGGAAGGAATGACGATGTCGGATTTCAGGGTAGCTTTGTTTAATAAAAACAAAGGTGATGAAAGCCTGCTTAACCTAAGGGAATATGCATATGGCGACAGCAGCAGGCTGATACACTGGAAATTGTCTGCAAGGATGCAAAAACTAATGGTTACAGACAGAGAAAGTACCTTCGACAGCAGGGTCGTACTGACGCTGGATCTTAAAGGAAACGGATTTCCACCTGAAGAGAAAATAGTATATGAGGACAGGCTGGTCGAAGAAGTGGTGGCAACTGCGCATTACTTCCTGACAAAAAATATTCCTGTGGATTTTGTCTATTATAAGAACGGGCTTGTTAAATGGCACGGCAGCAGTATGGCTGATTTCGACGAACTATACAATATGCTTGCGGAACTGACTTTTAATGCTCGAAGCGGCATTTCTGAAGCATTATACTCTGTACTGGGAAATGAAAACACAAATGATACATATTTCGTATTCTGCACAAAGCTTTCAAAGGACCTGTTTGAAAGTATGATTCATGTACGTCATACCGAGAAGAGGGTATTTGTCAGGTACTGTGCCTTCAGCGAGGATGATGAGGAGGTTTACAACTACCATAGGGTTCTGATGAAGCAGGGGATAACCATAGAGAGGCTTAAAGAGGACGGCGATGAAGAATATACTGAAGATTCCGAATAGCGGTTCAAAAGAATATTTAGGCACCGGTCTGCTGGCGGGGGTACTGGCCTTTGCAGTCAGCAGCGCTGCAGTGCAGTACATCGACCTTGACCCGTGGATGATGTTTTCATACACAAGGATCATTATCGCTGTGTTTTTCACTATGTCGCTGTGCATACTGATTTTCAGAAATTGGAAGACATTTCTGCTGACAGCCGGAATCCTGGTTGTCGCAGCCTCAATCATAGCGATTATATGGGTAAAAGGAGGCTTCTCAGAAACATTTACCACCGGTACTGCAGATTACTTGAAATGGCTTTGGGATTTCATCACCAACTGGCAGCAAAGCATGGAGCTGCCGTGGAAATACTCATATATAACGACAACAGGCGTATCGGCCCTAATAACGGTTATGATGTATTTCCTGATTGTAAAATGGTTCCTGTATCTTCCTGTATTCCTTATGTCGATGAGCATATTCATAGCCCAATGGGCTATTGTCAGAGAAGTCAATAAACCTGCATTTTACCTGACACTTGCATCACTTATCGTGATGTACATCATTTATATTTACAACACAAAAATCAAAAAGCTGAAAAAAAAGGGAGAAACCCATGAATTCATGCCGCCCCGCAGGTTGATATTAATAGCTGTTCCGGTTGTGGCGGCCTTGCTGATTGTAGTCATGCTAATACCCAAGAGTACCGAACCAATTAAATGGGAATGGCTTGATAATAAGATCAAGTATAGGAATTACGGAGGGGATAAACCCATTGATTATAAAGCCTATGACCAATTTTCACTTGCGAATACCGGCTTTTCGGAAGAACCGGGCACCCCGGGTGGAAGCGTAAAACTGGACTTTACTCATATATTAGATGTATACAGCGACGGATTAGTTTATTTGAGAGGCGAATCCTGGCCCTTCTTCAACGGAACATCATGGTCAGGTTCATCGGAAACACAGAATTACTCTGAGCCGATACTTGAATACGAGGCATATAATGCAGATAGGATGATGCTTCTTGAACCCGTATACGGCTGGAGGTTCATGAATCTTAACAACTGGTTTATAGATGATTTCATCGATTTTGCCGGCACTAAAATCCTTCCCGGCGCGGCTTTTGATTCAGTTATGGGAGACCACCTACTGCCGGACTGGTATGAAAGAAAAGAAGTGGATATAGTATATGCAGGGGTTGAAACAAAAAGCCTGTTTTCACCGATATACTCATCACTGGTATCATTTGAGGGATTGAGCGATGTCTTTGCCGAGACTGACGATACCCTTGAGACCGAAAGGCCTGTCAAGCTGTATACCAGCGTCGTGTTTGAATATCTGTCGCTGGATAAAGAAAGTGAGAATTTTTTAGAAACCTTAAGGCAGAGTCGCCGCGGAATATATTATCAGCTATACAGCGGTCTGACATATATTATCAATAATGCCGAATCTTTCAGCAATCTCATGATAACAAATTCCATACTTGATGCAATGGAAGATCTGTACGAACTGTATATTGTATCGGAGGATTATTATTGGCGTTATACTGCACTGCCTGAAACCCTGCCTGACAGGGTGGTGGAACTGGCGGCTCAGATTACTGCCGAATATGATAATGATTATGACAAGGTTCAGGCCATTGAAGATTATTTCCAGGAGGGGTTTGCTTATAATCTTCAGGTTGAAGATGTTCCCGCGGACAGAGATTTCGTCGACTGGTTCTTATTTGGTTCACAAGAAGGTTATTGTACATATTACGCAACATCAATGACTACCTTGGTAAGAAGCATAGGCCTTCCCGCCCGTTATATCGAGGGATTTGTAACTCCTGCAGGTCCGGAACCCGGCAGCAGATATCCCGTGCTTAATTCTAATGCGCACGCATGGGTCGAGGTATATTTCGAGGGCTTGGGCTGGATTCCCTTTGAACCGACGCCGCCATACTCAGACCCCGGTTACGCTTACGACCCGAATGCTGAATTCGACCGTATCCCTGATGACCCGTCACTGGACGAACATCTTGATGAACTGGATAAAGAAGAAGATCCTTTTGTTCCTTTTGATAGGCCTGGACAGGGAAAAGTCGGGGGAATCCCAATTGGACTGCTGATTCCGCTTCTGATACTAGGTGTTCTTATTCTTATAAACGTTTCCGTAAGGTTAGGCAGGAAAGCTCTGTTCAGCAATGTGTCCGGTAAAAAAAGCTTTAAAATGGGATATCTTGAAATACTGAGATTAGCGAGAGTCAAGGGATTCAGGCTTAAGAAGGGTATGACCCTGATGGAACTCGCCGATAGTATTGACGAATCATATTTCTCAGCCCATGTGTCCATGAAGGCACTGACTATGATATATTACCGTGTATTATACGACGACCATGATATACCTAAAGAGGAACTGGGTAATCTTGAGATTTTCTATAAAGATTTCCGATATGAGTTTAATAATGAACTGAAATTATGGGAGTGGCTGTTATATAAAATCCTATTGCCCATCATTTAATTTAGAATCATCGCTGCATGATGAACATAACCCTGTGAACAGCACGGTGTGGCCGGTTACCTTGAAGTCATATTTTGTATTTATTATTTTTTCTATATCTTCAAGCATATCCACATGTATTTCAAATGTCCTGCCGCACTGGCTGCATCGCATATGATGGTGGCCGTGGGCGGCCCCTTCGCAGTTTT
>Ga0233412_10001749_pt1 | contig 10993 bp, 26 predicted proteins | sample Na_anoxic_4_MG_FD_180667 | JGI IMG/M metagenome (GOLD analysis project Ga0233412, IMG submission 180667) | Seawater microbial communities from Saanich Inlet, British Columbia, Canada - Na_anoxic_4_MG | ecosystem: Environmental > Aquatic > Marine > Inlet | place: Canada: British Columbia... | reverse complement strand
GGGAATAATATCTAAGATTGACTTGACAAATCCAGAACTAATGCTATAGTATCAATAACCAAAGGAGAAACACCATGTCAAGATCATACAATATGTCTGTCAGTGTGCGGTACAAACTAGCAAACGGTGAATTAGCAGGTGATGTGGATAGTAAGCTATTTGAGTCCATGCAACAAGAGTGGAACTTTCCGTGATGACAAAGATAGACGCCAGAACCACTTGACATACACTGAATGCGTGCTATAGTAATGACATAACAAGGAGAGACGATATGAGTATTGAACGCGACGCCAAAGCCGAGCAGGCAGCCAAACAAGAAGCCAAGTTCCGGAAGGCTGCCAAGGCACAACAGATTGACGGTGAACTGGAAATCGATCATGCGGCAGAAGTTTCCCCGAGTGAAGATGACGATGGCAATATCCAGGGCGCCTACGTACAGGCATGGATCTATGTGCCAATCTCTGAAATCGAGGATGACTGATGCAGATTTCAACCCTGAAAGCCATATGTGACATTTACATTTTAGTTAATGGTGTAACTACTACAGTACTTATTTCCAGTAAGTCACACTCATTGAAAAAATGGGGCTATGTCACAGCGCTTTTAGGTCAGCCAGCCTGGTTGTATGTTACTTACGGTATGGAGAACAAAGGTATGTTTCTCCTAAGTGTCTTTTACACAGCCATGTGGATACGTGGCATAAAGAACAATTGGAACAAAAAGGAAACTGACTGATGCAAATTCCAGTAGCTAACATCAAGGACTATACCGAAAAGAGCTGGTTCCTTGGTACTGACATCCTAGAAAACGAAAATGGCAATGCCAATGATCTCAGACTTATGAGAAATGGAACCCGTGTTTGTGAGGCATTTGAAACTGGCGGTCGATACTATCTTCATAGGGAAGATTTTGACAGGGATCTTTTGAACGCAGGTTACAGCGATTACTTTATCGAGCTCGTGAAAGAAGCCAGAAGACGTGGCTACATATATCTTCACTTCGATTGTGATATTGAGACCAAACAAACTTAGGTGCGTTATGTGGTGTTTCGCACCAAACCACCATTAGGTGGTTTCCTTGGGGGCTTCGACTTAAATGTTGGAGCCCTTTTTCTTTTCCCCATAAACCCTGGTGACGCGCCCTGGGATCCTGAACTTCCCAAAGTGTACTACATAACCAATTAAAAAACCGTTATGTAGTACACTTTCAGGTGCGCTGGTTCGCCGGCGCCCGCAGCTGCCAGGATAAATCCAAAGTCTTTTATCAAATCGGCTTGACAAATACAAGACACGTGTTATGTTAACGATATGATAACAACATCAATAATTCATGTCAATCGGCATACCGGTGAAAGAAGTGGACGTGCCGTCCGATTGCCCAGGTATTCCTGGGTTTCCTTTGGTAGCTCGTCGGGAGCTGTCATAAGATAACGTCCCCATCCCGTCAGAAAGAAGAGCCCATTGATGCGTGGATCAATGGGCTCTAACTTTTTATGAGAAACCACTTGACAAATCCAGAACTAATGCTATAGTATCAGTAACCAAGGGAGAAACACCATGATTATGATCATCGACAAACTTTCAATCCAAGTTGACTCATTCAAGAAGGGTGACAAGGAAGAAGCCAAAGAAGTTATCGTAGCTATTAACAAGGCTATCAGCCATTTGGAAGGGCAACCGCAAATTATGGGTATACTTACCATTGATGACTCTCAAATCTGCCATGAATCAGATCCCGACGCCGATGAGTTCACCTGTGCCAAGTGTGGTCTTGTCTGTGACATAGATGACTCCATCAAGATCGGGTATGCGTTGTGGTGCGATAAATGTGCGGAGGTGTCATAATGCACGGTTTTATAGAAGCATTTGCACAACATGAAAAAAATGCCCAAACTGCTGTTATACACAATACCTGGGGGCATCTCTTTCCAAAGGGTGAACACTACACAGGAAAGTTACGGATTGCCTATAGTGCCTATGCCGAGATGGATCATTCTGTTATCGATGAGAAGATTGGTATCGATGGTTCCCCGTGGTGGTATCAAACACTTTGTGACTTTGCCTATGAATCCAAAGAATTGATTGGCGCACAAGACGGTGAAGTGTGGGATATCAATATCAATGCCGATGTCGTCACAATTGCTGATGAGGGCGAGGAACAAAAGTTCGAGGATTACGAAATTGATAGTAGCGAGCCAGATTGGGAGCCTTACGAGATGAATACCCATGAGGAAATCCAAATTACTATCATCGACAAGAAACGCCTCTTGGAGGCTTTCTGATGAAGTTGCGGTGTGATGGCTACAGGATCGACGGTACGTGCGATGGCTGTGTTCATGCACATATCGAAGTCGAGAAGCACGAACATCCCGAAGTGAAGCACCGTTGCCCCCGCCGTCCCAACATCTGGAACCCCAAGATCAAGAAGAACGTGTCCTACTATGTGGGTCACAAGGAGTCGCCAAGATGAAAGAGCTTATCCTTGAAAGACATTGCTACGTGGTACCGCGCCTGCGAAAGCAGCACCATCCAATTGCTGATCAGCGTTTCAAACTCATTTGGTATCCGGAAATGGGAATGTCCCAGTTCAGACGCATCATGTACCAGCCATATGTCCAGTCCATCGTAACTGAATGTCCCTGGCTTATCGGTTGCTATGATGAGATGAATGTTTCGATATGGGATACGGAACTTGACGATTTCCAAATGACTCCTGTTCAAACCTATGGGATAGAGCCGGATTCTGTTATTGGACATCTAATAGGGATTCGTCAGTCGATACCTTCGACTCCGCTGGACGGTGGTGAAGCCATGAGAAAGACAATCAAGAGATATGAAGATTCATACAAACGTGCGATACTGAAGGAAAAATCGAAATGAAAACCGAGAAGGAAATCATACAGCACAACAACCTGGTCAATGTGGATATCAGCGAACTCGATGCTCAGATTGCCAAGCTAAAGACACAGAGAGCACAGCTAAAGGCTAAGTTAATACCTCCATGCAAACACTGCCCCCCAGGTGTACTGTATCGCTGTGAGGCATGTGAGGAGTTCAACTGGGAAGGATTCAAGAATAAGGACTTTCTGTCATATTAGCTTGACATACACTGAATGCGTGCTATATTAGGGGTATACAAAGGAGAAACACCATGGGTTACGCAGTAAAGAATGTAAAAAGCTTCCAAGGACGTGAAGGCATTGGTTATGAGTGCTCTCTCTATCGTGATGGTAAGCGTGTTGCTACAGTCGTGAACACTGCCAATGGTGGAGAGACCGACTTCTACTGGAAAGACATGGACAAGTCAAGAGTCGAGGTTGCAGTACATGACTGGAAGGATGAGATGCGCACGATTTTGGTAACCCCCGAAGAGAAGCTTCTTCACGAGCATACCGATCACATGTTCTATGATGAATCATTTGGTGACAAGCCACTTCGCATGGGCATTGATGGGTATATAGACACTCTTGCCGATACCTTTGAGCAGAACAAGACATTCAAGAAATGGTGCCGCAAGCAAACCTGCTTCCGTCTGAAGGGCGATGCCAAGGATTCATGGCGCACGATCAATATGAAGTTCAGTGATCCACGGGTCAAGCCCCACCTCGTCAACAAGCACGGCGAGCAACTGGAAGAAATCCTCAACGAGAGATTTGCATAATGAAAGCATTTACTGGAAAGCATACCTGCGAAAACTGTGGCGAGACTTTTGATGCCAGGCTGCTTCATGACATTGAAGATCTTGAAAAACGCATCAGCCCAGGTGAGATTGTACCTTCGGGTCAATGTCCCGACTGTGGTACCGTTTGTCATATAGCCAAGGACAAGGAAGCCATCGACGCCATGCACGTAGCTATTAGAGATATGGACTTTGCCGAGCAAGAAGATAACTTCACCATTTAGATTCTCCCATCCCTCCATGGACCGTCCTATTTAAGGGCGGTCCTTTTCTGTTTCCAAGTAGCCACCCACAAAGCCACAGCTCGCCCTGGTACTTCCCAAAGTGTACTACAAGACCAATTAAAAAACCGTTATGTAGTACACTTTCAGATGCGCAAGCCCGCCGGCAGCCTGATAATTTTCAGGAAGCCCACTTGACAAATCCAGAATGGGATGTATAGTAGCAACATAACCAAGGAGAATACCATGAAGAAGTTGATTGTTACCGTCGAAACAAAACTGGTCGTTCACATGGACGAAACCGAGATCATTAAATGGGAGGTCAAAGATGTCAGATAAACTGATGCCAGACAAACCAATGACTGATGATGAGTACACCTTGGCAGAAGGTAATCGCTGTCCAGTATGTCGTACTGATATGATTGAAGGTGGGTCTATTGAGGTAAATGCTGGAACTGCAACACAGGAGGTTTCTTGCCTCTTGTGCCATGCTGAGTGGACAGATATCTACAATCTTGTTGGCTACTGCGACCTGACATACGAAGGGAGAACGCTCAACCATTTAGAGACGGAGATAAAAGGCAATGAATAATATTGACACATTGGAACAGTGGCTGGAGGAACAGCTGGAAGATTCATGCAGTAATGGCGAGGATGCAGCTTATTCCAACACACTCCGTAAATTGCGTGAGATGAGGGGTGATGCGGGAAAAGAACGGTTTGCGCGAGCCATCGAGCGCAGCACTTCCCACAATGAGACTGTAAAGGTCGAGTGCACCGAGTTTGAGTTCACTCAATTCTGTAGTGATCAGGAGAACGAATGGACCTGCGAAAACGACGGCACTATTGATACCTGGAACTTGGGAGAGAAAGATCTTTGGCGTCTCAACGTGAGGTTGGTCGATGAATCACCTTGACCTGTTTTCTGGTATCGGAGCATTCTCACTTGCGGCAAAAAGAGTGGGAATCGATACTAGATTCTTCTCGGAAATCAACAAGGATGCCATAGAGGTCCTTGCCAGGCAATTTCCCCACATACCAAACCTGGGGAGTGTCACGGACATTGATGGAACCAGACTCGATACCATTGATATCGTAACTGGAGGATTCCCATGTACCGATCTGTCACAGTCAGCGAAAGGATCACACAAGGGACTGGAGGGCAGTGAGAGTGGATTGTTCTATGAACTCGCCAGGATAGTAAACGAATGCAATCCCAGATGGGTGGTGATCGAGAATGTCACACGGGTAGTCAAATACATGGATAAAATCAAAGAGGAGATGCCTCATTATGAATGGGAAGTCGAAGTGTTTGAAGCCGCAGAGTTCGGAGCAAACTGCCGAAGGAAGAGGGCGTTCCTTGTCGGATGTACTGAGCCAGGACGTCCCAGAGAAGTACTTGATTTCACAAAGAAGCAAAGATCGCCTGTTCAACGTGGAGGGGATGAAGATGTTTTCCCGATGTGCCTGCCTTGGAAGGGTGGCGTCTCGCTTGAAAGACTTGGGTCCTGCGTCATTGAGATTGAGGAAGCTAACGCCACAGGAATACGAAAGGGCAATGGGGTTCCCAGAGGGATGGACTTCTCGGATGGGGCAAGATACCTGATGCTCGGAAACAGCATAGTCCCAATCATCCCGCAACGTATCTTCCAGGGTATACTATCCACTGAATGCGTCTGCGAGTATCTTGACATACACTGAATGCGTGCTACCTTATAGGCATAGGAGAAGCCAAGATGCCATACAATACATTTTGTTTTCTAATGGACGAACTGGATATCCATTTGGATGAATGTTCTGCCGATATGGAATCAGCCGATGCCTCACTACAAAGCAATATCGAGGGAATCTTTAGAGGCTGGAGAGACAAGTGTCTCAAGGATAGCCAAGCGTGGTATAAGCACGAAATGCTACTAACACGCAGCGGACGTATGGTATGGTTGCGTGATCGCAACGACTGGATGTTTGATACCGAACAGCTCACATCATGGGAAAATGACAAGTCACGTCAGCGTGCGCATGTTACATCAAAAATACATCCAAATGGAGACATATGGATGGAAAAGATATGCATGTACGCATTGCGCCAGGCAGCAATGGGGGTTATTCCGGTTTTGATTGAATGCAATCAGGGGCAGGGGACAGCCAGCGACATCATGGAAAATATGCTCAAGCTGGACAGCATCGAACTTATCAACTGGCTGTATAGCAATATATACATGTCCATAGAAATATCGGAAAAGACTGCATCCCATTATTACATGATGGATATCCTTTCCATGTTGGAGTCAAGTATCCTGCCGCCCTTCTCCACAAAAGTATTCAGGGGTCCAAGCAAAGAAGACATAGGACATAGATGCTTCGACCTTCGTGTCAACAGCAGGGAACCAGTGAACCTGCCAACAGCCGCAATATTGATCACGGAAATTCACACCGAGGGGTAATACCCTCTCCTCCCGACGCACCCCCACTTGCTTAATTGCAGGTGGGGTTTTTGTTTGCCAGGGACGACACCAGAAAGCTGCCAGGGATCCTGAAGCCCTGGCACCTCCCAAAGTGTACTACATAACCAATTAAAAAACCGTTATGTAGTACACTTTCAGGCGCGCTGGCTCGCCGGCGTTGCGGCTGCCCAACCCTGGTAATCGATAATTGGTAGATGCACTTGACAAATCCTGAATTGGTGTTATAGTATCAGTACAAAGAGAGGGATACGAGATGAATCAAACAGATCTAAAGACAGTAACCGACCACTATCTGATGGCCGCATTGTGGTCCGAACTAGAGGGCAATGACGATGCTCTTATTGATATTCCTGATGAAACCAGAAAGGAAGCCGAAGAGGACTGCCAAAAGTTCGTCGAAGGCAACATGACAGACATTGAGGAATGTGGTATGGACATGGAGCATATTGGGCACAATTTCTGGTTGACCCGAAATGGGCATGGTCTCGGATTCTGGGATCGTGGTCTTGAAGAAGAATTGGAAAAACGACTCACTAAGGCATGTGAGGGCTTCGGTCAGACTTGGCTCTACATGGGCGACGACAAAAAACTCTACTTAATGTAAGGAAGAACAAGATGGAAAAGGAAACTGAACGCCTGAAGACAATGCTTGAGAAAATGTCCGACGAAGCAAGAACCGAACTCGAAAAGATAAACGAGGCGGTTATCCATGTGGACAACAGAACCTATCTAAAAGGAATCGAACTGAACGCCAGAGTTTCAACGCTTGCAGAAGTAAGAGCACTGATCGCCATGCTCAAATAGAAAGTCCGTCTCCCCTCGACCCGTTGGAGTAATTTCCAGCGGGTTTTTTGTTTGTCCGAGACTGAGCGCCAGGGCTCGCTGGCTTCCCTGGAACTCCCAAAGTGTACTACAAGACCAATTAAAAAATCGTTATGTAGTACACTTTGGGAAGTTCAGGCTGCCCGGGGGACGCTGCCCGCACCCTGGTGAAGAAAAACTCAAAGATGCACTTGACAAATCATGGATAGGTGTTATAGTAACAACATAATCAAGGAGTCGAAATGCCCAAGACATATAAAGATGAGATTCCATGGGAATCACCATACAAGGACAATGGTCACACCCCTTCTACATCAGCGCAGAGGAAACTTCGTAAAACCAAGCGCAAGGCAAGAAAAAAGGCAAACAGGAGAAACAGGAAATGAGCAAAGAACATGATGCAGTACAAGCAATGGAAATGATTCGTGACATTCTATATCTGGAGAATGGCGAGCACAATCCAGACAAGGAGTGGAGCAACGATGAAATCGAATTGGTAGCTGAAGTAGTCAATGAACACTTCACGAACAGGAGTGACAGGAAATGAAGTATCTGATCGCCACCAGCAGGATCGACGTTAAGTACGGAGACATCACGCTCACCCCCACGTACTTCGACGGACTCAGCTTCCGTGAAAACAAGCACTATGCAAGACGATTTGATTCCAGAGATGACGCCCAGGATGTTATTGATAAATCATACTCTGAGAAATCTAGGTTTGTCATAGTCGAGGACGAACCAGAAACAGCAATGCGCGTCTATCTTGTCGATGCCACTCTGCATGTCGAAATGAGTGATATAAGGGTGGAATGTGATGCCAATTCAGAGAACCTAAGAGAAGATCTTGCCGAAGTTGCAGTGGCTCGGATCAATGCATTACTGCAACTAGCAGCCTCTTCCTGTCCACAGCCAGATAAGATTGATAGCATCAGTTGTGCCGATGTAACTAATTGGACACAGGTGTAGAATATGAAAATTGCACTTAGAGTATTTGGAGAAAGAGACTGGGATTTGTGCTCAAATTATTATCGTTTTGAACATCCATCATTGTTCCTTGCTGAAATCGACAAGGACTTGATAGCCAGGATGTTAAAAATAGCATCTACCATGGATGACTCAGGATTAACAAGAGTCGAGATGGAATCTGATATTGGGGAGTATTACAACGTTGAGGGTGCTAGTCAAGATCTATTCGATGATGTCAATATTGATCTAATGAATGAACATCTTGATTCAGAAGATACCTGTCTGCGTATACGATCAATGGATGACGTCGTGCGGTCATACCCAAAGGATGACAAAGAAAACATTGTTAATCGTCGTCTATACATCAAAAAATACAATAATGGAAAGTCATTCGGTTTCATGTGTGATTACCATGGTACGTCGAAAGATGATAGTCCATTACTGTTTCTGGAAACACTTTGGATACCAATAGAAGATTCTCCCACCACTGTCTGTGCATTTGAATAAGTTCCATAAATGACTTGACATACACTGAATGCGTGCTATGATAAAGGTATACAAGGGAGACACAATGAATGCGCAGGAAATCAAACAGGCAGTAGACAACGGACATACTGTGTGTTGGGGAAACGATGGCTACAGGGTTATTAAGACCAACGGGGTATATCTTATCTGGCATCATGATGGACATGCCATTGGACTGACTCATCGTGACGGAATCTCACTCAATGGAAAAGAGTCTGAGTTCTTCATTTCAGATAACCTGAGTGAGGAAGGAAGGAAAATAGCAAGATGGATGTTACAAGAACTTTCACAACTCAAGTATGGCAACAGGGTTGTTGTGGAAGGATGCTTCGATGCGGCGATTGACAATTACGCTTTTGTAGCCCCGCCAGAATCCAAATCAATTATCGTTGACAAAACGCTACGCATGCTCAATGGAGAATACAATGAAACAGATTAAACTCATCATGATTACCATCGTTGCAGTCTTCACCATCGCCGTCTGTATCAAAACTGGTTCTGACGGACACCAAGCACAGGCAGTTGTAGTCGCAAGCCTTGTCTTGATGGCTTTTATTGCAGGTATAATGACATTACACAAAAAGAAAGAAATCTATCATATGGAGGACGACGATCTCCGTGATGCAGTCGAGGAACTCGATGATGGCTTCCTCATTAAACCAGCAACCTTGAGGTATCTCATCGAAAGGTCGGTCAACAAGGATCGCAGCACTGCCGATGAATACAGCATGGAACTATTGAGACGAAGAATCGAAAACAAAACTGAAGGGGGTGTAAGATGCGATAATTAACTGACCTTGATTGGACAAATACATATATCAAGCGCCGTTCCTATGGGGGCGGCGCTTTTGGTTTGCCACCAACTCGATGAGGCTCGCTCGTGCTGCCGGTCCCCTGCACTTCCCCAAAGTGTACTACAAGACCAATTAAAAAACCGTTATGTAGTACACTTTGGAAGGTGCCAGGGCTTCAGGATCCCTGGCAACTTTCTGGCTGTGTTAGAAAAGCTGCAACTATGCTTGACAAATCCATAATTAGATGTATGGTAGAAGTAACCAAAGGAGCACGTACTATGAAAGGAACGTACTGGAGTCCAGAGCCAGAAGTTTGGAGTGCTGAAAAATGCACTAAAATCGCGAAAGCCAGAGCCACTGACGGCTACGGTTCACGCCACCCATACGCAGGTCTAGTTCAAGCGTCCAGCGCTACTTACGGTTACGGACGTAGACGGTTCAACGGTGGGGTAGTTAAGGACGGCGAATGGTATGAGGGTACCAATATCCCATATCCCATCATCCCAGACGAATATGAATTAATCAATAGACCCACATGGGGCACGTACTTGGTGCTTAAATAAACCAATGGTACCCTTTGCCCCTGCCAATTGGTAGGGGCTTTTTTATTACCCTGGAGTTTTGCTGCCAGCGCCAAAGTGTACTACAAGACCAATTAAAAAACCGTTATGTAGTACACTTTGAGATGCGCCCCTGGGAACAGCTTTCTGGTTGTGCGGAAAAGCTGCAACTATGCTTGACAAATCCATAATTAGATGTATGGTAGAGGTAACCAAAGGAGAAACAAATGCGCACCGAAACAATCAATGTCTACAAGTTCGATGAACTGGGCGAGAAAGCAAAGCAGTATGCCATTCAAGGCTATCGCGAACATTTCACACCATTCTATGAAGATGTCATCAATGATGCCAAGGAGATTGGCAGTGAACTTGGTATTGTCATCGACAGGGTTTGCTTCTCTGGGTTTGGATGCCAAGGTGATGGAGCGTCTTTCATTGGTAGTTTTGACCCCAAGCAAGTCGACATTGAGGCGGTAGTAAGACACCGTGCATATGCAAAGGCACTACATGATATTGCCATTATCCTGTCAAAGCTGGACTGTGAAGCCACAATCACTCATCAAGGACGCTACCAGCACAGCGGTTGTATGATTATCGATACCGACAGTGAATTGGACTACCAATCGCAGTATCGACCTGTTGGATATGAAGCACTACGTCTCTTTGCAGACTGTATCTATGTGAAGCTGGAAGAGGAACATGAATACCAGACCAGCGATGAATATATCACGCAAGAGCTTGTCGGCAATGATGATGAATTTTACGAAACAGGAAAGGTATGGGAAAAGATAGGAGATCGTTGTGGACGATAAAAACGAAGGTACCAAAATCGTATAAGTGTGTCATGTAGACAATCTGACATTTGAAGCACTGAAGAACTATGAATACATCATACACTGAATGCGCCCGCACCCAAACAACAATACAAGGAGATACATACCATGCCTAGACGTGAAGAGAGA
>Ga0233412_10001748_pt1 | contig 10997 bp, 30 predicted proteins | sample Na_anoxic_4_MG_FD_180667 | JGI IMG/M metagenome (GOLD analysis project Ga0233412, IMG submission 180667) | Seawater microbial communities from Saanich Inlet, British Columbia, Canada - Na_anoxic_4_MG | ecosystem: Environmental > Aquatic > Marine > Inlet | place: Canada: British Columbia... | reverse complement strand
ATTCTATGTTTAGAACTTCTTTAATTCTCATATAGAAATCTTCTTTACTTTCATTCTGTTGTTCCCATAAGAGTTTTTCTAACTCTGCTTGTGCGTCAACTCCGTATTGATTATTTGGTTCTTTCATCTTTGTTTTGTTTTAATATCCATAATTTACTTTAATAGCCATTGCTTGATGTTCGCCATCCTTACCAAAATCTTTCATCACCTCAATAGCAATATCTGTATCTAATTGGCAGATGATGTTGGAAAAATATCCTAACATACTTTCCTTATCAGTTTCATATTGTGGAGGAAACTCTAACATAAATCCTTCTATCTCTGATATAATGGTATTTACTTTACCTTGTCTTTCTTTATCTAACTTACTCATCTTTGTTTTGGTTTAATTGAGGGTATGATTTCTTATTATTATTTTCAATTACTCTTTGAATATCTTCGGGTGACATCTTATCAAATGATTTTTTAATCTCTTCCCAAGTCTTTCTATTAGACTTACCTATTTGTTTCAACATCCCATCACCTTCTATTATTTCTTCACTCATCTTTGTTTTGGTTTATCGAAGAATATCCAATTAGCTTTTCCATTCCTCCCTATTTTGGAAATTTTACTAGATATTTCTTTTAGTTTATCTTTTAACTTACTCATCTTTGTTTTGGTTTAATATTCGTGTACAATAGTTTCTTTCAATTCTTCTGTTGTATGTTCTTGAATATCCATTTCTATTCTATGTCTTGCCATTGGTAAACTATAAAACATATCTCTTTTCCATTGTCTGTTACCGACTAATCCACAATCTTCAAGTTTACCAAAATATTGATATTCTGACTTTATGTCCTTGCCGTTTTCATCTTGACCTAAAACATAATAAGCACAGTTTTCATCTTTATATTGTGGGTAAAAATGACTTACGTGTTCGTAATTTTCTTCTATGATTCTATATTTTCTTTTACTCATCTTTGTTTTGGTTTAGTTTATCAATAATGATTTTTACTAAATGACTGCAACCATTATATTCATAATCATTACCAACTTCATCTAACAGTTCATCTAATGAATCATCTATTATTTTTATTACTTCTTCTTTACTCATCTTCTTTGTTTTGGTTTAATCTCTGTTCTAATAATTCTTTAAGAACTTCCTGTCCTTTTAGTTTTATCTTTTCTGCCGTTTCAGCATTATAGGCTCCATAAGTACCATTACCTAAGAATCCGTAAATTCTATTCCAGTTTGGATATTTCTTTTCTTCTTTAATCATCTTCTTTGTTTTGGTTATCCCCACGGGTAATGATGTTCTCTACTAAATTTTGTTAACCTTTTTAACCATTTGTAGATTCTACGCTTCATCTTCTTTGTTTTTGGTTTATACATTTTATCCCACTCTGACTTTTTCATCCACTTAGAAGTATGGTCTGAAAATACCATTCCGTCAAGTGTTATTATATCGGTGTTGCAACCGCAAGTACATTTCTCTTTACTCATCTTTGTTTTGTTTTAATTCATAACTAATTTTAAACCACATTAAAACGTGTTCTACTATTACGTTATGATGCAATTAAAAAAGCACATAACAATAAATATAAATAATAGCGGTTGTAGGAGTCGAACCTACGTAGTGCCTTTAGCATATAGCTTTGTGGAATCGAACCACACCACACCCAAACCGCTACTATTCATATTCAAACCGTTATAGATAACTCTTAAAACCTATCCATTCGGGTGTAAGAGGCTTGTCTTTATCTTTAGTCTGAGAGTGTATTTCCTTTACAACCTCTTTTACTTTATCGTTGGCAAACTCTACCATCATTTTAGGAACATTCCAGTGTCTATCCTTATTTTTAGTTATCCAATTATCTGCTTCTTTTTCTGTTATCATTTAATATATATTTTATAGTTAACTCACACTTACCTATCACCAACAATGCTTGCTGCAGGTCCACAATTAAAAAAGTTTGTTATTACCTCTTCACGTTCCTCATCATTACAATTTATATGGTTTAAATAGGTTCTTCTTTAGAATAAGTTTCTTACCACCTCTCTCGATAGTGAATGATCCATCTTCATTGTAATATTGCTTATCACTGATTACTAATATACATCCAGGGCACATCTCACCTACTCTCATTACTAATTCTATTAATTTCATTTAAATATAAAGTATTTTATTCATCTGTGTTTTGGTTTAATTACAAATATAAGGATATTATTGTTTGCCATGACTAGTCGTTTATGATTAGTAAGTTAGTGCCTTGATGTGATCGGTATCTCCAACCCATGACTTCTGAATCGTTATTCAAATCTGTTTTGTCAAAATTGAAGTATTGACTCATTTGAGTTGTTGGATTGTAAATGATGTAAGAAATAAGACTTACTTGGTTAAGCTTTAGTTCAGATGCTTCGCCAACAAATGTGTTAGATGATTTGTTGTAAGAAAGTTCTTTTGTTAGTAATGTTGCTCGATCCGCCATAGTCTTAGTTTTTTGAATTTGATGAGATCACTTGACTTTTAAGAACCTGGAGCGGCTCAACTCTATGCCAGTGATTTCGATTTACAGTATAGAAAAGTAAGTCTTCTGCAATAACCGTATCAGTTATTGTCTTTCTTGAGATTGGGTGGTTATAAGTAATTGTCTTTGCCATAGTCTTGTGTATATGTTTAGTTATTGATTTATAGTTAAAGTAACGAGAATCTACGTTAAGTTCTTTTAATGGAGTCAAGAGTAGTTTATCAATAATTGGTAGTATGTATAATCTAAATTTCATCATTGTTTTTCTTTTACTACAAAAATACGTGTGTAATTCTGTAATATTTATTATTTTCTTTTATTGTGTCTTATAAACCCACTTAGTATTAGGATGTCGTTTGATATGATTATGTGAGACAACACAATATTCATCATTCCATTTTATAACATAATATACTAAATATAATGAACCTTGATAATTGGCCCACTCAATTGCTTTTTCCAATTCCATTTTTACTCATTATGATTTTGTGATGTGCTAAGATACATATAATATAGTGAATATACAAATATCTGTACGTTATTTTGTAATTTTTTATATTAATATATAGAGTTATATAAAATAAACTATAACACATGAAACACTTAAAAACATTTGAATCACATATTTATGAATTAAATAAATCTACTTATTTTTCAGCTGCTAAAATATCAAGAGAAGCGGGAAGAACAAAATTAGCACAAAGATTTACTTCTCATTCCGCTGAACATGGTACATCAGAAGTAGGGTTAGTGTCTTTTATGTTAAATAATGATGAGGATATAATTGTTGATAATATAAATGTTGAAATTATTCCTCCAAGAACTAACAGCACTTGCCGGATTAAAATAACTGGTAATGATGGGGATGAAACTATCCGCATAATTGGTGGTGTTTATGATGGTAAATTAAATTTATTTCTGAGGGAAAGAACAGCCATGTTAGCAAAGACCGTCCGTGATGCTAAAATAATAATCGATTTAATTAATGACCAAGGAATCGAGTTAAATATAAAACCCAAAGATTTCGCATATGATTATGTAGAATTTAGTGATGTTTATAAATAATAATCTCTTTACTTTTCCGTGTATTATTTTTATATAAAAATAAAAGGCATCATGTAAAGATACGGATAATATAATTAAGAACCTAATATATGTTAAGAAAGTTTAAGGCAGGTCTCCGCCTAACCCCCGATGGCTTCTGCTGTGGTTAGATACGTCTATCTACCTTTCAACCTATACTACAATATACGGATAATATTTGACATACACAAGGAAAATCATATTTATTTTTAATATATATGATTATGGAACATTTAAAGACATATGAATTATTTACATTTAATAAAAAGAAGTTAAAGGTATCTGATGATATACTTAACGACACTAGAGATATTCTACTTGAATTAGAAACTCTTGGGTATAAATTCACATCAAATAAGAAAAATGATAAACAAACACTAGATGATGTACGTTTCTATTGGGGATCTAAACCAATTTATAGAAAGAATAAGAAAGATGAGTTTATAACTATTAACATATATAAAGAATCTAATATAGATAGAGCTAATATAGATAGAGCTAATATAGATAGAGATGCTGATAAAGTCAATATGATAAGTGAAAATGATCTTGAGGTATTAAATGATGTGTTATTAAGGCTTTGTGATTACTCTAAGATGAATGAATTGAATATTAAGATAGATTTAGAAGTAGAATACGAGGATGAAGATGGTGGACTAGTTGGGGATTTATTCATTATGAATAACCCATCTGATGATAAGGTTATGAGCCAACTTAGAGATGCTGCCAATAATGATGTTAAATGTGATAACATCGATATAAAAATCTTTTACTAATGAAACACCTAAGACATATAAATGAAAGTCATTCAGAAAGAAACGAAGTATTTTATATCATACACGATATATTATTAGAGTTCTTTGATGAAAATGGTATACATCCATTACCTAATAGAGATAAGGTTACTACTTATGATGATTATCTAAGTGAGGTTGTGGATTCTGGTTTTGGAGGCGGACCAATGACTTATGGGTATTATATACAGGGTGATCTATTTGATGCCTCTAACTCTAAGACTGATAAAGAGATAATATCAATTGGTGTATGGAACATCGATAGAGATAGGGTTTATAAGTTATTAAAATTCATTGATAATCAAAGAGATAGGATAAGAGAATCAACTGGGTATCATGTAACCACAAAGGATGAGAAGGCGTATAAAAATATTATTGATATTTATATTAATCTTATTTCTGATGAAGAAGCTAATAAGAGAGATAAAGAAGCTATGATAAGTGATTACACATATAAAAAGAATAGATTTAATTTAAATAACATATCAGATGATAAATTAAAAGAAGCCTTTGAGCTATTAGATAAATTATTTAAGCTATGAAATATATAAATACATATAAATTATTTGAATCTAATTCTAATTCAGAAGATATGTTAGATGAGGTAGAAGATATGCTACTTGATTTATATGATAAGGATTATAAAATTCAAAAGTCTGTTCAAAACAACAGGAACAGCTATAACTGGTCGGTACCTAGTTATAAAACACAACAATTCACTGATGTTGAATCTGATGAAGAAGTATCAGCACCACAAGATTACACACACCCATTAGATAATTTTTCTTTATTTAATATCTATATAAAGAATGGTTGGACAAGTGGTGATACGCGAGCGGCGCGTGGTGCTTTAAGAGGACCAAGGTCAAACGTAGAGATTGGTGATGTTGAGGATGTAGTTATACAAATACATAACTATGTTAAATCAAAGGGGTATGAAGTCGATGTTTATTTCGGTGTTAATTATTCAACACAATCTGGAACATTTATTGCTTGGGATCCAGAACGCATACGTGCTTTTGTTAAAGGTGATGTAATGTCACATTATAGGAAACCAACACATACACCATCGGTATTTATTAAAGTAAAAGGTAATAAGATATGAAACATATAAAATCCTATCCATTATTCGAAGGTATTGATAACCATGTGTTTGATAGTATAGATGATATCTTATTATCTATTGATGATGATCCTATGTTTAGTACTCGTATTAAAACTAATTCATTTATAAAGGCATCAGATATGCGTACAGTGATTAAATCATTCTCTTGGGATGATATCTATCCAGACAACAAAGTTGATACCATCGCTAATGATTATGACTTAGATGTTATTATTATTGATATCATAAGCGAAGTTAGCTATATTGGAGGTGATAATAAAGGATTACCAACAGAGGTTAGTGATAGTATTAGAAGATTAAGAGACTATATGGATAGTGAGGGATATAAAGTAATGTTTGAGCTTGGTTCAGATATGCCATACTTTGATAGTGCAGTAGATACTGAGTTCTTAGAAAAGGAAGAGTTGGAAGAGGAATTAGACCATTTATCTATGGCTAAAGGTGAAATTATTAAGTTAATCTTTACAATAAGTTAAATAACTTCTCTTGTGTTATAAGTCTGTTATCATACTTGTACATAACATAATATACAGAATTACCCATAGATTTTTGTAGCCCGTAGGGGAATCGAACCCCTGTTTCATGGATGAAAACCATGTGTCCTAACCCCTAGACGAACAGGCCAATCATTAAATATACAATCTCCTAAAGATACGTAATTTATATTAATAAATCAAATTAATATATACATTAATAAAAAAACACTACGATATGGCAAGAGGAATAATCTTTAAGAACAATGGAATAAATGAACTAAGTGATTCACCAACAGGATATAAGTATCTTGGTTATGATGATGAATCTTTATCAGAAAAAAATGGAGCTACTGTTAGTTCTATTGGTGGTGGTTTTGTACATTACTTAGGAGAAGATTTTGGAGGAGGAATCATTTATCATTTATACAAAGGTAGTGATGGTCTAGAACATGGTTTAATAGTAAGTAAAACTGAAAGTACAGCCGTTTGGCAAGCAACAGGAACTTTAACTGGTGCAGACAGAACAGAAGACGGAGCATACAATACTGGATTAATGACATTAAGTGATGCTGAATCTTATGTTACAGGATTAGGTGCAGGCTGGTATTTACCAAGTATTGATGAGTTAAGTCTTTTATGGCATAACCGTTTCCACGCCAATGCAGCATTACGTGCAGGCGCTTTTACATTATTGTCATCCACAGCTCTTTATTGGAGTAGCACGGAGACCACTACTATAGATGCGTTCCTCTTCCGTTTCGCAAATGGTTACATGAACGACTTCGCTAAGAACTCTATACGCACAGTTCGTGCAATTAGGTCTTTTTAATTGATTATACAAATAAACGTGGGTAATTCTGTATAGTAGTTATTAATTCTTCAATTTCATTAACCCAACTCTCACTTTTATCTGGATACTTCACATGAAGTAATTCGTGTATAACGTCTCTCTCGTTAATTTCTCTATCATGATAAATGATTCCTGTCTTTTTTTAAGACATCTATTCCTACAAAGTACTTATCTTCATCCGGACAATCATTATCATATACAACTTGATATGATGCTATCTCTTGTGTTAGAAATTCCCAATCTGTTAGTTGTAGTTTATTTTGCCATTTATTTACTAAACTCATTTTTGTTTTGGTTTAAATGTTGGGCAATCTTTTTCAATTACAAACGCATCAAAAGTCTTACCCCATATAGAAGCTGGTTGATTATTTAATGCGGTTCTAAATGATGAATTTGCAAACCCTAATGGAATACAAGGTCCACTATACCAAGCGTTTAATTCATCTGTGTAATGTCCTTCTGACTTACCACAGTCACATGACTTAATATTGGATGTTGTTAATCTAACAACATCGGTACACTCTTTACAAAATATTAGTTTCATCTTTGTTTTGTTTTAATATATTCTTTAACTTCTTCTGTTGTATATGTCCAATTCATATCACATTGTGCTGAACCTATTAGTATTTTCCACATATCTTTGTAGTGAAATTCGTTATCCCTTAACTTCCAACTAATAAATCTGAATGGAATATATACGTAATGTCGTAATCTCCATAGTTTTACTATCCAATTACTGTCTTGATATCTTTTCATCTTTGTTTTGGTTTAGTTTTATATTTATTAAATCATCTGGTGTAAAATCCGTACAATCATAAAATGTTGTGTGGTTAGTTTCACAACCACATCTATTACAGATATTGTAAGTTTCAATACTACCATCATATTCCTTTGAGTGAGTTTCTGTCACTTTATGACCAACAACCTTACACCACAATAATTTAATTATACTCATCTTTGTTTTGTTTTAATATCCATAATTGACCTTTATTGCAGTTGATTGATATATTGCATCTTTCCCAAAAGTTTCCTCTAAACCTTCCATAACCTTAATAGCAACATCTATATTAAATTGGCATAATAAATCTGATACGAATGAAAGATACTCATCAATAGGCTTGTCCTCATATACCTCATTATCTCTAATAGTTGATATTAGATAATTAATTTGTTTTTGTTCTTTATTCATCTTTGATTAGTTCTTTACGGTTATATTGTGGATATCGGAATTGTTCTACTCCTAGCATTTTGAATAATTTGATGTTTTTGATTTTATTCTCATAATTTTCTATTTTAATACTTGTGCTAGTACTTTAGCTCGATGGATTGGTTTATAAAACTTCTTAACGTCCTCAAGCATAGTTTGTGCTTTATCACTAGAGTATGTTATAAGGTCCTTCATAGGTACATATAATGTTTCTGAGAAGAATATATACTTCTTTCTTTTAACCTCTTGGTGTATTATGAAATGGGTAACCTTATCCATAAAAATAATAGGGTTTACTTTAAATTTACCGGTACAGTCTTTATCGAACATCCATATATGTATAGTCTGTATTAAATGGTATTGTTGCTTTGGCTTCGGCCGGAACTCTTCATAGTTCATACTTTGGTACATATTAATTTTCTTAATTATGGTAAATGACATTACTTTGTGTTGTATAAACTATAACATCATCAAAATAATAAACTTCGTTGTTTGCTTGGTTACCTAATAAAACTCTTATCTTTAAGATATTACCTATACCGATATAAATACAATCAGTACTAATAAATCCATTAGTTGCTCCACAAATAGTTACAAAAGGAATCCATACACCACCATCTATTTGATATGAAGCTTCTAAGTAATCACCACCGGCACCACATGCGGCACATTCTACATCACCTTCTACCCTAGTCGTTATGGATAAATAAATACTAGAGTAACCGTTGATTGGTATATCTTCTGATAACCACAAATTATTGGCTTCACCTTGTCCTCCCGAACCTCCCGAACAACAAGTTAAACCTTCAATATCTTCACACCTAAACTCACCATTAAAAGTTCCCCAATAATTACCAGCTACAGATCCTGGTGGTCCATCTGCATCACAATTATTAGCACTGGTTGTCCATTTTAATGCATTTTGTGTACCATCAAGGTAAGGAGTAAAATCCTCAACCCATATAATCTGTGAATAAAGAAATTGTTGTGTGAATATGAATAAACACAATAAGATAGATTTATACACTGATTTTCAACTTTTGGTTTTTGGACTGCATCCTAAATAAAAGGCTGTTTGAAATTGTTGAATTCTTCGCTTTGTAAATACTTTATTTTCTTTTAGTACATCTTCCACTATTCGTTTCATTATATCATCATCACATTCGTAAGCCATGTAGTCAATAGTTTTCATTCCATTCTCACCTACTACACTATTGGATAATATCTCATCCCAATCCCCCGAAGGTGTACTAGCCTTAAAACTACGCCTGTACATTTCATGTAATATCTTTTCGTCTTTATTAATCATTGTTTTAGTTTAATAGTTCCATAAAGTTTACATCATCTAACAATACACTAATACTTACACCTCTTTCATTAGCTTTATCAATCAGATTATCTAATATAGATTGACTATATGATGTCATTACACCATAACCTTTCTTATGACATTTGTAACAACTACCACTATATCCAATGAAGTAATAATAATCATCGTCTTCCTCAAGGGAAACAATACCACTATTCATCTTCCATCTATCTCCATCTAGATATCCACCAGCCCAGCTACCAAATATTTTATATAACGATGCGGTACCTGTTTGTGGTATTTTAAGGACCACCCACCTATCTGGTGTTTCTGATATGTTTCTTTCTTTACTCATCATCTTTGTTTTGGTTTAATTGTTTGTATTGCCATCCATATTTACGAGTCCATACTCTTTGTATATTACCACTCTCTAAATTTTCAAGCAACCATTTATCCTTATCTGTTATGGTAGGCTCTTTGCCATTTACTTTACAATATTTAGTATAGAACTCTAATAACGAAATCTTCTCCATCTTCTTTGTTTTAAGTTTCGTGTGTTACAAAATATAAATTAATAGTAACGTCACTACAGATCCTAATATAAAAAAAGCAATTTTCTCTTTTAAATTTTTACTCATCTTCTTTGTTTTGGTTTAATTCCCATATCATACCCTCATATTTCTTTCTCCTTATGGCATACTCTTTACTATCAGAACATCTATCCCACAATGTTTTCCACTTCCGTCTGATGAGGTATATTAGTATTTTATTCATCATCCTTCCCATCTAATTCTAATTCTTCTTTAATCATTTTGACTTCCGTTAGGTGATATTGTTATGTTACACTCTATGAATTGTCTTCCTGTTGGGGGTTGGACGTATGTTCTCCCATCTTTATGAATCTCCCATTTACCTAATCCATTTTCAAACTTAATAGGGAAATCTTCTGTCATTACTACATTATCCGATAGATAGTTATTTAATACATCATCCAAATCTGACCTAATATCTTTTCGTACCTCATTCACAATTTTACCTTCGTATTTTTTTAAGGTATTCTGTAACTCTATTATAAATCCTTCTTTACTCATCTTCTTTGTTTTGGTTTAATAGCCACATTAAGTCCGATGTTATCTATAATTACTTTTGACTTATCTATTGTGGTGTCTTTGTATATAACAATATCACAAGTTTTTGCAAATTCCTGGATTTTAATATCAAAATTTTCAATATTAACTTTCTCAAATGGACACAAATAAGTGCCGCCTAGATTTTTTGGATAATGTGTTCCGTTATACCAAGATAACATTTCACTTGTTTCTAATATTAATGTACTTACTGCTTTCATATTTAAAATTTTATAACACGGTCTATAAAATAATGGCGTATTATGGGTTTGTGTTTATTTACTTGTGTTTATTTACTTCTTTGTTTTGGTTTAATGATTTAATATAATCTTCCATTATACTTGGTAATTTAGATTTACCCATAAAAACATTCAACTGTTTTTTTGGAGTACCTTTTTCCATTATGGTATCTAATGGTGTTCCTGTTTTATACTTTTCCCCATTATTTTTAATAAAGGTTTCAAATCCTTCATAAAACTCTTCTACTGATATTTCTTTACTCATCTTTGTTTTGGT
>Ga0233412_10001747_pt1 | contig 10999 bp, 17 predicted proteins | sample Na_anoxic_4_MG_FD_180667 | JGI IMG/M metagenome (GOLD analysis project Ga0233412, IMG submission 180667) | Seawater microbial communities from Saanich Inlet, British Columbia, Canada - Na_anoxic_4_MG | ecosystem: Environmental > Aquatic > Marine > Inlet | place: Canada: British Columbia... | reverse complement strand
CCTCATGTATTTCATCCAGTCCTTCATTTATCATGAACTGCAGATCTTCATTCATCCCGGGTATATCTTCATTCTTCGCCAATATCTCCAGATGATTATACATGGGACACGATACGATGTATCCCGTGGGAGTGATCCAACCAAATCCGGTAAGGAAGATGTTGTCAATATTGCTCATCTTTTTCCTTTAGGCGCAGGAACTCATTGAGTTCCCACCATGACGGATAGTGAACCTTCTTGTTGGTATCAATGAGTTCAAGCATCATTTTTAGATGACCCTTGTCTTTTCTAAATCCTTTATTCCCATATTTACCTCTTAGAAATTGCTTGTGGGTGGGAAGTCTTACCCTGACGTTCTCCTCATCGATAGTGATGGTCCTTTTCACTACTCTGAGTTCGCTGGCTGAAAAATTGTGAGACGGAGTATCCCTATTGGCATTGTAGTATTTGGTACTGTGTTGCCGTACATATTCCGCCTGCTCCGGGGAATCGACACACCAAACATTCTCTTCATCAACATCGAGTTTTACGCTGTCATCGCAGGTCCAGTATCCAACCAGCTTCTTGGATTTTATGTGTCGCAATGCATATCTGATTTCAGTAGCCATGCTATTCTCCTTGTTATTGAGTTAACCATAGCACAGGTTATTGATATGTCAAGTCTGTTTATCAGGAATAAGCAATTCGGGGTTCTTATGTATGTTTCCACGTTTCCTTGAAGCTCCTCCGATTCGTTCCAGATAACGTGCCTGATCTTCACAGATTGCATCTCCAATCCATTCTATGGATATTTCAAGAATATCCTCATCACATTTGATTACAAACCGGTCACCATTATCGAATTCGCCAATATCCCCGACATAATACAGCTCGAGATACTTGTCATATACACCGATACATTGTTCGACTTCTATGTCGCATTCATGATCTGGATCAACGGCGAAACCAAAAGACGGTAAATCGCCCTCTAGAGCATCCCAGCCATCAAACTGAGAATAGGTATGTGCGATATTATCCCAGATTCTAAAACTAAACAGGTCACTCATAATCTTCCCCTTTTTAGATTGCTTTGCCGAACACTCGGGATAGAAACAAACGCATGGGGTTATTTAATCTAGCCCGTCTGGATTCAATTCTGTCTATCAGTTTTGGACCGTCATAAGGTCCGAGGAACTCAGTTACCAATTTGGGAACAAATATCAGTCCTTCTTCTGTAATTACACTGTTCGTTTCGAACGGTATAATGCCTGCCTTTCGAACTCTTATTAGGACGGGTTGACGTCCCTTGTAGCAATAATCCACTGACGCCTTATACAGCCAATTTTTATCGAGCTGATCTGCACGATGAAGCATCAACACCGTACCTTCTTTTTCTGGTCCACCGGGCAGTGCCGCAATATAACAATTAAGGAATCTCTCTGGCTCACATCCTGATGTGCACCCACGTATCTCCAATTGGACAATCTTATCCGGGCTATATTGAGCATAGCCAAGGCTTACCATAGAAGACAAGTCGTCCAAGAGGGACGCTATCGAGGGCATTTCAAAATCATGATATGTCTTGGCATATTCACTATGTACCTCGACAAATTCACTGAATGATATTGGATTGTCAGGATTCAATGCGTGGGGTCCAAGTCCATAAAATTGATGACCTGGGAATGGGTGTTCACCCTTGAATTCTCCATCGACATGCGTTGTTCGAATAAACTTAATCATCATTTTTCCTCCCGGATCTGTACTCTTCTTCTTTTCTAAGTATGAATTTAACACTATCGAAGATTTCATGGATATCATCGAATTCCTTTTGAGGGAGATCCCATAGAGCCAATATTTCCTCAACACCAACTATTGCGGCATGCATTATTGGAAAGCCAGTAATGATATCCAGCACCTTAAACTGTCTATTGTCATAGGCTCGTTGGAGCGCGACATTGATATCGGAAAACATGGCATATCCAATTTGGATATCATACATCAATTCGTATTTCAGTTGTTCAATTGGTAACATCTTTTCTGGTTCCTATCGGAGGTTGCACCATCGTATGCCGACTCCAGAACATCGTTGCTTGTGATGTATCACGGATGAATTCAATCAGTTCCTCTTTCGTTTTTTGCTCAAGGTGTGGATCGGTTCCACCTGGTTCGCACAGGACGTTTCTGGCACGTGTCGTATTGTTCATGGGAATAGCTTCATTGATCGGAGAGGCATTGATGGAGATAACCTCCCAATCGGCATCGCATGATGCTTCGCTGCTTTCAGTCAGTGTTTCATGTGAATACAATACGATCTCCACATATACAGCTGGTGTCTTGTCACCAAACGAACTGATTTTAAGAACGGGCTTCTCTCCCTTCTTGCGTGGCGTATACTCGACGTTAAAGCGCTCGACGGACTCATTCGGCACAATACTGGTCAGGAAGCGCTTCGCCGGCACAATGACCAGCAATACCCCATCCCTGTAGCCAGGAATGATATTGGACTCGTTCTTCTTGGCATTGTTGACAACATCAAGAAGTTCATCCCATGTTCCATCAAAATGAGAATGGGGTTCTTCAGGGGTGTGTCTTCCCTTCACGAAGCTGGAAACCGCAATGGTATCAGACTCGTCAAGAAGTATTTTCGTTCCATTGAAAAACATATCGTGTGCTTTCTTGATTTTCTCGAACATAATTGTATTTCCTATTCTTTAAGTGATTTTTGCCATTCACATATCAAAAGGTTGGTTGGATCAAGAAGTCCGGAAGGTTGTGGCATTTTTTCTGCCAATGTCCATTGCTCAGGACATTATGACGATGTCTGGCAAAATGAAGCATGCACATTGGTCTACCTTTATCCCTTTGAAGAACTGGTATTAGCGTACCAAAGAAAGTGGAACTCCGTTGTCACAGATAATCATTTTCATTATAAAAGTATTTCCTGTTGTTGTACTGGACATACAACAACAGATTCAATTGTATGAAAACTTATACACGGCACTAATTCCTCAAAGATATCAAAAACTTCTTGATCAAAATCATAAATTTCCTTTGGGAATTTTTCACCCCAATTTTCTCGAGGATGAAATTCACCGCAAGGATAATTATGAAAATGTACTCTTTCATAATCATTAATATTTGTGATATATGGTACAAATGCTTTAATTGCTGCAATTAGTGGACGAATCTTATCTAAATCTTCTTTACTAATTGTGTTAACTAAAGTATTATAGTCACCATCATTTGTATCTACCGTAATTGTAATTTCGAAATAATCTTTCATGATTTAATCCTTATCACGATCCAATCGAGGACCGTTAGTTAATCTTTCATGAACTGCTTCGACAATTCCCTTAGCAATTTCTGATTTGCCACACAAACTGCGAGCGTTCTTATATGGACAAAGTAGATGTCCTATATGTTTACCAGCTTTCTTCATAGCAGCTTTATCATTAACAAATACAAATTCAGAGCCGCATGACTCCATTTGTTTTTTGCCCAGTTCAAACAATTCTTCGATACCGGCGCCAACCTCGAACTTGAATCCAACCAATATGGTATTTGGATTCCATTCCTTAACCTTGGCAATGATCTTCGGAGACTTGCAGATAGATTTTTCCATTGAAGCGATGAAGCCTTCCATATCATCGGATTTGATTTTGCATTCCTCATCTGTATTGAACGTGAAATCTGATATTGCCATGCTGTGAATCACCGCATCAGACTTTGGAACATGCTTTTCCATAGCGGCATAGACCTCGTCAACAGTATCAGCTCTTACAAATGTATATCGTTCCGGGAAGGTTGCACCCAATGAGGAATTTATGCTCATTTTTGGGGCGACATGAATAACCTTGTATCCGGTATTCATCAGTAGTTCATCAATAACAATAGCCCCCAATGCTCCAGAACTGATATTGGTGACTACCCGGACGCCATCGATCAGGGCTTTGGTTCCACCTGAAGTGACCAGTACCGTTTTTTTGGATGAATTGCAATTGATATTCTGATTAACGGCAATGACTGCATGCCGGGGTTTCATCAATTTTCCTGGTCCCTTGTCTCCGCATGCAAGGGTGCCTTCTTCGGTGCCCATCACCTTGATATTCCGACGATGGAGGTTCAATGCGTCGAGATTGATCTTGGTGATCCTATTCTTGAGCATTTCAGTATTCATGGCTGGGAAGACGATTTTCTTGGAAGTGCATGCCAGCCAAGTTGTGGTCAACAGATTGTCAGCCATACCATGATTGAGTTTGGCGATCGTATTCGCAGTAGCGGGATAGACCGCGAAAGCATCTGCCCACTTGGCAAGTTCGATGTGGAGAATACCGCCGTTGTGCTGATCCCATTCATCTTCATCGGTAAACACATCAGCATTGAAGAAGTTGATCGGGTTGATGAACCTAATCGCGTTTTTGGTCATGATAACGCTAACAACGTTACCGGTCTTGGTTAGTCCATTAACGAAATCAATCGCCTTGTATGCGGCTATTCCGCCAGTTACGCCTACCAACACATTGCTCATTGCCTACTCCTTTTCCGCTGGTTCATATGGACCGATAATTTCCCCGTCACTGAAATGTGCTCCGATGCTTCCTTCTCCAAATGGGCAATCAGTATAGCCATTGAAGGTTTTTGTACCCTCTTTTATTTTTCTGCAGGGCTGTATTCCATGATACGTGAATGTCGGATTTAATCTGTCCACCTGGTTGATGACAACGGGGGTCTCAATCATTTTCTTCTTATAGTTGAGATGGTTTTCAGGTACCCGTGCAATGACGACGTCCCCCACTTCGAATTGTGGATCTACACCATCTGGATTATAATAGTTCCTGACATCGTTTTGATAGAACACACCCAGGTCTGGAATATCCTTGGCTGGATCCATCACCGTTGGCTTGTTGTGCTCATCTTCATAATACAGCGACCGTAAATAGACACCGGCATCAGTATATGCCTTAAAATCAGTGATGTAGGTTTCGTAATAGTCGTCGCCGCCGCGTCCGGCACGCTCAATAATCATGAATGGTCTATCATCTAGCCATACCGAAAAGAATTCAAAACTTCTGAGGTCTATCTCCTCATTGACATATTTCTTGACAAGGATACGTGTGTTCAGACCGTCTTGAATATAGTCGATATAAACGTCTTCGAAAGATCCAGAAATACGCCACAGGTCAGTTGTTTGGCTGATCGGAGTCCATCCATATACATCATTCGGTTTCATGTCATTCCTTTGAGTTGTTAGATGATAGCACTCATCCAATCGATGTCAAGCCCCTATTGTTCTTTTAATATACAAATGATATCCAGACGTGTTGCTTCGAGGCTATCGGGAATAAGAGCCTCGATTCCTGCTTCCCTGGCTGCCTTCTGAAATTCTTCCGTCTTTGTGAGTAATGTTCTGAGACGACGAAGCAGACGTGCCCGATTAAGTTTGTATTCTCTGATTGCGTGTCGGTGTTTCTCATGGCAATAGCTACTCTCACTACCGGTTCTTCCAGAACCCCATGCGTCACATATCTGATCATGTGACATGCCTTTCAGTAATTTGAGTTGGTCTGCATTTGCTTTCATTGTTTTACCTATTGATTTTTGTTTACCAAAGCTCTTGTCTATGGCTCTATACTCATATCACTTACTGCCAGGACCAGTCATCATTAACCAACATTGCAAGGGCTTTGTCTTTATTCTTGGCACGCTCACCATCAAGAGCATCCCACTCAACCATGTCGCTGCTGGTGCGGTTGCTCTGTCGATAGTTTCCAAAATGATTGGTGGTTGCCTGAAGCAATGCATACTTGGTTCGGGAAATCCCATTTAATGTGGCATCATTTTCAAAAAGTGAAATGATATCATCACACTTTTTAGTGGCATTCCTCTTGATCGTATCGGAGGCGGTTTTGATATCAACGGGGAAAAGGTATTCAAGGAATGATTTAACATACCCAGAATCAACATCTTGAGTTGCAAGCCATTCCAGTACGACTTGATGCCGACGCAGTCCTTCACGCACTTCAACAAGACCATTCATGTGATTGGTGATGCGATTTGCTGCACTTAATGTATGGGAAATGCGTGCCATGGTCTTATTTGCGGCACCCTCTGCCTCTGCGGCACGAAGTGTGTTATTGCATACGATGCGTACATTGTGTGCGCAACAACGGTATTTGCCCCTTCCCAATGGATTACAGTACATTAATCGAGAGACGGTTGGGGACTGGTCACCACGAATCTGAAATTCGCCAACATTGATATTGACGAATGATACGGCGCCATTGAACAGGGTGCCAACTGATTCGATTTCAATTCCCTCTGTGGTCTGTAGGAATTCCTCATTTACGAAATCGAGCAGGAAATCGTTTTGGAGAAGATTAAAACGTGCTCCGACGGCATCCACAAGAATGTCGTTGGTGTCGGTACGGATGATACTGAATGCTTTTGGGAATTGCTTCGTTTCATTGCCCTCTGCATCAGTACGAATCAAAGTGAGAGGAAGTTTCTCGAGTGGGTAACACATTACTTCACGAGCCTCTTCCAATGTCACAGCGCGATCAAGTTGGATATACTCCTCCATGTTGTGCCATGTCGTGCCGTGAACAAAACCCTTGTCGTTTTCCATGATTGCATGTGCCATTGTCGTACTCCTTTTTGTTTATACCCTTAATATGGCACGCATTTGGGATAAGTCAAGTGGCTTTTGCTAAAAATATTAAAAAGGATTCTTTAGGTGGTATAACGTAGAAACTCTCTATGAGAATGTACAGAATAGCAATGCCACTTCCACTTGATGATATCCCCATTGAGCGTGGTGAAGAACGGGTCGACTATATACTTACCGACAAGATGATCGAAGAACTCGACAAGAAATTCGGTTTTGTGGAAAACATTGGCTCTGGTTTGTGGGGCGTAGCCTATCGTCTTGCTGATGGCAGGGTACTTAAATTGACCACCGATGAAGATGAGGTAGCTGCATCCACTGAGATAATGAACATTAAATATGGTCCCTTCGCCAAGGTGTATGATGTCCAGGAAATATCAGATGGCAAAGGGCACATGCTGAATTATATCTTGAAGGACTATGTTCAGCCACTGGATGAATCAATGGCTGATTTGTTCGATATATTCCAGGATCTTCCATTCGATCGAGAATCAGTTGTGGATGAATTCAGAAATAGTCACCCTGCTGAGTTCAAAATGTTTGAAGACTATACCAATGATGTCCTGAACTACCCGTTTGGTGACACACTGCACTCAAACAATGTTGGTATTGATCAAAATGGACAATTGGTTGCTTTTGATCCACGAACTAATAGATGGTAATCTAGTTAAAATATCACTTTGATTTTTCAGGGCAAAACACATTCGTCTTTAGCATCTTCCTTTCTAATACCCCAAGTGATTCATCGTCATCCGGATAATGCGTCTCATGACAGTAACGGCATTCAATCCAAATATGCCTTGCTCCATATGGACCGGGAGCTGGCAGTTCCCATTTCTGTAACGCCATGGCGAAACTTCAGTGTTCTAAAACCATTGGTATTGATACAGTCGAAGAATCCGTCGCCGTCCTGGAATACATGATCAGCCTCAATATAGCTGTTCGAGGTGAATGGACTCACATGATCAGGAGGGAATATCATGTAGCGTCCAAGAAGATAATCCCGGGCATGCCCCAGTTCATCCATCATTCCCGTAGACAATGGAGGGCGTTGGGCATATGGATGAATGGCGACAACAGAATCGACCTTGCCGACAAACCAGTGAAGATCACGGTGAACAGTATAGGCATAGACCGCACGTCTGTCTTCATAACTCATGTCCATCTTGCCAATTTCTATACACTGTGGGTCAATGACAAGCCCGTATTCGCATAGTCTCTTGATGATACTGTTGACCTGTGCACGCATCTTTGTATCGGCGTGAGTCATGGAGTATGACACATACCAGGATGGTACCACTCCATACTTGACAAGTTTGTATAGGCTGAGTGGATGTTGCTTCACCGGGATAACATAGTGTCTGACACCGAGATGCTGAGCCCAGTCTTCAGCCAGGCTTACCTCTTCATTCATCCAATTCAGTATATCACGATATTCACATCCATTGGCAATAAGCTGATCTCTGAATGGGGTCGGTTCCATTGCCATGAGTCTATCACGAATACACCATTCGGCATCTATCAGGGTAACCACGATATCGGGCTTGATAGCCTCGGCAATTACCTCGTAATCCTTCATCTTCACTGTAATCCCCTGCCATGGGATAGTGGCTGGGACATGAATAATGGAGTGCTGCGGATCGGTTTCCGCTAGTTGCATCCCTATTCTGAGATATTCACGTTCACGGAGTGCCTCGAACAGCTTGTCGGTAGCACCCATCATTCGATCGAGGCGTTTGCCATCCCTGGCGGAAAGTGAATCAAGTAGGTTGTAATAACTGATGGGAACATGATCGGTATGCCCCATGGCTATGACGGTATTGACATATTCCTCGTCAGGGAGTCCCGCCATCATTCCTGTGAGTAGTATCCTCATCAATGCCTCCTGCTGGTGGATTGATCGCTCATTTCTTTTTCTCTCTTCGCATTTTAAGCTTTTTGACTGCCCGAGCAACCGTAATGATGTGAACCTTCATTAATTCGGCAATCTTCCGTTGCGTAAATCCTATTCCAATTAATCGTTCTACATCATCCAGACGTTTTTGATAGCATTCGGCATCGTTATTCTTCTTGATGCCGACAGGGGGCTTTTCAAGGAGATCCATAATCCGATCCGCATGATGCTTGTGCATCTTCCCTGATGAATACATAAAGGTGGTATCGATACTATTAGCCTTGGCAAAATCGGACACGGTGATCGAATGGGTTTTACAATATTTCTTTATTGCTGCAGAAACCTCCACGGCTGAGCGTGACATTCTGACATTGTTGGAATCCAGGACGAGGTAGATAGCTGATCGTGATACTTTTACTTTGGATGCAATATCTGCGACCTTCTGTCCAGACATGAACATTTCCACCACTGCTTCGTGATTTATCTTGTCACGTTTAACCCTCTGTACCGGTTTCTGATTCTCAAGTATTCCCCTGATCTTGTCAATAACCGGTTGACGTGTATATAACGTATCCCCATTGGCGATACGTTTGAGCGCACCATTGCCTAATCCTGTTTGTTTTTCCAGGATAGACACGCAGACATCATCGCGATTGATATATGCAAATAGCTGTTCACGCATATCTTCTTCAACGGTGATGAGGCTTTTTTTTTCACGACGTTTGCGGGTAACTGATTTACCCCGCCTTACTCTTCTCATCAGTTTTTTTAAGCTTTTTCGTTCGCACCAGATCAATTTGTCAAATTGTGAAAGATGGTCTGAACATATTCCGGTATCCCTCTCAAGTTGCGCTACACAGACATCATCTCTTGAGATGAATCCTGTTACTTCGTTTTTTGTGTCGTCGTCAATTTCAATCATATCATTATTTTTATCTGTCATATTTGACTCCTTTGTATGCTTCACTATATCACGATAACAGAATATGTCAAGCCAACACGGTTATTTTATTTTCGCTTGGCATGTTCCCAGGTATTGGGATTGCTGTCTCTTTCATCAAGCAACTCTCTAATCGTTTCTGCGGATATCAAGGTGAGAAGTGCAACCAGTCTTTTACGACCGACTATGTTGATAACTTCACTGACATTTCGAAGAGCATTCTTGGATGGATATACATGTCCATTTTCACACGTATCATTTCCATTTGGTCTTCTTTCACGAGATTTACCCTTGACGCCACATTCGGGGCAATTCCCAAGGGGGCTCGTGGTTGCCTTCACCTCTCTTACTTCCCAGGAGCCACCCTTGCACTTATTGCGTGCCTTAACGAAGCTTTCAGCGCATCTCTGGCACATCATCTTGCCATCGGTTTTGCATTCGTAGTGATCAAATGTGAGGTTATAGGGATTGTATTTCTTGCCGTCAATATATTCACCGCAAGAATCGCAATGATTGGGCTTTTTGACAGTCATGGTCGTTTTCCCCCTTTGTCACAATTGGTCTGTTCTCCTATTGAAATAAATTCATCGTCGAAAGCGCTGTCTTCATCGTCGAAGACGCCGGTTGCTCGTCCGAGACGTTCGTGGAGATCAATCATTTCCTTGCGGCGTACTGACTTTTCTCCGTAGGTGGTTTCGACGGCATGCAGAGCACAGCCGAGAAGCCAGCGAAAATCTCTCTTGGTAACGTTCTCGGTCTTCATCTATTGGTCCTCAGTATCTTTTTTCATACTTAAAATGTCGTCTGATAACATAGTTCCGTATCTATTTTTGACAATGATTCCCGTCTTATCGAGGGCGGCTAGGTCCACACCTTGCACAGCTCCATTTTGACGTTGACTTTGAGTACGCCTTGAACAAAGTCGGAATCTTCCAGTATCAGTGCAGTAATCTTTTTCATCTTTTCGGTCTCCCGTTTTGGTTAAGTGGAATATTTACTCTTTCAGCTGGAACAGAATAACGTCTGCTGCAACTTCCGCATTGGACAACAATACGATTGAAATAGCGAGATAGTCTGGCGGCGCCATCATTGGCGGCTGTGGTCCATCCTTTGTAGCCCCTGCCATGACATCGGCAACGACTGATTTGATGATCTCGCATTGTCGGAGCGTGTGCGTGCATTGCCTTTCCTATTTGTTAATTAATCGATGAAGTTGCTTGATTGCATTTACTTGTTTTTTCTTTCTGTATCAGTTGCTGGAGTTCTCGTTCCCTCATTCTGGATTCATTACTATTGTTTTTTGCTTCTTCCAGCTGTGCTTTAAGCTGACCAAGCTTGGACTGGCTTGGTATTTGCTTATTCTTTTTCTTTCTCTGTGCCATGTCTAATCCTCCAGATACTCTTCGGCAATGACGGCATTCCATTTGGAACACCATTTCTCGAATTCATGGTTGGTGATGATATCTCCAGATAGCCAATGCCTTCGCGGCAGCCGACCGAAATGTACAACAAGACGACCGTC
>Ga0233412_10001745_pt1 | contig 11007 bp, 9 predicted proteins | sample Na_anoxic_4_MG_FD_180667 | JGI IMG/M metagenome (GOLD analysis project Ga0233412, IMG submission 180667) | Seawater microbial communities from Saanich Inlet, British Columbia, Canada - Na_anoxic_4_MG | ecosystem: Environmental > Aquatic > Marine > Inlet | place: Canada: British Columbia... | reverse complement strand
ACTATCTACTGCTCTTAAAAATCCTACAGGTACATTAAATTCGTTTACAGAACCACCAGCACCACCTTCTACGGTTATTATTGGGTTAGACTCAAAATCTGTAGATGCTTCATAGTACCTAGCACCATCAAGTAAAGCAGGAGTTGAACCAATTGAACCTGTAATAGTTAAATCTTTTCTAGTTTCTGGGATTTGTTGGTATGAAGGTCCAGATGTAGAACCAGTAGTATGAGCTACAGCTATAGTTGTAGTTGGGTTAGGTTGTGGGGTTGGGTATTTTTGTCTTTCTAAGATATGTTGTTTAACTACAATACCAGATGCTAGACCAGTTCTTACAGGAACATAATCTTTAATCATCTTAAATAACGAGTTATCAAAGAATTTAATTAATCTAATGTAATCGTAAACATCATAACTTGATGTATATTTTTCGAAATATTCTTTAGATAAGTCAACTAGTGAGGGGTATGTATCAGCACTTGAAGATACTAACCTTGGATCACCTATATAATCACCAATATTAAAGAAACCAATTTGATTAATAATATCGTCATTAATTTCATTTTGTGGTGAAAATGCTACTTCTAATAAGTTAAGGTTATTAGTATAATCGTCAGTAGTAAAAGATGATTGTTGAATCGAAATCTGGTTAGATAAAGTGTCTCCTTCAGGTAAAATTAAATCTTGACGTCTAATCTTATCTGTATTTCTGTTTTTTATCCCTACTGGTGGAGAATCATAAAATATCCATTCACGGTTTGTATTAAATTCAATCTCAGATAATGTAAAGTCTGAATTAGTAGCAAATGAAGAAGTAGGGTATCCAGTTGGACCCGAGACTTTAGGATGGATAGAAACTGATCCTGTGTATAATTCTCCTCCTAATGAAGCTCTAAATGCTAATTGATCTGCTGATCCATTTACACCATTACCTTCTGTAGATTGAGGGTTCATCACATAATCCTTAAATACACTTTCAGATAAGGGTTGAGTAAAATATCTAATTTCTTGATATGAACCACTAAAAGGTTCGTAAGTACCTGTACCTAAAGATACAACAACACCATTACGAGTTGGGAAATGGCTATTAGTAGAATTTTCCCAAGGTGCAGGATCACCTGTAATACTAGAAGTAGCATAAAATCCTATTTGGGAACCATCACTTCCTGAATATATTTTATTCCCAGCAAAAAGTGTAAATCCATCAGCTTCTTTAGTTACAGAAACATTCCACCAACCTCCATCTAAAAATGGTAAAGTTATACTAGCTACATTATTAAAATTATCTGGGGTGAATTTTAACGTAGCGTATTGGTATGTAGGATCTACTATAGAACCACTATAAGTATCGGCTACAGGGATTTCAGCTAAATCTGTATCATATTCTAATACTACAGCGGTATTAAGACTTGATTGCCATAGTGATTGAGATGCTTCAACTATACCAAAACTACCAGAAGGTAATCCAGCATTAAATCTAAATTGTAGAGTTTGGGGTTTATTGTTTTTACTATCCCAAGCTGGGTTTAATCCCCAATTACTAGTTATATAAGCTCTATCGGTTACTTTATCTGCTTTATAATTATATTGATGTTGCCATAAATCCCAATCGTTTGTATTGATCTTATCTTTACCTCCAAACTCACTAATACGCAAAATCGTATCAGGAATACCGTATGAAGTAATTAAAGTACGCAGACCTGCGACGGTACCTTTTGACTTCAGTAGGTATGGCAGGTTATGATAGATACGCTTGTAAATGCGCTTATTTATGTCGTCTAATGGTATAGCTTCGTTACTAGATGATATGAAATTTGTAATATATTCATACCCTTGAGGTGTATCTAATAAACCACCAGTTCCCACAGACCCTGTCATATAAGGGAATGGGAATAAACTACCTGAATCTGTAAATCCTAAAAATGCTGAGTATAAATCTGTTGAGCTGAAATTATTTTGGTACAATTTAACTCCCATATCCCTTAATACTTGAGCTACTAAATCTTTAGATACACCAGCATTAATTCTGTTATCTGCATCCCATTTATTTGTTGTATCTTTTAAATATAACCAAATATTATCATCAACAAATTGACCAATCATATCTGTAAAGATAAAATATTGATTATTAGAGGAATCATTCCTTAAATACTCAGGGATAGTATAATAGAGCCAATTTTGGTTTTCTCTATCATAATTTTTTGCTGTTTCTAATTTATTATTATACCAATTTATTGCTACATTATTTCCTGTAGATTCATTTTCATAAGGAGGTATTGAGTTAACTTTTGGATATGTATCTGAACTGGACTCAAAATATAAATAATACTCATAGTTATCAAAATTAGTGATGGTATCATTTATAAGATTATTTAAAGGAGTTAAACTAGCTGAAATTGATGGGTTTTGTGTTAAGCTACTTTGGGTGGCAATAACTGCACTTGCAGATTCTATTAATTTAACTTTATACCAAAAATTTTCAATTCTGGATTGGGCAGATGAAAAATAAACAAAGTTACTAAAGTCAGTATAATCAACATTTATATTAACACTAGGGTCATTAAAATAAGAATTTATCTGGTATTCTGATTGACTATTAGGTGATGAAAATGAATTTAAATCTACTTCTTCAGTTGAGTTATTTAATTCACCTTTTAAAGATAAATTAAGATTAGGACCCTGAATTTGAATGTTGGTAGAAGGTAAAGTTATTATATTATTAAATTCTACCCTATATGCTAAACCATTTGAAATTTTTTCTACTACCCATAAGGAGGTTTGAGCAAGTATATCTTGAGGAAGGGGTTCATATAATTTAATTAATACTGTATTATCAGTATCAAGTACAATATTATTAGCTATTAATAAAGTATTAGAACCAAAATTTAAATAAAAATCAGGGAATGTTTCATCTTGTTCTCTATATAAAATAAATTCATTGGTTGATTTTATTATTTCTTCAGTAGAGATAATATTAGATTTTAACCTAATTTCAGTTCTATCTGAAGAGATTTCAGATATATAATAAGTACTTTCAGGAGTTGATGATAATCTATATCTTAAAAAATTATATAATACATTTACAGTACCAGTATCTATGTTTCCTAATTTTAGATCTTGTTCAGGGTTTACATAAATATCATTATCAATAATAGTGTAATTAGTAAAACTAAGATTAGATCCCCCAGGGGAAACTTGATTATTATTTAAGTCATATGCTATAAATTCAACATAATCTGTGGTAGGATCAAATTGATTTTCTTCAATTAATGAAGTTATAAGACTTTCATCAGAAATAGAGTATAATTCTGTTGAAAAATCAAATGGATTTATAGATGTTATGTTAGTTTGATCCGCCATTTGCTAAGTCTGCTAATTGTTGTCTAGATTCTAGAAGTTGGGTTCTTAATGAGGTAATTTCTTCAGTTAAGGCTTGGATTTCATCATTTAAAGGTTGATATCCTATGTAATCAGTACTAGTAACTATAAGTGTTTCATGTGAATTTTCTCCTGTTTGTGGGATTTGAAAAAATAAACTATCATAATCTTGAAAAAATTCTTCTACGGTTGGGAGAATTTCATCAGGTATTGAGGATGAAGGGGGAATTAGTTGAGTAAAAGAAGTATCAATTACCTGTTCATACTGCCTTTTAGCAAAAACTTCCTTATCTAAATTTACTTTCTGCTCCATTACCCATTAATTACTTTAAAGTAATATTCATCATTATATATTGTAGTACTACCTCCAGCCTCAACTTTAACTAATACTTGATAATATCTTTCTGGTTCTAACCCATTCATATATAAATCAAAATAACTTGAAGTTGCATCTGCACTTATTTTAGTATAATCGTTATCAAAATCTACTACGAATTCATTTGTATCTAAATCTTTAATAGCATACCATGCAGATGCAGAAGGTAGGTAATGTTGTTTAGTATACAAAGAACCTGTTACGTACTCACGTTTAGGGTATTTTTCTCTTACGTTTAATCTAAATTTATTAATACTTTCAGCGTAAAATATACCTGGGTTTTCGGCTAGTGAAATATAAATATTTTGTTGCTCTAATACTGGGATTGCTGAAGAAGTAGCCCAGATAAAATCGTCCCATCTAAATTCTAACTCGGGGGGATAAATTGTATTAGTATCAACGCCATAATATTGAAGAACAGGTTGTACTAATTTATTTGGATTAAATTCTGCATATCCTTCCCACTTTAGTAAAAATCCATGGTTAGGTAATTCTGAACTTGTCCAGGCATGTACAATATCATCTACGATAACGTTTAAATCTTTATCGCTTCTAGGACCAAATGATGCCGTTAGATTAAATAAGGGTGTAGAAGTTGAACCCGTATACCATGCTCCACCACCTATTGCAGCATATTTAGCATTATATGAACCTGATGGGGTACCATAATTATCTGGAGTGTTAATTGGCCATTGGTCACCTAAAGCAAAAAATGGAGATTCCCAACATGCACCATCTGTTGTTAAGGGTTGGTCCAAATAAGTACCTGTACCTTGGTTCCAATTTATTTCCCCATTGTTAGAAGAAACTGCTATAGGCCAAATTTCTAAAATAGAAGATTCAACAATCCCTTGAGCAGTTGCTATATATGAACGTAATCTAGTTTGATAATTTGTACTACCGATAACATTTTCAATAGTATTATTAATTTCATCAGTATCAAATTGAATTAATGATCTAGCTACAGTAGGTTGGGTATCAATAGCAAAATTTAAATTTGAAACTTGGTTAATAGGATCAATACCTGTATTCATTGTAGGAAACATTGAATACAAGGTAGTATCTTGGAAGGGGAAAATTTTATATACTGCCATCTTATTTGTAAGGATCTATGGTTCTTGCTATTAATCTTGGGTCTGTAAAACTATCTGTGTATGTGTTTTTAGGTGTGTAAGGTTGAGTAGTTGGAGATGTTTTTATTTCAGAGCCTACTTTTGTAGTGTAGGAAACATTAATAGGACCCCCTAAAGGTTGGGGATTCTCTAAATCTAAACTAGTTTTATTAAAATCAGTTACTGTATCTTGAGGGATTTGTTGGGGAGCACTTGGATCATATATAAGACCTGTGTTAATATTGCCCTGTAATGGGGAATTAATACCTATAGCATTATCATACTTATCTTCTAAATCAGGAATAAGTTGTTGTGGTGAGCTTGGGTCATATATAATGCCTGTGTTTATACTTCCTTGAAGTGGGGAACCAACACCTATCCGTTTATTATATTTATCTAAAATTCCCATAATTATAAATTTACTATTTTACCTTTAATATCTGTAGTGGGATTTTTTATTTCAAATATCATTGGATCAATTGAAGGGTAAATTACTTGGTTTAAAGTAGCTCCTGGGATATCATATGCATATTGGGAGTATCCAAGAGATGTTCCTACTTTATTAGTTATATTAAGATTTTTAACAGTTTGAACTCCTTGAACTTTATCTAAAAGTAAAAATAATTCACTAATTTGAATTGGTTCATTAATTTGCCAATTATCTATATTAAAGTAAATTTGAAGGCTATTTAAACATGCTCTAAGTACTTCATTACTATTAAAATTAGGTCTAACAGTAATTTCAAAATTAACACCTATATTTACTATAAATGCATCTTTAATGCTAATAGAATCACCTATTACTCTATATTGAGATAAATAGGTTTGTAGATTTTGTTTTAAAGTCTTACTGGCTATAGTAAGATTATTGTTACTATTAGCACTTAAAATATATAAAGTTAATGTAGAAGGGATTTCACCTGGGAGGAGTGTGTTGAGTTTTGTTTGTTCTATAAAAGCTTTAGATATAACTCCGTATTTAGGAGGCATGGATAAAGATCTAACTAAATAATCATCAGAAGTTACATTGCGTAATTGGGTTGAGAAATTAGAAATAGAATTTTGTCTTATTTCTTCATTAGTGTCCCCATCACTACCTCCAGTAGCTGCTCTTGGATTATTTACTGTTAATGAATTAAATATAACATTAGCAGTTGGTGGTGATAAATTTTCTACTTGAAAATTAACTTGACTGTTAGATAGAGTTGATAAATTTCCTGCAGGAACATTTGCTGTAGCTCCTCCTCCTGTTAAATATTTAACTGTAAGTTCTCCTGTTGGTGGGATTCCATAAGTATTTGTAAAAATAAAGTTTTGGGGTGAATAGGCGGCCGTTAATTTATCTTTTTCAAATGGTAAACCTAAACCTACATTATCAGCATTAGGTGTTACTTCTTCATTAACATCTGTTGTAGCACCAGCTCCAAATTGAATTTGAAGGGTGGTAGTATTTTGAAAACGTGTTGTAAATCTCCTTGCTACTTGTTTTAATTTTAATAAATAAGGTGTATTTGTATTATCCTGATAGAAATTAGGATCATTTGGGTTAGTATTTTTAATTGAATCATAAACCATTTCTTGACCCAAATAAGGTACTTCATAAAATTCATTACCATCCTCATCCGTAATAGAAAGGATACCTATAATATTACTTGCTTCTATTGTAGTAGTAAAAAATTCTTGTGGGGTAGAAGGTGCTGAGATAGTTGTAGTATTAATAGTAGCTGATAGAGCTTGTCTTGTTTTTTTAGCTAAGAAATACTCTGGGTTACCTAAACTATCTAATTTATATACAGAAATTGTAGTTGGGTCTTGAGAAGATGATGTATCAAAATCAATTGAATCTTCTACTAAAAAATTTGTATTAGTATTTGTTGTAGAAGTAATTTGAGAATTTTCTTGAATTAAAAGAGCATAATCATAATCAGGAACATAATTTCCAGGAACTGATTCAGATGCTGGTAGTTGTTGGTAAAAATCTATATCAACTAAAGCAACACCTGTAACCTTAGGTTTGTACCCCATCATATAAGCTAAATCATATAAATTTTTAGCTTCACGAGCGTATTGCAAAAAAGTTTCTTGAAATTGGTTATCTTGGTAAAAAGATAAAACATCACCTACATAAGATGACATTTCCATAAACATCATACCTGGGGATGTAGGGGAAAAATCATTATATGTATTTGGGAAATAGGTTTTAGAGTAATTTATTAAACTTTGTCTTAAATTTCCAAAATCTCTATTAATATATTTTATGTCTCTAGTTGTAGCCATTAGTTAAATGTTATATTAATTTCATCTGTAGAATTAGTTCCTTTAATAGAATAAAGAATTTGTACTTCAATTTGATTATTATCAGGGTATGATAGCACATCTAAATTGTTTATTACAATACTAGGGAAAAATGTTGAAATTTGGGATTGAAGATCTTCTTGTAAAAATTCTAAATTTCCTTGGTTTATTTGTTCAAAAATAAATCTTCTTAAATTTCCTCCAAATTCAGGATTTAATGGTCTTTCTCCTTGATTAGTTAAAAACCAATTAACTAAATTATTTTTAATTGCTTCTCTTGTTGTAAATGTAGATTTAAATACAGATTTTCCATTTAAAGGAAGACTAACTCCCACACCTACACTAGGAGAAAAATTAATCGGTGCTATTTTTTGAGCGTTATAAGCCATTATTTATTTGTCATTAGACCCATAATTTGGTCTAAACCAACATTACCTTCAGGTAGGGATGAGCCTTCAGCTGTAGCAGGGCCTGCAGGTCTAAAGGTATTAGTATCTGCTGTTGTTAAATTCATATTTCCATTACCTGCTGCCATTTGAGATAACATTTGTTGTCTAAATGCTTTTTGTGCTTCTGGGTCTGGTTTTGTTGTTGCCGCAACTGAAACACCTTCGGTAATAGAAGGTTTTGGTGAACGAACTGCTTCAAGGAGAATATCTTTTAATTCTTCCTGGATAGCTGCTTTCACTTCTTCTCTAATTACTTTTCGTAGTTCTGTCAATTTCATGGTTATAAATATTAATTTAGTATGCTTTTAAATTATCTCTATCGATAATAAATTTAATTTCGTTTAATAATACATTAGGATCTGATGCGAATGAAAATTCGCTTGCTATAAGCACCACACCTGAAGCGTTTAATCCAACTGCTCTTCTTTGGGTTACAGTATCAGTATAAGGTTTTTCTTCAATTTCTAATCTAAACCCTTTATATAAAGATCCATCATCTGTTTCCTCTGCTGATAATTGTATAGCTACTGTTGCTAATACATCTGGAGATAATGTGTTTAAAGTAGAATTTGGGGAACATAATGTTATAATTTCATCTATAGGAGCTAGTGCTTGTACTATTTTAGTAATCATAGTATTAACTTGATTTAAAGGTACGGAAAAATTACTAACTGCTCCTCTTAATGGTGGTATACGTGGGCTACCTTCTTTATCAAATTTAATAATTTGATTAACTGTATTTAAATCTGTGATTATAGATCTAATAGGGGCTAATACCACGGCCAACCCTGCTACTTTAGCTAACTGGTTTGCTATGAAGGCTGATAATTCTATACCTGTAGATAGGTTTTGGATTCCATCAGCTATGTCCCCCGTTGTATCAGCACTAACTTTTAAATTATTAACTTTTACTTGTTGATTATTTAAAAAATCTACTATACCATCTCTTTGTCTTATAATATTTTCTAGTACATTAGGAGTAGGACATAATCTATCTTTTACTTCTTGTAATTTAGCCGGATCAGTTAGCGATGATAATTGCTCTAACTGTTCATCTATACCTAATTCTTCTCTAACTTCTGCTTTTTTCGCTTCGAACGTATCTAACCCAGTTTGTTCTATCATGTTAAGAATAGAAGGTAAACAAGTTTTAGCTAATACTTTAGTTATATTACCTGCTAATTGACCTAATCTTTGAGTACCTTTAGGTTTTTGGTCTTCAGGGATATTTTCATTTAGATCTTTTTGAACATCCTTAAATATTCCTGTAATGAAATCTAATTTAAATTTTTTACGCTCTTTTTCCTGTTTTTCTTTATTTTTTTCTCGTTTTAGTTTTTTAGCATCTTTAATACCTTTAAAACGATTTTTTGCTTGAAATTTTCTTACATCACTTTGATATGCTAAAAATTGAGAAGTTGTCCATTCTTCAGGATCAATCCTAGTAAGGGGATTAGTAGGTTCACCTATTTCCTTATAAAATTCTATAACTTCATCTTCGGTAGGTAATGGGATATTGATTCCAGCAGCTTCTAGAACCACATCAGCAAATGACTGATCTTCTACTGATTCTAAGTCTTCAAAAAAGGCTTTAGTATCTTTTAATTTTTGTAATATTCCCATTATTCTACTTTTACAATATTAGATTTTAAACCATCAAGTTGTGTTTGATAAGTATCTAAGTTATTACTAATAGTACGTGCTGTAGTACCCATAGGTTCTAATAATATACCATTATTACCTATTTGACTTCCCATTATTTTAAGTAGTGAAGATAAATCACTGATTAAATTTTGTAATAAATTTACTGTAGAATCTCCTAATAATACAGATTCGGTAGCGTCATTAGATCCAAGTTTAATTTCAGGTGCTTCTAAAACTACAGGACCCGTAGTATCAATATTAACCCCATCTACAGAATTTAAATTAATACTCTTTTGGGAAGATAACATTATATGATCCTGGGTGGTATTGAATAATAATCTACCAGAATTTAAAACTACTTGAGCCCCGACATATTGGTTTGGGGCTATTGGTTTTTCTTTCCCATATGATAAATAATCGTTTTGAGATGCTACTTCAATGGGAAGTTGTTGGGTAGAAGTTAAATATATAGAAGATAAATCTTTATTAATATCTTCAACTACTAAAGATTGGGCAGAACCTGTTAATGCAACACTTTGCCCATTTCTTAATATGGTAATAGGATCACCATTTGAACCAAAAGTAGACCAGCTATTTAAAGGTGTTTGAGTGGCATTAGTAGATTGTACATCTGTACTGCCAAATCTAATACTATTACCAAACCTTCCTTCAATTATATAATCTCCTTCAAAAGGGTATAAAGGAAAAATATTAGATTTTTCTGTAAAATATGTCCCTGGTTTAAATTGATTATTATCTACTTCTACTGATTTATTAGGGGAACCTAGTTCAATTTCTGAAATTGTTTTGTTTTCGGATTGGGGGGATATATTAGTATAAGGGCTTGGAGTTGGGTTTGTATTTGGGTTATTCCATAAATTTAAAGAAGTTAAGTAATAATATTTTGTTTCACTACTATTACTACTATATTTTCCTGTAGGACCTGAGATTATGAATACAACTTCGTTTACTAAGGGGTAATTTTTAGTATTAGAACTAATAGGTGATGCTGTAATTCTTGATTTATAAGGTTGATTTGATTGTTGGAGGATAACTTCTCCGATTATAGTACCATTATTTAAAGAATTGCTTTGATCTATAGAAATAACCCTAACAGGTAATATCTGAGATAAACCCTTAAATAAAGTATCCTGGGTGAAGGAGTTAGTTATTTTATTTAAATTATTACCAAAAGCCATAATTAATTACTTTTGGAGTTTTTCCATTTCCTCTAATAGTTGAGCTTTTTCCTCATCACTAATACCTAAACCACCATCTTCGTTAGATGAGTTTAAAGCACGTTGGACTAATGTAGCCATTTTAATTAGTGCGTCATCATTTTTAACACCAATTTCCATGTATTCTTTAATAAGTGGTACAATAAGTGTGGCATCACCAATGTCGGAAACCATTGGTTTTAATTCAGATATAAGTGCTGTTACTTGTGCTTCGCGGCGCTTTTGGTTATTATAGATTTCCTCAAGTAAATCCGAGAATTTCTTATTACCAAATACTGTTTTTTCGAATTGTTGACTCATATTTATAGTGTTTATTCATGTATAAATATAACCTTATTCGAATTCTACATATCCGTTTTCGAGATAGAAAATATAGTTACCTTTAAATACTGAGTATAATTGGTTAGCTATTTTAGTAATTTTTGGGGTTTTAACATCTACCATTTCTCGAATGTAGATATAAAGTGCCTTTTTATTAAAGACATCTATTTCCTCACGTTTACGGAATAATTCTA
>Ga0233412_10001743_pt1 | contig 11007 bp, 5 predicted proteins | sample Na_anoxic_4_MG_FD_180667 | JGI IMG/M metagenome (GOLD analysis project Ga0233412, IMG submission 180667) | Seawater microbial communities from Saanich Inlet, British Columbia, Canada - Na_anoxic_4_MG | ecosystem: Environmental > Aquatic > Marine > Inlet | place: Canada: British Columbia... | reverse complement strand
AGACTTAGCAGAAGTTTCAGATGAAGACCTCATCAAAGAAATGGAAGCACGTGGATTTCTCGTAGAGGATGAGGTTGAGGAGACGGGTGAAGTCGTCGATGAAGAGGCTGAAGAACCAATTCTGTAAGGAGAGTTACTGTGTATACAGTTTCAGATATGATCCGCACAATTAGAAGCAAACTTCAGGAACAAAACTCTAGTAAAGTATCAGACTCGGTTATCCTTGATTTTCTAAATCAGGGACAGGACTTTGCATTCGATCTTATTGCTAGAAGGTATCCAGATATCCTTGGTAGTATTGCAACAGCAACTATCAATAGTGATGGAATTACATTTGACATGCCTGAAAATGCTTTTGAACAAAGACTAACAAGGGTCTACAAAAAAGATAACAACTACACCGTTCCACTTGAGCGTGTTGGGTATCGTGAAATCTCAGATTTTGACGGTAGACAAGGTTATCCCACAAACTATGCAATCTTAAAAGATAAGGTATATTTACTACCTTCTTCTGATATAAGTTCGTATACGTGGAAGTATGCGTTTGTAGAAGACATTGAATCCTTTGTGAAACCACAAGGAAGAATCAAATCTGTTGTTATTGGTGACGGTTCTGTGGTGAATGCTAGTATTGTTGTTGATGCAATTGGTAGTGATCTTAGTATTCTTGATTCAAGTTACAACAGATACGCAAACATTGTTGATAACAAAACAGGTACAGTAAAGTGTACTCTGGAAATTAAAGCACTAGACACGGTTAATAACCGTATTACATTTAAACTTGCTCCTACTGCACTTGTTGATAACAAGACACTAGTGAACGTAATTCCTGCAACTGTAGGTGTTGACGATCATATCTGTGTTAGTTCTGGCTCCTGTATTCCTTACTTTCAAAAACCTGCATACAACTACATCATCCAATGGGCCGCTACCGAACTGAAGCGAAGTCTTGGTATGGACGCTCAAATGGAAGAAAACGCCCTCAAGAAATACGAAGAACAAATAGAAAAACTAAATAGTAAACGAGAAGGTTCAGCAAGAGTCTATCGTAGAAGAAATCCTAGAAGCGACAGAAGGTGGTAAACCGTGGTTAAGTTTCAAACAATACCTCACCCTAATATTGCACGAGGAATGGACACCCGTTCCGCAATCAAAAACATTCAAGAAGGTTTTGCAGAGGAAATCCGTAATATGGATACTAACTCTGCTGGCTTTGTTGAAAAACGTAAAGGCTACGAGTCCTATGTAGGTACTATTCCTCTCCGTGCAACAAGCATATCTGAAGATGCTGTTGGTGGATTTGATATTGAATTTGATGCTTCCATGTCTTTTTCTAACGTAACCTCTGATCCTGTACTGGGCAAAGGTAAACTATGGTGGGACAAGGATGTGGCTGGTACGATTAGAATTATGCAGAGTAACTCGTGGCCCTCCATCCAAGTGTCCACAGAGACCTTCGGTTCTGGTACAGAAGTAATAAAAATAAAAGCTAGGTTAGATGATGGGTTATGGTCAGAATATCTTATAGATGATACCACTGGGTCTTTAAAGAACCTTGACGGTACAGGTGTTGCTAGTGGTGCAGAAGTCACAGATGGTGCTACAAACTACGAATATGCTCTCCTAGAAGACAAAGAAATCTACTGGGATGACTTCACAAACAATATATATAAATCAATGGTTAGTGGTACTGAAAAAGAATTTACAAAGACTGATCCTGCACTAGACATTCTGGTGGGTGTAGCAGTTAACAATGGCACAAATTATGAGCTAATCGAAACTGATCTTACCACTGTTGATGCTGATTCTGTAAACCACACAGTTACTACACCTACAGGAAGTGTACAGATTGCTAATTACCTTGTTGATCCTGACGCTACATTTAACTCTTACACAAGCATTGACAACACACTAGCTTCTGGGATTAAAACAATTCCAATTGCTCAGACCACTCACAACCTACCAAATAAAAACATTGTGTACCAAATATGGGAACAAGACACTGCTCCAAGTGCAACCCTCGGTACTCTTATTACACCTGAATCTTTTGTAATTGATCCTAGTGGTGACATTACAATTACGATTGACTCAATTGCAGGTGGTGATTATACAGTTGTGCTATATGACGTTCCTGTAAGTAACACAGAAGTTACTGGTTTATCAGGAGCTGAAGAAGCCTTTGAACTTACTATTCCTATTACTGCTGAATTTGTTTTTGTTCAGGCTTATTTACTAGGGGCAGTGCAAGAAGAAGTAAAACTAGATGCTGTAACAGTAGCTGGAGGTACGGTTACTTTTACTGTTAACCCACCTACTGCTGATTTTGACCTAAAGATTGTATATCTTGAAGGTAAAACTGGGTCCCCTAGTATCACAGTTGGTAGTGGTGGTGTACCCGATAGTACTCCTGAGTTCTGTATATACGGAATTAACCCTGATGACATCGTGTTTGAGGATAAAGCAGGACACATCAATGCACTGGACGAATACTCGGCACTTGCTCAAAGTGACCTTGTTGTTGGTATGGGAGGTAATCTATTTGTAGAAAGTACTGATTTTATCTTACCTTCCACCAGAGTAGATATCAGAGGAACTAGTGACTTTACTGTTTCATCAGAACCACAAACAGTTGTACCTGTGTTTGCTAATGTTGCAATTACAAGTATATCAAATACTGGGAGTACTGCTACATTTACGCTTGCCAGTGATCCCGGTCTATCTGCTATTGACAGTGAATATGTGACGGTCGCAGGTGCTAGTAATGCGGAATATAATGGTACGTTTAAAGTAGATTCACATACTGCTGCCGTTGACGATTATACAATTACAGTCTCTGGTACATTTATTGCAGGAACTGAGACAGATACACCAGCCTTGATTTCTCAAGACTCTTTTCTACTTCTTATGGAAGACACTGCCGGAGGACTTCAGGACCACAGCTTTGAGGTTGGCGATCTTATTACAAGCAATCAATTTACTTATACCCCAATTGTGCGTGAACTTGTTTCTAACACATCAATTCGTATTGGTGGGATCACAGGGTCACAGGATGTGTATGCTGGTGTAACTCTCACAGGAACCAGAACTAGTAATGTAATTAAAACTCCTTACACAGCCTCTACCTTTGTTAAGGGTGATGTACTCACGCTAGGTGGATTCTCTCGTAAATTTAGAGTACTCGATATAGATGTAACAGATCAGACCCATGCTGTAATGACACTCGACGAATCTATTACAGTTTCAGACTCTACTCTTGGAGCAAGTGTAACAGGTGTTAGTCTTGCTTCTAGGTGGCTTTGTGTTGAATTACCTGACTTAAATGATAGAACAGGTAAACACTTCATTGCTGCCTACAGTGCTCAAGAAAGACTTCAAACAGCAAAGATCAATGACTCCGTGTTTTATACAGATTACACAGGTGCTGTTATGAAATATGATGGTGCAAACCTGTACCGATCAGGTCTAATTGCTTGGCAACCACAAACACACTCATACGTTGACATTTCTACCGCACAAGAAAAGGTTGTTGTTGATAACTATCTTGTAACAGGTGCCTCAGACGAAGGCGACTTAACAGTTGATATCAAATTTGATAAGAACACAATGCCACCACTTCCTGCCAACAACCAGATATTCATTCACGGTGGAGACCAACTACAGGATTACAAGGCTGTTGAAGTACTGGATTATAATGAGACTGACTTTACTGTTTCTGTAAGTTCTTCAGATATAGGAACTTCAACAAAGGCTAGTATATTATATAATGGAGTCACTTTCACTGCTAATAAATTCGGCAGTAGGGGTAATCAGATACAGTTGATATTTACAGGAACTCCAGAAACCTTAGACGAGGCAGTAGGAGATTGGAACCTAGCTAACCCTGCTAATACAGTGAGCCACGACCAGAGTGATGGTACTCAGGTTACTGTTGCTGGTACGGCTAATCTCGTGGGTGCAACTGGGCCAAATCTACAGGCGACTGCAATACACTCAGCAGGAGATGTAATATTCTATGCTACTGTGGCTGGAACTGCGGCTAATGGCACCGACCTAGTTTTTGATAATGTTAAAACTATTGATGCGGTTATTGCTGCTAGTGGTGTTGCAGTTTCTTATGTGGGTGGTGTAGGTACTGATGTACTGACTGCCGAGACAGTGACACTTATAGGAGGTACGGTTGAGACTAATGTGACCATTCCTCAAAGTGCTGGTTACTATTTTAAACTACAGGCATATGACCGTAACAATAACATTGTGGCAAGTGCTGTTACAGACCATAGAGATTGCTACCTTACAATGCTTAAGACAGGCCGTGTATACCACCGTCTGAATAGATTCCCTAAGTTTGATGCCTACCACTACGACCGTGTTGACCTTGAAGTATATCGGCAGAAATGGGCAGAGGTTCCTATTGCTGAGTTCTTTAAGATACGTACAATACCATTTGATTACTCTGAGTATCAAGCAACAACAGATTTATTGATATCTGATTCACTAGGTAATACTACATTTAACAATCCAGACGATCTTGTGTCTAATGCTATTTCTCTTCAGACCACAGGGAATGCTCTTGAGCGTCCTCTCAGTTATGAAGAACCTCAAAAGAGTAAATATATTACTAGTATTGCAAACAGGATGGTACAGGGTAACATCAAGGGATATGATAAAATAGACGTTAGATTAGATTCTGATGCAACTACCTCTTTAGATGGAGTAACGGTTCTCGTTGGTGATGGCACAGTTAACACTGTATTTGAATTTCAGAGTTCTTCTGATGCAACTACACCACTAGCATTGACAGAGATAGCGGATGATGCGGCAGGAATTATTACAGTCTTAATGGCTGACACATCTACTATTGCAGCAGATGATTGGATTCAGATTGCAGCTACAGGGACAAGTAATACAGCAGAGAAAGCGGAAGGTTACGCAATTGGTTGGTGGAAGGTATCTTCTGTTTCGGCTAATGTACATATTAAATTAGCAGGATTCACAAGTAATACAGCTCCTGTCTCTAGCGTTGCTCCTAATTATATAAGTGATCTAAGGGTATACTATTCTGCATCTGCTGGTAATGTACCAGTGGTCAGTTTCACTGCCAGCGAGTTTAGACCGTTTCAAGGCACAAACGTACTGGATGTATCGCCTCCAAATGTTTCTGGTGTCCTAGACCTAACTCGTGCAATCAATACAGTACAAGCCCATTTAGAGACTCCTACGGTGTATGCTCGTAGTGGAGCTACTTTTGGTAGTGGTGTGTTTAACCTAACAAGTGCAGACACGGCGGGTTCGATTAACTGTGTTGTCACTGCAAACGGCTACGACATGTCTGTGTATGGTAATAATATACTAGCACCAGATGGCAGTACAATGACCAGCACCGGACTAGTGTTTCCTAGTAGACTCTTGATTTCCCCAGAGAAGTTCCCAGAAACCTTTGACAATCCTCTTGCTGACTCCGCAATCTACTCCAACGCAATTGTAGATGTAAACGCAGATGATGGTGAAGAGATAACAGGGTTCGCAAGTTTCCTAGCGATTTCATCTAGTTCAGACTCACAGGTACAGAGTACTCTTATTGTATGTAAAAGCAGTAGTGTATATGCAATTGATGTTGTATCTAAGAGTCAAACAAAACTAGAGAGTTACGGTCAAGGTTGTACAATTCCTAATTCTATTTCAGCAACCGCTGATGGTATTATATTTGCAAACAAATCTGGTGTATATGTTGTAACTAGTTCACTTGACATAGAATACGTAGGTAAACTTATGGAAGGTTACTGGAATGAAACAGTAAACACAGATCAAGTTGAAACAGAGGCTTACGGCTTTACTGATTCAAAGGATCGTAAATATAAACTAAGTCTTCCAGTAGGTAGTGGCACAACTAATTCTGAAACTATGGTATATGACTATATTACAGAACAGGGTGAGTCAGGTAGTTGGTTCTTGTATGACTCGATACCAGCCTCAAACTGGGAGCAGACAAGCACAGATGTATTCTTTGGAGGGTATGGTGCCAGAGTATTCAAAGGACGCAACACGGGCGATTCTACGGATCACAGGGATGATGCCAGTGCAATTACTTCAGTGTTTGAATATAGTCCAAGAAGTTTCGGTGATTCAGGTGAAGAAGTATTAATGAGTGGTGTAATAACACATGTTGAAGAAGGAAGTGGAATCACGGTTGAAGAGGCTTCAGACATGAACAAGACCTATACTACATTAGACAGTATTACCAATGACGGTACACTTAAGAGTAAAGCTGTGAACAATACACCTAGTACACATAGTAGCTTATTTTACCAGATCAAGTATACACACGCCGTAAAGGATCAAGGTATGAAAATAGCTGGCATCGACTTTAGGGTTGCACCAACTAATGCTAAGAAGGTCACTGATGCTGGAGAATAACACCAGTGACTCCACTGGGTTATAAATTAGTGCTTGACAAATGTAAAGAAGTATGCTATAATATAGTAAAGAAACAAACGTAAGGGAGTAAGGGTTATGACAATTAAACCAGCGTCTACAGGCGGGTCATTAAATGATAATATGGCGAATGCCGCTTTTGAAGAAGCTAAGGAGGCACGTGCTGCGGCTGGTGGTGGTCGTGCTCAGAGTCCTGCTGATGCTGCTGGTATGGGTGCAAGCCCAGATCAAGCTAAAATGGCTGGTGTTAATAAACCCGGTGCTCTTGACCAAGCAATGACTCAAGCTACTGCTGAGAAAGACCTAAAGCAAGAAGAACTGTATGATGCAATTGAACGTGAACGTAACATTGAAGATGAACAACTTACACCAGAACAAAAAGAAGCACAGAAACTAGCTGAGAGTTTGGAGGGACTGGGTTCCTTAGACAATCTAGTACAGAAAGCAACTGAAGAAGCCTTTGCCGATGTTACATACACAGCAGATTTACAGCTTGTAGAAGAACAAATGGAGAGTCTACTCCCTGAAGGTGCTCCTCCCAAAGCAGCAGAAGAAATCAAAGGCGCATTTAATACATATAACGAGATGTTACAAGACCCAGAACAAGGGATTGCTGCTGCAAATGCCTACCTTGTATCGCTTCAAGAAGGTGAGAATCCTCTAATTAACCCTGAAGTCAAAACAGAAACAATCCTAATGAGCATCGTAAACAGTGTTGACACTGACCCAAAGACAGCAGCAGCCCTCACAGCCTCTGCTATTGCTGAAGGTGTTGTGGACGTTGACGGGCTAACTATGGACTTCCTAGAGGAGCAAGGGTTAATCAACTTCCCTGAGAGTGATGACGATGAGATTCCTGAATTTGGTATGTCTAAAAATCAAATGATGGGAATACTTGGTGATAGTATGGGTGAGCTTACTGTTGAAGAGATTGGGAATATTATAGAAAACAAAGTACTGAGTGACATACACCAGACAGAGAACCTACAAAAGACCATTAGTGATCCTAACGTAAGTCCTGTTCTACGTGAAGCCCTACAAGGACAACTGGCTCAAATAGAAGCCTCCGGTATGGCAGCAATCGAACAAGATGCAGACGATGCAGCAGCTCAAGTAATGGCAGCAGGGTCTGTGTTGTTTGGTGGAGAAGTGCGGGAACTTAACGATCTACTATCTGATGATGGTATTGTGTCTATGGTTGATGATTTCCTAATGTTAGATGAAGAAGACAGAGCTAACTCCGATATGTTCAAGGATAACCCAGCATTTGCAAACACCATGACTACAGTATTCCAGAATGCTCTTGATGCAGGACAGGATTTTGAAGAGGCAGTTGGTGAACTTAAAGCTATTAACGACGAGAATGACGCAAACACGAAGAAAGAAAAAGAGAACATGCCTGTGAACCCGATTAATGGGGAGATACTGAAGTTGTTTGGGAAAGACGGTAAAGGACTTGTTGCAGAAATACCCGAAGCAAATGCTTTTTGGGACGAGGCACAGAACAGTAACGCAATCATGCAATCCATGAATCAGTGGCCCTCAGAGACAATTGCAGAGTTTGGTACTTGGATGGAGGCAAATGCTGGAGTTGATGGTGCATATGATGAGATGCTAGAAATATTAAAAGACCCGGAATCCTCTAAAGCCTTTATGGATGTTGCTAATATAGACGAGACACTCAAGGGTATTCACAAAGATGATCCAAATGCAAATCAACTACTAATGAATACTTTGTTTGGGTTTGCCGATGGTGGAGTAATTGGAGCAGGGTTTGGTGAAAATCAATTTACTTCCATTCCTACCCCTCCGGGAGCTGCTGGCTATCTAGACAAACTAAAGTTTGACGCAATGGGCGGTGGTAGAGAACAGCGAGAATCTTACGAGAAATTTAAAGATGTACTAGATGCCAACGGCGATGGAGTCCAAGACTCTCCAGAACAACTTAAAAAGAATATTGCGAAGTTTATGAAGGGCGGCGGCATGGAGGACATGATGGCCTCTGCTACATCTCTATCATCAGCTCGTGACTCTGCACAAAAAGAAGTTAACTCTACCAGTGATGCACCATTTCCGGGAGGCGAGAGTTCCATCTCCGTTCGTAATGATCTATTGTCGAATGGACTTATGAAGGGTGGGAAGCTAGATGTTGATGCGCTCATCAAGTGGGCATCGGGACAAAATAAAAATTCAAAATATTTAGAGTCTATTATTGCAGCTATTCCGGGTGGTATTCCGGGTGGTAGTAAAAACTTAAGTAGTACATTAGGAAAAGAAATAGACCGATTAGCCACAGAAGAGTTTGAAGGTACTCAAGGGGATGCCTTTAGTACTATGTCAGAGTATATGTCTGATCCAAAGAGAAGTTCCAAAGGAAAAGAAGTTAGAGCTAACCACAGAAAGAATAAGAAGCGTGTTAAGATTGCAGAGAAAGCACTTGCTGACTATATAGCCGCAGCAAAAAGAGATGGTCGGACTATGGATGGAAACCAATATGCGGCCCTCCAGCGTAATGTAACACAATACAAAAAAGACCGGGATGGTTGGAGTGGTAAAAAAGCTTTGGATAAATATAACTCAGAGAACGCTGACCAGATTACAAGCGGGATGGAGAACACACTAAAGACCCTAACTGATTGGGAAGCTAATGGTTCTCCTGCTCAGAAGCGTAAAGCAAAGGCAATGAAGAAAGAATATAAAAGAAGAGGATGGATGTAATGGGTAGTTTAGCAGAGAACGTACGCAAAGCGGCACTCGATAAGAACAACGCCAATCAACCAACTGGCACCAACACAGCAGACCTACAAACTCAGGCGGCAACAGGTGCTACTGGTAAGGGTCAAGCTGCTGGTCAGAATCTAAAGCAGTCTAACATTGCCGAACAAATCGGAATGGTTGAAGCTCGTGGTGCTCAACAAGACGTTGCAGTTGCAGGACTTGATAAGGCTTCTGCTGTTGCTGCAAAAGAAGCAGAGCAAGAAGTTGCACAGAAAGAGGTACAAGCCTCCAACCGTGTAAAAGAAATGCAGATGGAAGCAGAACAAGCCGATGAGATGGATTCTATTATTAGTGGTATGAAGTATGCAGATGCAGAACTTGAAGATAGAGAAGACGCATTACAACTAGAACAACTAGGTCAATCACTCCGGTTGTCAGATGAAAAATACAGACACGATGTAGAACAGATAGGCACAAGAAATAGGTTAGATAGATCAGAAGAGATAGCTCACGAAGCAGCACGAATTGAGATAGGTGAAAACACCAAAAGACTCTACGACCAAATAGAACACAGCAATAAGATTAAGGCAGAGGATAGAGCAGAACGTGAAGAGACCCTTATGATGGGACTAGAAGACGCATATAAGATTGCGGAAGCTAAAATCCAAGATGAAGTAAGTGCAGCTAAGATCAGCTTTGTTAAAGACGCAGCAGTTACAGGTGTGAGTGCGTACGCAGCTAGTGGTCCTTCACAGAATCCAGATGCTCCAGAAGCCGGTCCAATACAACAAGGTCCAGCAGGAGGCCCAACAGCAGCTAACGCAGGTAATGATTGGGATAGTACAGGCGGCTGGCAACCCGACCAAAATGCCAGTAACGATAACTATTATGGGACAACCTCAACTTCTGGCGGTGGTGCCTCAGACGATATCTCAGTATTTAATTCAGGGTCAGGAGATAAATAATGGCTAATCAAACAGGTGGCACACAGATGCCAATTGCAAATCAAGCAGCAGCAGACAGAGCCAGTACCACCAGCCGTGCTAGGATGCAAGCAAACGCATCAGCTCCAAGTGCAGGAGCAGCAATGATGGCAGGACCGGCACAGGCTCAAAAGGCGGCAGGTATTCAAGCAACAGAGCAAGGTCAGATTGCAGCAGAGGCTCAGACAGCAGTTGTCCAGAAGAGTGTAGGGCAAGCACAACAAGAGCTACATGCAACAGACCTTAGACAAAAAGAACAACAAACCATACACGCTGAATCAATGGAAAAGAGACACACAGCAATGAAGAGTAAAGTAGCAGCACTAGGTCGTGATGTTAAACAAAAGTTACTAGATGACCAGCTAGAATTTGATGAGACAGAGCGTGAAGCTAGGTTTAAATCACAAAGACAGTTACAAGACTTTCTGACAATCAAAGCTGTAGATCAACAAGCAATGAAAAACTATGAACAGTCCGTACAGGCAGCAATACAGAAGGACGTTATGATGATGGAGTCAGCATATAAGTCACTTGTCCAAGCAGAGAATCAACACTTTGAGGATAAGAATAGAAGACTAGATAAAGAGTCTAATGAGAGGATCAAGAAAGCAAAAGAGGTAATAGAGGCGAACCTCAAGAAATCCAGACGTAGAGGAGCTTATGTGAAACAAGGACTAGGTGTTCTTAAAGTAGCAGCAGGTGCAACAGCAATGTATTACACTGGTGGTACTGTTGGAGGTACACTGGCAGTTCAAGGAGCAACAGAGATGGGCGAGGCTGAAGGTCAGAAAAATAAAGAGTATGTATATAATGAAAATACAGGACAGTACCAACAACAATAAGGAGAAAAATAATGACAAGTAGTATATTTGAT
>Ga0233412_10001741_pt1 | contig 11012 bp, 12 predicted proteins | sample Na_anoxic_4_MG_FD_180667 | JGI IMG/M metagenome (GOLD analysis project Ga0233412, IMG submission 180667) | Seawater microbial communities from Saanich Inlet, British Columbia, Canada - Na_anoxic_4_MG | ecosystem: Environmental > Aquatic > Marine > Inlet | place: Canada: British Columbia... | reverse complement strand
CATTTTTTTATTTTATACCCCAAAATGTATCGCGCCCCAAACCCAGCACCCCTCGCGCTCCTACGTCGCTCCTCCGTCGCACCGCCGCCCCCTCCGTCGCGCTCGCCTACTCATCACCCTCGTTAGTATATAGTAGTATGGAGACTGATTGTAGTCTTCACCCGTATTATGAAATGGATCAAAACCATCTTTATTAATATAGTCATTAATGCGTTTAAGTTTATTAGAAATTAAATTCTTATATACGAACGGTCTTTCTTTCATCATCTTAATAGCGTACTTGTAGAATTGGACATGATTTTTGTATTTATCTTCAAAATAATAGTATGTTGAATCGTACAACTTGCTCGCCATAACCTCATGCTCAAACTCCTCATAAATCATATCATCAATTTCAGCTAACATTTTTTCAGATATGATTCTAAAAAAGTGACGGTACTCACAAAAAAAAAGTCTCACGATCTCATTTTTCAACTATAGCGATACATAGTTTATTTACTAGCCGTACTGGACGCACCCCTCTAGATTTTAAGAATCACGGTACTCTAGAGTTCGCCTTATTTATAATGAGCTCTGCCCTAATTATCATATCTTCAATATCAGTAGGATTTTCAGAACCTGCATTTTCGGCTTCGTATATGCACATGTTGCATTTACCACATTCAATACATACAACTTTATGGCAAGTAGTGCAAAAACTAACTTCGTACTCCATATCATAGTTATAAGGATTATTGATACCACAGTTAAAACAGACTCTACATAATGGACAATCACACATTATATTTCCTAAAAGTGACAAAATGCACAATTCATATTTAATTCACCTCGCTCACAAATAACAATGCCTGTACAAACTAGATCAATGACAAACCCTATGTGTTTGTGGTGTAATAAGAAACCGAAAAGGCGTACTGTAAATAATAATGCTAAATTATGTGAGTCATGTGCATTATATTCATGTTTATTTAATTACACTCTACCAGCTCGCTGCCGTACATAAAACCACCCATGGTAAAAAGTGACGACCCTCACCAAAAAAAGTCTCACGAGCTCCTTTTTCAACAACGGCGATACATACCAAAACCCCTCAAACCTCATTTTTCCTACGCACGCACGCATTTTCTCAATGGATGATTTGCTTCATGATTTTAATTTGGTCCCTGCACGTGCACTAGTACCAGTTGTACCTGATGAAGATAAACCATGGGTTAGGCTACACGAACATGCACGTGATCATTTGGCGATGCTTGGTCATGCTGCACGTAAAGTTACATTTACCCGCAGCTCTGATGTAACTGTTTTCATTGATGAGGGCGCAATTGTTGAAGTAATAGCTGATTTTATCAATGAGCTAATAGTAACTGAACGTAGTTTCAAGATAAACCCCCACACCAACTACATTGGTTTTTCCATCAGTGTGGGTAATGGTGACAACTTTAGAGCGCGCCATTCTGGCTACACAAAGATTCTACAACCGCGCTACCTTGTTGCCATACCTGGAGTAAGACCCGAACAGTTATGGGAAACAGCATTTAGAGATATGCTAAGTGATGAGTATGATGAATGGGGGTTTGGTGACGCTAATGGGTTAATTGGTAGAGAGGTTAAGTTTGACATTACGGTAATAAGACCTCCTGAGGGCGGCGTACGAGTTAAACAACTGTATGAAGGTGACACGCGAAAGTACTTGGATGAATTTCTACGTCGAAAACTTTCTATCATCAGGATGACCAACACTGACTTCTACTGCATGCCCAGAGCTATATTCACACTCATTTGCCGCGGTATCTACGATAAAACATCACCAAAACCTTCACAGTATGAACGCCCTTCAATTAGAGTAAAACTTACACCTGAATGTGAAGAAGTAATTACTGAAAAGTTAAACCCCTACTTGGATGAGTGTAGAAAAATTAAAGTGGTACCCAAACGCATCACCGACGCTGCAAATGCCTATAATGCATGTGTCCGCGGTCAGAAAACTCAACTTGTTGGTGCTAAATGGTTATGTAAACAATCTGGTATAAAAACTCCAGTAAAGAACCTATTAGGTACTAGTGATTTGTATAAAATAGAAGACTTTCTAGGTATCCGCATCCGCATACTTGATGTCAACGCTGCTAACAAATACGTCTACAATGGTAATGAAGGTCTTCCTAAATCACCTGCACTAACGCTTCTACTCTCTGATAATCACTTCCATGCACTTACAACTATGGCTGGGTACTTTGGTGTCTCCTATTACTGCGCAACGTGTGATGTCAAGTACAGTCATCTGCAAGGTCACGTCAACTGTAAAAAATGTTGCACACACTGCCACCAAAACAACTGTGACGCTCATAAAGCCAGAGCTAACGGTTCACCCTTCCCCAATAAAGCCGCTATTAATTGCGACGGCTGCGGTATGAATTTCTATTCTAAGATATGCTACGAGGGACACAAGGAACCTCGCAACGGTAGTAAAGCACAAGCAGCTCTACCAAGATGTAATCAGCTACACGTATGTGGTGAAGATGGATGCAAACCGTACAACCCAGTGATGTACGAGAATACCCCCGATGGTGAATCTTCTCACGTATGTGGCGACACACCTTGTTTGAACTGCAGTGAAATCCTTAACCGCAATGAAGCTTCCCACCGCTGCTGTATGCAAGTCACTAAACTTAAAAAACCCAGCAAGAAGTATGTTTTCTTCGACTTTGAATGTGAACAAAGTACCGACTTCCATAAAGTCACACACGTAGTCGCGCAGTACTTGAACAAAGACAAATACTTTGAATGGCAACCCAAACCCAATGGTGATTTCTCCACAGTACTGGATGAGTTTTGTAAATGGATATTTTCGTTTAAGCGTCACTCGGGTTTCACGTTCATAGCCCACAACGGTCAAGGTTATGATTTTCAGTTTATTCTTCGCTGGGCGCTCGATCGTAACATGGAAGTAAAAGCTCTCCAACGCGCAGGTACAAAGATTAAACACATGGACATTTGTGGTATTCGATTTATTGATTCCTATTCCTTCCTCACAGTACCACTATCAGCATTCCCTAAAACATTTGGTCTTAAAGAACTCCGTAAAGGCTACTTCCCCCACCTCTTCAACCGCCCTGAGAATCAAAACTACAAGGGTCCATTCCCTGACCGTGAAACTTACATTCCCTCCAACCTAAACTCCAAAGCTCTGGCTACATTTAACAAATGGTACGACACTCAAGCTGGTAAAACGTTTGATTTCAGACATGAGATTATGGCTTACTGCCGCAGTGACGTAGACATTTTACGTCGAGGGTGCGAAGTATTTCGAGCTACATTCATTGAAGAAGTTGATCTTGACCCCTTTAACAGCATCACTATCGCAAGTGCCTGCATGTCCCTCTATCGCTCCACCTTCATGCCTGAAAACACCCTAGGTCTCCTCACACCCAGTGAAAGTAAATTTATACGCCGTGGTTTCTATGGCGGTCGAACAAACGTCATGCGCGCTCACTGCAAAGTCAAAGATGAAGATGAAGAAATCCGGTACGCTGACGTTAAAAGCCTGTACCCATCGGTCAACTACTACGGCACTTACCCCAGAGGTACCCCTGAATGGATCATTGGCGGTAACACCAGCACCATCAACTCAAACTACGGTTTCTTCGAAATCGACTACACCCCACCCACATCACTACGTCACCCTGTCCTCCCCAGCCGCAGTGATAACAAACTCCTGTTCCAACTAAACCCTATGAAGAATCAAGTCCACTCCACAATGGAACTCCAGCTCGCCATCCGTAAAGGCTATGTAATTAACAAAGTACACCGCGGTCTTATATGGAAAGAAACAACGGACAGTATGTTTAAACCGTATGTTTCTCACTTTATGAAAGCCAAGGAAGAAGCCAGTGGTTGGGTAGGTAAATTACTGGACGGTAAACAAGTATCATCACTGGAAGAGAAAAAAGCTTGGATTGAAGATTTCAAAACCCGTCAAGGTGTCACACTGGAATTCGATAAAATCACCGTGAACCCAGGTCGTCGTGCAATTGCGAAACTGTGCTTAAACTCTCTATGGGGAAAACTTGGTCAAAGCACTAACCCCACACAAACTGAATTCCATACCATCCCCGCCAACGTGTTCAAACTCCTGGAAGACAAAGACGTCCGCAACATCTTTGACATTTCCCCCACAACCGTGGAAGTTAACTACAAGGAAAAAGCTGACAATGATGAAATGTCTAAAACAACATGTCTGTCGGTAGCTGCCATGACAACCGCACAAGCACGCCTACGTCTCTATGAAGGTCTTGATGCAGTTGGATCCAATGCTTTGTATTGCGACACTGACAGTATTATTTACCACTGGCGCCCTAACAGTCCTGAGATCAAGATTGGCGACATGCTTGGTGAGTGGACTGATGAACTTGATGCTGGTGATTGTATTACTGAATTTGTAGGCTGTGGTCCCAAACTTTACGCGTACACGACCAAAGGTGGTGAAGTAGCCGTTAAAGCCAAAGGTTTCCGTATCACCGAATCAAATTCCCACGTCCTCTCATTCAACAACTTTGTAGCATCGCTGAAAGAAGTAAAGCAAGGTCGTAAACGCAAACGTCCCTACAACTACATTGTGAAAGGAACGCAACTCGTCCGGTCAAAGTTTGATAAATCCATTAAAACCCAGCCACTTGAAAAACGCTTTGAACCCACTGTACGTAACAAAGGAACGGTTGACATAAAAACCCTGGATGTGTTTCCGTTTGGGTACGTAAAACCTTCAAAATAAAAAACCGTTTAATTTATTATCACATATTACAATGGCTACAATTAAACACGGTACAGGCAGTTCAGGTGCATTACCGAACGTTTTACCACACGCCCCCAGCAAGAAAGCTTACCCAATTGGCGGTCACGTTCTCACCGGTAACCCTAAACCTTGCATTAAGTGCGGCGACTGGAAACAAACGAACGTGTGGATCCCCGACGGTACATCCCCGCAAGCAACAGTTGACTTACTCAACGAAGCCGAAAGGAAACACCAAAATTGCGGTAGTTGCAGATGAGCGTAGACATACTTAACATTGCAGGTGGCGGCGGTATTACCGCAATCGTTGGTTTTATTCTCCTAAAAATCCAGAAACGTCTAAAGGGAAAGAAAGTAAGATTTCGATGCGGGTGCAATGACGAAACAGGATTAAGTATATTCGCGATCATGTTCGTGGACAAGGACAAGGACATGCCAAACCTAACTTACCCATCCTCCGAAACATCAAGCGATACAACCGTTGTACAACATGTCATTGACATTATAGATACTTCCCGCACACCTACTCCAAAAACATCATCACCCAACTTGAAAGCCCTCGCTTTCGAACTCGACCCTGAAGAATTCTCTGAAGCTGCAACAAAGATCCAAAAAAAATGGCGCCGCCTGAAACGTCAGAAAAATCAACAAGTATGAATGATATAACCATGTTTTTCTGCGTGAACGAAGCCAATCAGTTGTTTGATTTTGGTACTGCAGTTGCATGCTCTCACGCCACACTGACCTCGGTTCTGATAGATTTCAGTGGTGCACCCATCGTATACTTGGACTCGAACGGCGACGGTACCCCCGAAACGGAAATCACTTACTGGGAACATTTAGAACTTGATATTCCATGGCTAAAATGTGATCTGTACCCCGCTGGCCAAAGACGTAACATATTACTCGTACACGATAGAGATACATTGATCGAAAAAGCAGCTAACCCTAAATCTGTCATTACCCTGAAACCAAAACAGTACGCAATGCATCAACATTTCAACATCAAAGGTGGAATAATCCCTCAATGTTTCCGTGTAAACCTTTACGATTCTGATGGTGTATCTACACGCCTGTACAGTGAAGGTATGGATTGTCACGTATACATCACACTCCACAACGCAACGCGACTACATTAGAGATCGCGAGACTTTTTTCTCATTACTCACCTCACTTTTTAAAATGGACCCCTATGGTAAAAATAACCTTGCGCAGTACGTACCCGATGAGTTTGATACTGGTTACATATCCGATGCGTCATCCACTTCTATTGAATATGAATCTGAATCCGAGGGCCCCTACGCTCCACCAAGCCCCGACACTGTCCTAACCTCCTTCACGCCACCCGGTACCCCGCCACCAAGCCCCGACACTGTCCTAACCTCCTTCACGCCACCCGGTACCCCGCCACGTACCCCGCCACGTACCCCACCCTGCACTGAAAACCCGCAAGCAGTGACAACGTGTATACGTATACTTGAGAATGCAAATAAAAAATAATTTTATTTATAATGCTTTTCACATACCCCACCTTCACTCACAGCATTACGAGGACACTTGCCGTACGCCACATCATCAGCGCCACACACCCCGTTACGCCAGTTACTATCAAACGGATTAATACCATCCATGATCATAAGACACCGCTTACACACAAGAAACCCCGTGATGCATTGCCTATCATGACACGCGTAACAGCTCATACTTTCATAAAAATTACTCATCCCAATTTTTGATTCTGTTCCAGCACACGTATTTTTTTCGTTAATTCCTGCACAGCTTTCACGAGATACGGAACCAGCTCACCCATTTTCAAAGTATGTAAATGTCCATCATTCACCTCATCAACGAAATCAGTACACATATCTTCAGGCTCTTCAACCACTTCAACCAAATGCGCCAAGGATGTTTTCTGAACTTCCTGTGCAATAAACCCCGCACACGGTGTTTGTGTACTATCAACCTTATACTGAAAGCACACGGGTCTCAGTTCACTTAAAGCACCGCAGGCATCCACGCACATATCCTTAATGTTCTTCTTAGCGCGTCTATCCGACGTAATTGCACCCGTGCCAGAGGTTGTAGACATATTCAAACATGACGCTCCACCGCTATTGTTATCACGGTTAGGAGCTGTGTAGAATGTAAGGTTACTACCCCCAGAAGGTATGTATATGTACCACTGTCTAGTTGTACCATTGGTCCGTCCAATCTTTAAACCAAATCCACCAGTACCTTCAACTCTTTGAAGTGAACAATAGTTTGACGCTGAACCAGTAGCACCATACTCAATTTCAAGCCCACTCTCGTTATTATGTGTTGCAGCCATATCAGCTGTAACAATCTTAGCCACATTAACAGAACAGTCCATGTATGAATCGAATTTGAATACATTTGGTACATGAACGCTCTGATCCGAGTTTGAAATCGCTAGCGCTAGCGCACTGTTCGTGTATACTTCTAAATCGTCACTAATACTTTCTAGAAACACCTCAGCTTTTTTGGTGCCACTTCTATGAAACTCAAGTCCAGTTTCAGTTGTTGTTGTATTATTAATAATACACTTTGGTGAATTTGTATTAATTTCAATATTACCACCTGAAGTAGATATATCACCTGTTGCACCAAGATCACCAAACGCAGTTGTCCCTGTGGTTGTAGTTTGAAGCTCTATGATGTTATTAATAGTAGACGTTATGGTCGCAGCACTATCATTAACAACGACACTGCTATCAGTACCGTCTTCTATTTGAGTGTGTGTGTGGGTGTTCACACTAACCGGTACTCCATTTTCTGTGATTGCGCTAGTAACTTCTAGTGTACCTGTGATAAACGTGAACGTCGATGATGGTGTTATCGTCAATGACCCTCCTGAACTAACGGTGAAATCACACTGGTTACTTGCATCATACTCCAGTTCAAGTTGTTTAGTTGTATCTGTCACTCTGAGTGCACCTGCAACGTCGAGACCGTAATTAATACTTGTCAATTTCGTGGAGTCCATTTCCATAACAATAGCACCACTTGAGCCACCATACACGGTCCATGAATTTGTATTCAGGGGCATGTAAGTGTACCAGTCTCCTGAACCTGTACCTGCACTTCGGTTATAGTGAAATCCGAACCCACCCTCTGAAGCACGTAGAAGTTCTGCGTATATACTACTTGACCCTGTAGCATAATTTACGGTTACAGCACCATTACTATCACAATCCAAGTCAGTTGTACCTTGAACTGTCAAATCACCAGTAACCGTTCCACCTGAAAGAGGGAGTTTCGTTGCTAGTTGTGCTGATACAGTTGTGCCACCAATTCCAACCAATTGGTTTATTTCTGCAGTGGTACTCGTAACTCCATCCAGCAAATTAAACTCTGCAGTGGTGGCTGTAACTCCATCCAACAAATTCAATTCTGCAGCTGTACTACTAACGGTTGTACTTGCTAATTTGAACACTGTCGCATCAAGGTCATCTATGGTACAGTCACTAGAAATTCTTGAAGTAACACCCGCTGACCCCGATATTCTTAATTGATCTGAATTCATGGTTATGACACCAACTTTACCACTACTAGAATCTTTAAGTTGCATGATTCCTCCAACCGTGTCACCCATACTAAGAATACCCTTCACATTCATACTTCCCGCGAAATCTGAATTACCGTTACTGTCAATCACCATATCATTACGTCCCACACCATAATTATAAATATTAAAATCGTCTGCAGCCGTTGACCATACAGCCCATTTATTCGCACCGCTCCGCTGCATACGTTGCCCATAACTTCCCGCGCCCGTATTGTTAACCACAAGGAAATCATTAGCACTCGACTGCACTATGGGTTGAGTTGCCGTAACGTTCCCTGCATCCACCGTCATCACAGCATTTCCATCGACAGTCGTAACAACTTGTCCGCTCCCGGTATCCACAACCTCCACACTTGAATTCCCTTCCTGGATCTTATCGGTGGTAACCGTCCCGCTGATCCCGCCGCTCACACTGAGCGCGCCTGTAATGTTCACTTCCGGCACGCTCGCATCAACTTCCAGCACGTTTGTTCCATCCTGCTGCGCTACCACGAACGTTTCGCTTTCATTGGAATCCCGAGGCTGTATCCGCATTCTCTTGGACGGGCGCCCCTGGACATCTTCATTGGTACTGGTATAGAAATCAAAATGGTGAGTGCTTGATGATACTGCATTGCGCGGCATGGTGGTTAAAAATGTGAAGATGAGCCAGGTAAGTATTTTATTTTATTATTATTCATTCTGAAAAAATTATTTTAACTGCTCAGCCCACGCCAAATCGCGACGAAGATCGACTATGTTTTTCCGTATACGACGCTTTTGTGTTTGACGTTTATCCATCTCCTCAAGCGCCTTCTCAATTTTTTCCTCCTGAGCAAGTAGAGCTTTAAATGCATGTATACGTAATGTACGTTCATAAGAATGAGACATGATGAAAAAAGTGTGTAGTGTTATAAGAAATCGCGAGATGAAAAAATTAATCTATTTTTATTACACCCGCAAACACAGACTCGTCATCGTCGCTGTCTGCACATAAATCAATCGTCTCCACGGTTAAATCAATGGGTTGCGGTACGAACACGGGTTCATCGTCGTCACTGTCACTGTATTCAGCTAAATCTATGATGTCAGCGGGCTCTATGGGTTTAAACAGGACTTTTTTCACAGAAGACCGTTGGGACCGTTGGGGGCGTGCGGGTGCGCCGGGGCAAACGGAATCAAGTTTCGGCATATCCTTCTCGGGCGTCTCGGGGATGACGCCACCACGTAAAAAATCAGGACACGACTCTATAATAGGTTCCTGTATCATTTCAGCATCAAGATCTACCGACAGACTGTCCGACAGGTTGTCAGCGGCGTCCTTTAACGCAAGCTCCTCGTTGGCCCGCAGGCGCGCGAGCTCATTACGCTCATACTCATCCAGCGCAACCTTCCTGTCCTTTACAATTTTACGTTTAAGTTTTTTCATACGTACAGAGTCATTAGGGTGATACGTTACTGTTGCAGGGCGGCGGAAAGGCTCAGGGTTCAGCATGCCCGTTGCGCCCAACCACGCGCGCCCGTGGCATGGGTTGCGGCTGTCATGCATGACGCCATTGCATGTTTGACATGCATAAAACCTATCTATAGGTTTTACTGCACCTAATTTAGCGGGAGGAGTGCGTGTATACTTTACCATGATGACTGTAGACGTAGCGTTTACGGTGAGTGCAAAAGTGAGGTGAGGGGTCAATTTTCATCTCGTTTCAGAAATCGCGAGACTTTTTAGCAAAAAATATTTATTTAATTAATCGTACACGAGTCTTCTACACATACGCGCCATACGAATACAGAACTGAACGTATTTACTTGGATCACGTGGTGGTTTGTAGTAAACATCTTCGTAAATGTTTTCGTAAATGTCATGGCATACCCCGTACGCGGGTGAGCGTACCAGTGCAGGGATAGGGAGATGGGGTTCAGGCATTTTTAAAAAAAGTGATTAAAAGTATAAGTGCATTACATTTATTTCACAATTGTGAACCATGGCGCGTGTGAAAGTAACTCGTCGTGCACAGATGACTGACGTGTACAAAGCCGCGAAGAAGAATAAGAAAGTTGATTCAAAGAAACGTACAGTGAGAATAGGACGCATTAGAAAACGGTCACATCAAGAACAAAAAGCCAAGGAACCCAAGGAACCCAAGAAATCAGCAAAGTGTAAGCCCAGAGCTCATGTGGATGAACGAGACGTGCGGTTCCGTGCAGTAAAGAAACGATTAAATTTATAATTTAATTTAATTTAATTTAACTGAGTATGCGTTGTCTCAGTACCCCATCCTGTAAACTGGTACGTTCAAGAACGTGGAAGTAGTGGTACACTTGCACGCTTTGGCCCGTGGATGCAGATGCGTGATGAACTATGATGTGCGGATACACCATGTTCCTGAAACTCGCAACGCCTGTTTGTTCCGTTCCATCAGGGGTTTCACTAAACTGAAGCGCAAACACTTCCGAGTCGGCATGGTACCGGAACGGGGGTGTTACCATTTGTACCTGGACAGCTGCAGCCGTTGAGTCGACAATATCTATGTCACCGTGACGGAGCTGGATACGCTGGGTGCTTCCAGTGGTACGTGTATCTAGCGAAAAGTTACCGGATTTACATATTATGAGGGTTCGAAAGGTAGGATTCAAGCATGTTATGGGAACGATTGTTTG
>Ga0233412_10001738_pt1 | contig 11023 bp, 11 predicted proteins | sample Na_anoxic_4_MG_FD_180667 | JGI IMG/M metagenome (GOLD analysis project Ga0233412, IMG submission 180667) | Seawater microbial communities from Saanich Inlet, British Columbia, Canada - Na_anoxic_4_MG | ecosystem: Environmental > Aquatic > Marine > Inlet | place: Canada: British Columbia... | reverse complement strand
ATAGAGCCAGGTGATCTCTACGTTCGGACTCGGAAAAAACATCAGGAACAGACAACATGCGAATTTTTATCACAGGCATTGGTTGCGTAGGAAAGACAACAATTGGTTCAATATTATCTTCTCGACTTGGTTACTGTTTTTTCGATCTTGACGAAGAGGTCGAGAGGTTCTTTGGGACTTCAATTGAGCGATTGCAAAATAAATTTCTAACAATACATTCCTATCGGAACGAAGCCGCCAAAGCGTTGATAGACATTTTGGCCAAACCCAATAGTCGAGATTGTGTGATCGCTTTACCCCCCAGCGGCCTAATGGGTGGCTTTTTGAGTGTAGTGAAAAAAACACCAGGAACGTCTGTCGTTTTAACAGATACGCCAGAGAATATCTTGAACCGGATTACGTTCTACGACATAGATTCACGTTTAATTAAGAAACGGCTCACACAAAAAGAGATGCGGCTCTACCTCCGAGAAATCAAGAAGGACATCACTTACTTTCGGAAGACCTATGATCGGGCAGACATGCAGGTCGACATCTCTGGTTTTGACGCCGAGGAATCAGCAGAGAAAGTGGAGCGATCTCTTGAGGCAGTTTTGAAGAAATAACATGCACCAAGAACATGTAAGTCCGAACCATCTACTGCACTTGACCGCAGAAGCTGTGCCGTTTTAGAGTATCTTATTTCTGAAGGCAGCTTATCTCTTTTCTCATGGTTTATCGGCTATCGTCTGCGTCAAGTGAGTATGAGTAAAAAAGGAAACGCATAAAATGAACCAAATCAATATCCAATATTACAAAACAAAAATAGGAGAACTGGTACTTGGTTCTTTTGATAAGAAACTTTGCCTCCTTGATTTCAGATATAGAAAAATGAGAACAACCGTTGATAATAGGATTAAAAACGGACTCAAGGCTGAATTTGTAGAACAAGATGATGAAATTTTAGAAAAAACAAGAAAACAACTTGACGAGTATCTTAATGGAGACAGAAAGAAATTTGATATCCCGTTGTTAATGGTAGGAACCGATTTTCTAAAGAGTGTTTGGAATGCTCTGATGAAAGTCCCTTATGGTGCCACATCAACATACTTGCAACTGGCAAAGGATATCAACAATGAAAAAGCTGTTCGAGCAGTTGCCAGCGCAAATGGAGCAAACTCTATAGCTTTAATAATTCCTTGCCACCGTATACTTGGAAGCGATGGAGAACTGGTTGGTTATGGAGGTGGATTGCCTGTAAAGAAACGCCTGTTAAAACTGGAGCAAGACAATAACGCTTTGAGCGACGATGAGAAATACGATTTTATTGGTAATAAAGACACACGATATGACGGTCTATTTTTTACTGCTGTAAAGACAACAGGAATATTCTGCTTACCATCATGTCGTGCCAAAAAACCGAATAGAGAGAATGTCATATTTTATAATACAAAGGAAGAGGCAATAGAAAATGGATATAGGGCTTGTAAAGTTTGCAAACCATAAAACTCATAACACTCACATGCACTCGGACAGCAAAAAGTGCCGCTCGTTCCTCGCTCTGCTTTTTACTGCCGGTGATGTAAAGCGTTACCATCGCTTGGTATCTTCTATGTCTCCACAATGTAAAGCATTTCGCAAATGCTGAGATATGATTTTTATATCTGAAGCATCGCACCAATCACTGGCAGGTCATTCGAGCCTGCCTTTCTTATGATGCCATATCCTTCAAAATGTTACCTTTAATGGGCTGCACCTACCAGTTTTGCTGAATCGTGGTTACATTAATCGGAACGTATTGGGATGCAGGAATCCATGTTTCTATGATCTTGGTGCTGTTTTATTGCGTTGTAACGAGGTTCATTTGCTTGCCAGGTTCAATCCTGGATAGTGCCCATACATTTGGCCCACACTCAATATAATTACCTGATGTTAAGGCATTATAGCCTTATTTCAAAGAAGATATGCAATATGGCAGTATATTTCGCATTGCATTATAACTGCATGAAATGGTATAAAATCTATCTTTGGAGGTGCCGGTTTGAAGAAGAGGGTTATCGCAATAATATTTTTTTGCCTGCTTTTTGGTGTAGGTTTACTTGTGTACCGTGGTCAGCGAAGTTTACAGATGAAGGAGTTGTACTACTCCGGTACTATTGAGGCAAAACAGGCGGAACTTGGCTTTCAGGTAAGCGGTCGAATTGTTGAAGTTTTGGTGAATGAAGGGCAATTTGTTAAAAAGGATCAGCTCCTGGCATCCCTTGACCAATCCGAATACAAGGCACGATATGAGCAGACACAGGCCAGTTTGGAGCATTCCATAAAGAATTTACAGAGACTGGAGTTAGTTTTGGAGCTTTATAAAAAGACACTCCCTGATGAGGTTGCACGGGCTAAGGCAGGCATGGAGGCGCTCAAGTCACAATTGCATGAGCTGGAGGCCGGTTATAGGGAGCAGGATATCGAGCGCGCCAAACTTGCGTTTTTGACTGCTCAAGATGTTATGGAAGAGGCAAAGAAAAACAAGGAACGGTATGATAACCTCTTTAAGAAGCAGCTTGTTTCAGAAAGCGCATGGGACGTTGTAAAATTAAAACACGAAACTGCCATAAAGGAGTTTGAAAAGGCCAAGGAAAAGTATGACATGCTCCTTGAGGGTGTCAGAAAAGAAACCATCCAGACTGCACGAGCTCGGCTTGCCGAGGGAAAGGCTGTTCTCAGGCAGGCAAAAAATAATTTACGACAAATACAGATGGCAGAAAAAGAGGCTGAGGCAGCCAGGTCTCTGGTTAAAGTGGCTCAATCATCCCTTGAAGTGGCTGAAACTCAACTGAGATATACGCAATTACGAGCGCCCTTTGATGGGGTAATAAGCAGTCGAAACGTGGAGCCTGGCGAAGTGGTTTTACCTGGACGAGAGGTGTTATCTCTGTCAGATCTTTCCTTTGTTGATCTGAAGATATTTGTTGGCGAGACAGTGATCGGCAGGGTTAAGCCAGGCCAGTTAGTTGATGTAAAGGTTGATACCTTTCCTGATAAAATATATAAAGGAACAGTATCATTTATCTCACCTGAAGGGGAATTCACGCCGAAGATCATCCAGACCCAAAAAGAAAGGGTAAAACTTGTATACCTTGTAAAGGTATTTATTCCAAACCCGGACCTTGAATTAAAGTCAGGAATGCCCGCCGATGCCTGGTTACGATAGTGACCCGCCTGACATGAAACCTGATAAACCTCCCGAGAACTCACTTATTCAAGTCAATAAAGTTTCTAAGAACTTTGGACTCGTCGATGCTGTCAAAAATGTTTCGTTACATGTAAAAGAGGGCAGCATATTCGGTCTGATAGGTTCTGATGGAGCAGGAAAATCAACACTGCTTCGAATGATAGCAACTATGATCAGGCCATCTTCAGGCAGAATCTTAATAGAGGGACTGGATGTAGTGTCCCAAAGGGCACGCATAAAGCACTTGATAGGATATATGCCCCAGCGTTTTGGGCTTTACAAGGATCTCACGGTTGGGGAAAATCTTGATTTTTTCATGGACATTTTCGGCATCTCCGGGCCTGAAAGAGCCAGGAGAAGGAAGCGGTATCTCGGTTTTTCAGCCCTTTTTCCGTTCGTTGAAAGGCTGGCAGGTGAACTCTCCGGAGGCATGAAGCAAAAACTGGGTTTGGCATGTGTTCTGGTTCATGAACCAAGGGTTCTTATCCTCGATGAGCCTACCAATGGTGTTGATCCCGTATCCCGACAGGAGTTTTGGGACATCCTCAAAGAAATGAGACGGGAAGGTATGACAATCCTTATTTCAACGGCCTATCTGGATGAGGGGGAAAAATGTGATCACCTGGCCCTTATGCATCAATCCCATATTTTTCTAACGGCAACCCCTAAACAAATTCAATCCCACTTTTCCAGCCTTGAGGAGGCAATAATCGATCGTATAAAGGAGGTAGATAAGGAGCTTTTACATGATACTTTCCGATTCTGAGGCTATTTATGTTGAGAATTTAGAGAAGAGGTTTGGCCGCTTTGTTGCTGTTGACCGAATTACCTTCTCTGTCAAGAGAGGGGAAATCTTCGGCTTTCTGGGTCCAAACGGTGCCGGAAAATCGACCACTATACGTATGCTATGCGGTATTATAAGCCCCACTTCGGGATATGGAAGGGTTGCTGGTCATGATATCTTTTTAGAGGCTGAAGAAATCAAGCATTCCATAGGGTATATGTCGCAGAAATTTTCCCTTTATGAAGATATGACCCCATTTGAGAACATACGTTTTTATTTGGGGATCTATAACCTGCCATCAGAGCAGTGGGAGGATCGAATGGAATGGGTGCTTAACATGACCCGGTTGCAAGATGTCAAATACCGCATAACTCGGGAGTTACCCCCTGGATGGCGTCAGCGTCTGGCTCTGGGCTGCGCCCTGCTTCACCGCCCTGAAATCCTTTTTCTGGATGAGCCTACCTCAGGGGTAGACCCAATCACACGTCAGAACTTCTGGGAATTTATCGATCATCTTGCACAGGATGGAATGACGGTCTTTGTGACCACACACTATATGGATGAGGCTCGTAACTGCCAGAGGATCATAATGATCAACGAGGGAAGGATTGTGGCTACTGGTAGTCCATCAGAGATAATTTGTGATATGTTTCCAGAACGACCAGACGCAGACTTGAATGATGTGTTCATCCAGTTAATGTCAAGGAGAAAGAGCTAATTGAACATCATACATATCAAAGCCATTGCACGGAAGGAGTTTTACCATCTGATCAGGGACTTCAGAAGTCTCTATTTAGCCTTTATTATCCCGCTTTTGCTTATTTTAATGTTTGGGTATGCCCTTAGCCTGGACGTGGATAATATCAAAACCGTGGTAGTCGATTATGATAAAACCGAATTAAGCCGGGATTTTATTTGCAAACTTGACGCATCTTCTTATTTTAATGTTATCCAGCACCTTTCAGATACCGCTTCCGCCGCAGGATACCTTGACCAGGGACGGACAACCATGGCTATAATTATTCCCCCGGACTGGACCAGGGATATTAAGTCAGACCGTGAAGCACCGCTCCAGGTGCTGCTCGATGGGAGTGATCCCAATTTTGCCGGTATATCGAGGGGCTACATTACGGCCTTTATTGAAAGGTACAATCGAGATCGTCTCCTTGATTTTCTTAACCGTCATGGAAAAGAGAAAATAAACCCACCTGTCGAAGCAAGGATACGGGTCTGGTTCAACGAGGACCTGGAGAGCCGTAATTTCATTGTCCCTGGAATTATTGCAATCATTATCATGATTGTAGGTGCAATGTTGACCTCGTTGGTGGTAGCACGGGAATATGAAAATGGCACCATGGAAACGATACTTTCCCTGCCAATAAGGGCCGGTGAGTTTTTAACAGGCAAGGCTATTCCATATTTTCTGATAGGTATTGCTGATGTACTCGTCGCTGTTTTTATGGGTCAGGTCCTGTTCGGTATAGTCATGCGATCGAATTTCTGGCTTATGGTGCTGGCATCCTCCCTTTATCTTTTAGTGGCCCTTAGTCTGGGGCTAATTATTTCCATTGTGACTAAATCCCAGCTCGTGGCCAATATTTTTGCGATATTGATCACATACCTTCCATCGCTTCTTCTTTCCGATTTTGTCTTTCCTGTGGTGAATATGCCAAAGGTATTACAGCTGATAACCTATGCGGTGCCTGCCACATACTTTATAGATATTCTGAATGGCCTGTACTTACGGAACCTTGGACTGACCAATCTGTGGACGAGCTATCTTATTCTTACTGTAATGTTCATGGTGCTTTCAGTAATGAATCTTGTGTTGATGAAAAGAGAGGGCATGTAAGGTGAACTGGCTCAGGGTTCGAGAATTTGTGAGAAAGGAATTTATCCAGCTTTTCAGGGATAAAAAGAACAGGCCTCTCTTAATTATAGCCCCTCTTGTGCAGTTAATCGTTTTTGGCTATGTGGTAACAACCGATGTTCGGGATATAAGAATAGGTTTTCTCGATCAGTCAAAAACAAGAGAGAGCAGGATGCTCATTGATGCCTTAAATGCCAATAGGACGTTCAGGATAATCAATTACCCGCAAAACCCAGAGGGCCTGGAAGAACTACTGCTTACCCGAAAAATTGATCTTGCTGTCAAAATCGGGCCGGATTTTACCAGTAAGATCAGGAAAGGACAAACCGCAGGGATACAGATTATCGCAGATGGCACTATGAGCAACATGGCCTCTGTGAGGATAGCCTATGCCTCATTAGTTATAAATGGATTTAATCAACATTTGATCGATGAGCTCTACCCTCAAAAAATTGTCTATGGCAAAATAGATGCCAGGATACGTACCTGGTATAACCCCAACCTCTATAGTCATAATTTTTATGTTCCGGGTATTGTGGCCTTTTTGATCATGCTTACCACGTTGCTATTTACCTCAATGGCAATTATAAAGGAGAGGGAGGCAGGAACCATGGAGCAGTTAATCGTTACACCCATAAGGCCATCAGAATTAATCCTCGGCAAAACGATCCCCTATGTAATTATTTCATTAGCACAGATGGCAGGAGTAAGCCTATTCGCAATCTTTTGGTTCAAAATTCCCTTTAACGGGAGTGTGCCACTTATATTTATTGGCGCACTTCTTTTCATAATGAGTTCCCTGGGCCTGGGGCTATTTATATCTACCATATCCACCACGCAGCAACAGGCCATGATGACCACCTTTTTTTTCATCCTTCCTCTTTTCATGTTCAGCGGTTTCGTTTTTCCCATTGAGAACATGCCAGCGGTAATTCAGTGGTTGACCTATTTGAATCCACTGAGGTATTTTTTGGTTATTATCAGGGGGATCTTTTTGAAGGGGGTGGGCCTGAAAATACTGTGGCCCCAATTTGTTGCATTGATTATTCTTGGAACGATTGTGTTTGCAGGCTCAATAAAAAGGGTTAGAAAAAGGCTGGATTAACACGATAGCATGTAATATCAGACAGGAGAAACAAGTAATGGTATATGTGATTGGGATTGATATAGGCTCTGCTTTTTCAAAAGGTATAATCATGTGCGATGAAAAGATCGCAGGGTCTTATGTAATGCCCTCCGGAGGAAATTATAAATTAGCTACTGAAAGGGTTAAAGAGGAACTGCTCTATAAGACAGGGTTAGCCTCTAATGATATTCTGTATTTAGTTGCTACTGGGTACGGCGCAAAAAGTGTAACCCTGGCAGATGATATAGTTACGGACATATCCTGTCATAGCAGGGGCGTATTTTATTTTTTCCCCTCGGTAAGGACAGTAGTTGATGTTGGTGATCTTTTCAGCAAGGCCTTTCGGATTGATGAAAGAGGAAATTCGCTCACATTTCTATTGAGCGGCAAGTGTGCTGGTGGGAGCGCCAGGGTGTTAAAGGTAATTGCCAAGGTTTTACAGGTAAAGGTGGAGGAGATAGGGGCGCTGTCATTAAAATCAAAGAAAAGGATAGATTTTAACACCGGATGTGCTGTTTTTGCAGAGACCGAGGCAGTATCGAGGATAGCTGAGGGTGCTTCGAGAGAGGACCTTCTGGCCGGGATTCACAGGGCCCTGGCAGCACAGATTAATAGCCTGGCAGAGAGGGTAGGGATTGAAAGAGATTATGCCCTTGTTGGTGGTGGGGCAAGGGATGTGGGTCTGGTTAAGGCAGTTGAAGAAATAGTAGGTTTTGAGATTGTTGTACCGGAAGAACCCCACCTGACAGCCGCTATTGGAGCGGCTGTCATAGCTCATGAAAGGGTTAAAATTTGAAGTCAACCGAGGTTAAAGATGGGATTATATTAAGCCATTTTGCCTTTTAACTTTAGGCACATTAGCTCACTTTAGACACTTATAACTTTGATTAACTTATCTTAAATACGAGGGCTGCTCCTGTATCGCCAGCGGCGCACCCTGCCCAAAGACAATACCCACCGCCAAGCATAACGACCTCTTCTAATAACTCTATAATTATCCTGCCGGCTGTAGGGCCTTGAGGGTGGCCATAAATCATAGAATTTCCGTAATTGTTCATCCAATTAACATCCATACCCATCTTGGAGGCCATATAGATGTCATTTATGGCAAAGGGCTGATGGGTCTTGACGGCCTTTAAATCTCCCACTTTTATCCCTGCCTTTTCAAGTGCCATCTGTGCAGCGGGAACAGGGGCCGCAGCCATATATCCCTTTTTTGCCCTTGAGAACCCATATGAGACAATCTGGATCTCAACATTTGGATCTGCGCTTAGCTTTTTGGCATTATCCCGAGTGGTTACTATAACACCGCAGTTCCCATCGGCGGGAAATGTCTGTGCGCCAAAGGTATGGGCGCCTCCTGGTTCAACGGGTCTGAGTCTGGCCAGTCCTTCGGCTGAGGTTGGGGTCACACCCTCATCTTCTTCTACTAACATGGTTTTCTTCTTAGAGATTTTGACCTCCGGGGAAAACATATATCTTTTCTGGAAGGCCCTATCATTGGCCATGGCGTCCTGGTATTGTTCATATCTCCTTAGTGTGACGGCATCGCACTCCTCCCGAGTTGTTCCTATCTCTTTGGCAACATTTTCAGCCGTCTGGATCATCTTTAGGCCTGCCCATGGATCAGAGTTAAAATTGTCCATCATCCAGTTTTCTGAGTCCACCTCTCCGCCCGGACCAAGGGGCTGTGGCCAGATAGTATGCGGGCCATTGGAACAGCGATCTGTCATAAGGGCAAATCCTGTCTCATAGGCTCCGAGTTCTATATCTGTGGCAGCAAGATTTATACAGGTAGTTGATGTAGTGCATGCCTGATTTACCATGAGGGCAGGTAAATCTTTGGCGCCATTGACTAACATGGCTGCTGCCCAGGTATGACTATAAAACTGATGGTGTTGTGCTATGGTCATACCAAAATACATATAGTCAAATATGGTGGGGTCAAAATTATTTTTTGTCAGCCATCGGTTGGCTGTTGTTGCCCCTAATGAGATAGAATTTTCATTAGCCATAGACCCCTGCCATCTGCAGAACGGGGTTGAATAGTAGCCCTTGCAAGGTATGAATGCTTTTGTCAACATGTCTTTTTTCCTCCAATTGGGTTTATTGAGTTTGTTGGGTTTACTTGCTACTGCTTACTGCCTACGTTTTTAGGCATCACTCCATTTGCCATATTTCTCTCTCAGGATTCTGTGTAAAATCTTTCCAGTTCCTGTTCTGGGCATTTCTTCTTCCTTGATGAAATCAACGGATTTTGGTCGTTTGAACCCTGCAATTTTACCCTTGGTAAAACCCATTATCTCCTTTGCAAGCTCATCACTTGGCTCATAATTTTCATTCAGAATGATAATGGCCTTTATTGCCTCGCCCCATTTTTCATCAGGAACGCCTATTACTGCGATATCCTTAACAGCAGGGTGGGCACCGACAGTACTCTCTACCTCGGACGGAAATACGTTTTCCCCACCAGTTATTATCATATTTGCTTTTCTATCTACCAGGACATAGAAGCCATCTTTATCCCGTTTAGCCATATCTCCAGCGCTTGACCACTCTCCTTCAAATGCCTCTTTGGTCTTCTCCGGTTCTTTCCAATACTCCTTAAAAATCATGGGAGTTCTGTAAAAAACCTCACCTACCTCACCGTCGGGTACAGGATTTCTTTCCTCATCAAGCAGTCTAATCCTGTCTGTGCCATAGATTTCCTTACCGATAGAGCCAAGTTTTTCAAACTGATATTCTGGCCGTAAAAGAGTTACTAAACCGCCCTCTGTTGTGCCATAGGCCTCCCAAAGCTCTGCATTTTTAAAGTAATCCATGATCGCAAGCTTGAGATCTTTTCTGGCCGGAGCAGATGATATTAATAACTGCCGCATGGAAGATACATCTATATTGTTTTTAACCTCGTCTGGGAGAGCAAGCATCATAATATAATGTGTGGGTACCAGGGAGGTAAACGTGATTTTGTATTTCTCAATGGTTTTAAGGAGGTCCTCAGGGTCAAAGCTCACCATATTATAGATGAATACCGGAGCAGTCAGCATGGCATAGGGAAAGGAATAAAATATGGAATTCACATGGCACATTGGCATCACCAGCATCACCTTATCAGTAGGTCTGACACCCTGGTTCATAATGTTTAATACATATTGAGCATGGTAACTTTCATGGGTTTTGACGACACCTTTGGGCGTACCTGTTGTTCCTGAGGTATACATGAAGGTCCATATGTCATCTCCATCTACCATGATATCAGGTTCTTCCGGGGATGATTTGGCCAGCCAATCTTCATAGCCTATATACCCATCGGGAACAGGGCCTTTTCCTAAATAAATATAGGCATCTTTTGGAACCGGAAGTTTCTCTTTTATGGCATCTATCATCTCCACAAAGGGCTTCTCAACAATAAAGGCCTTGCATTCTGCGTGATTGACAATATATTCGATATCCGGTGGTGCCAGGCGAAACATTAATGGAACTATGGTTTGACCCCCCTTCGCGCACCCGGCATATATGTCCATCCACTCACCACGGTTAAATGCTAATACGGCAAACCGGTCCTTGTAACCGGCACCTAAGTTTGATAGACCATGAGCAACTCTACAGGCCCTCTCGTTCCATTCCTTAAAGGTGCATTCATTATTTTTATCCTGCCACCCTAATTTATCTGGATAATTGATGGCGTTCATCTTGACAACGGTCCCTGCATGCATCCACTTACTGGTCGTCATTTTTATCCTCCTTATTTAACTGTTCGCTAATCGGTAAATCGATAATTAGTGAAATAGATAAAAGCGCATAATTAATCGACCATTTAACTAATAATTGAATTAGCCACTATTTCAGTAATATCCATTACCTTCATCTTTGGTCGTTCATCTTTAGGAATGGCCTTTACCCCTTTTCTGAGATTATCCTTGCAGGCTGAACAACCAGACACTATTATCTCTGCATCTACCTCCACGGCGTCTTTTACCCTGACTGCTGCCATATCTGCTGAGAGCTCTGGCTCCAGGGCCATGACACTTCCTC
>Ga0233412_10001737_pt1 | contig 11024 bp, 31 predicted proteins | sample Na_anoxic_4_MG_FD_180667 | JGI IMG/M metagenome (GOLD analysis project Ga0233412, IMG submission 180667) | Seawater microbial communities from Saanich Inlet, British Columbia, Canada - Na_anoxic_4_MG | ecosystem: Environmental > Aquatic > Marine > Inlet | place: Canada: British Columbia... | reverse complement strand
GTTTATTTTTAGGTGGTTCATCTAAGTCTAACATGCTAACTTCATATACCATCTTTCTAAGAAGATCGATGTGTATCGTGAACGAAGTGAAACCTTGTTCTTTGATTGATATAACTTCTGCAATTTGCATGAAATCATCTTGATCAAGATCTGGGTTAAGATACCATAACGTTAACAGATGCCATTTAAGGCTCTTATAAGTTGTGATCTTAGCTTTAGATGCGAACAGTGTATAGCATTCGTAAGTACCTTGTTCAAAGAACATATACTTATCGGTTTGATGAGTGGGTACATCGTCAACAGGATCTCTCTTATACACAACACGCCTATCATTTAGTAGTTTTATATTTCTTTCGTGTGACATTAGCCTATTACTCTATATCTTTAGGGGCTGTTGTCACAGTCCCCATAGGTTTTAATGTTGTAAAAATAATTCTTGTTTCATTATCATTATTACCGTATTTAATTTCATTAAATATCTTTATTCTATTTATTAGGTCTTCGCTCATCTATTCTTTTCTTTATTATTATTATATCGTTTGGTTCTACTTTGTAATCATTCATTAGTTCTTGTGGTACGTTATCCCACGCAGCTATATAATTCTGTACATTAAAACCTCGTTTAATACACTCATTATACAGGCTAGTGTATCTGTTCTTTAGGTATAACAGTTTGTTATAGAAGAACTTAACGTGACCTGTGCCTAACTTAAACTTATCAGGTATGCCATCCATATTATATTTACCTTTAGCAATACAGTTTGGTATACGTTTTATTTCTCTGTGTTCAGCTATTAAATGTTGATTAACAAGGTCAGCCGGTGGTATGCCTACGTTTATTCTAGTCATTTTGTTCTTTCGCTAATCGTGTTAATAACTTTGCTAATTGTTCTAGCGCAACAGCAATACGTTTTATATTATTGTGCGTTTCTTGTTCATATCTATTCATAATTTCTAATACATTTAAAAAGTGGATGTCTATAGCTGTTTGCTTTAGTTCTTTCGAAGTATGTAAACGTAGCTAATTTACCAACCCATGTTTTCATTTCTTCAAAGTTATCTTGTAAATACTTAAACCTATCCATAACAGGCATACCGAATACATTACCTTCAGAGTCTTGTGCCATGAATTTACCAATAGTACCTACACGTTTACCTTTACCTTCAACCCAGTCAAGTATTATAGCTTCGTCATCGTGAAAGTCTTTGAACTTTCTAAGGTTATGAGAACGTTTGCAAGCATAAGTATCATTAGTTCTAACAATAGAACCTTCGTAACCTTTTTTAAGATTACTCCTATGAATTGATTGAGCTTCATCTTCGTCAAATACCATTACAGTATCTACAGTTTCAACACTACTACCCATCAACATTAGAGATTCACTAATAAATTCACAACGCTGATCAAACGGTAGCTCTTCGTCTATGATATCATAACAATGAAATTGTACGTTCTCAGCTGATTTAAGACGTGCCTCGTCAGTTGGTTTTGTTTTTCTGACCATAGATATTATCTGTTCAAAATCATCTTTAAAATCGTGATTATATAACTCACCATCTAATATTACATTAGGGTATTTACAAAAGAATGGATATAGATCCCTTAATATATGGTCTATATTTTTCCATTCTTTACCTGTGCGCGAATACGCTTTAACGTGTAACTGCATGGGTGTAGGCCATTCAGCTTGTATTACACATCTAACACCATCTAATTTTGGTTGTATAAACGTTGGTTTATTATAGTCTATTGGTTTTGCGCTAACAGGATATGCTAGCATTGGTTTCTTTCTCATCATTATTTTTTTCCTTTTCTTAATATTTTATTTACCTGTGCCATTCTCCCTTTGATGATAGCACATTTTTCATACTGCTCTTCTTCTTGAAACATATTCATTAGTGTCATAAGCTTTGCAGCCTCACCTAACGCCTCCTCTTCCTCAGTTAAATCAAGATCTTGATAAGCGATAGAGCCAGCTATATCAGACCTGTTAACGTGATCGAACCAATCTTCCATAGACTTAAGCTTAACCATTCTACTTACTATCTTGATAGCCAAAGCATTAAGGCCTTCGTCACCCACTTTAAGATCGTTGATCTTATCTAATATTTGTTTGTTTGATACACGTTTATTATCCGTCATTATTCGTATTTAGTTTGTAATATGATTCGTCTAATTGAGAACCATATTTAGTTATTAATTTATTTGGTTTACCTACAAATATACATTCTTCATCTTCATCAGAGAAAGTATTTGTTTTAAATATACTTATCCAAGTTTCTTTATCATAACCCGACCATATATAGTATATATAATCTAGATCACCGTGTAAAGTTTGGACGTGTTCTATTTCCCATCCTGACACCACTTCTTGATCAGCATAAGACATAGCTATATCCAATCCTAATCCTTCTGGATAACCATCACTGTGACAGTAAAACTGTGCGTGTATTTTCTCTGGGTGCTCACTAAACGATACTCCATCTTCTCGCGTAGCGAATCTAACTTGTGCTCTAGTCGACATAAAATTGTATTTCTTCGTGATAAGCATTTTGCATACCTTCAATTAATTCTCTACCATTGTGAGTGTGAAACCCATAGCTATGTGTGTGCAAAGCTTCTATTGGTTTATCTTCCAACAACAACTGCATAAGCCTGAAAGAATCAAACTCAACTTCTCGCGCTATATAGTTTATAGCTTCGGCTAACGCCTCACAGTTGTGTCTTGGTTCACTCTCAAGATCTTCTCTTATATATTTTTCTATTTGTTCTCCTGTCATTTTATCTTATTTTCTATTTGCTTTAATACTTTGTCTAAGTTTTGAAACGCTTGACCTATATTATGATTTAAAGTTTTAACTTTTTCTAAAGTTCGTCTCGTGTAGTCATAATTATATTCTCTATAATTTTCAATTATATTAATTAAATGAGCTGGGTTACTAAAGTCTCTACCTGGAACAAGGAATTCGTCTCCACACTCCACAGTTGGAACGGTAGGTATACCTGTTAAATTCATAATATCTTGCCAAGCAGTTTTATGCTCCGTAGTATCCATGTTTATAAATTTAATATCTTTTTTCTCTAACTCTTCCTTTATTGATTTACAATAAGGACAAGTTTCATTTGTATATATTCTTATTCTATCCATAATTAATCTAGTAATATCATATAAGCTTCTGCGTTATTCTTTCTGAACCAATCAAGACCTTTTCTTAGATCGGTTACATTGCAAGGCATACCCATTTCCATACACATAGTTGCACCTATAACAAAGTCATACATACTTAATTCAACATTATTTAACTGGCATTTGTCACCACTAAATCTATTTTGCACTTCAGCACCTTCATCATATAGTTCTCCATTGAACCATTTAGGTAATTTTTGTTTGTCTAGTTCTCTCATATTATTTAATAATTTTTCGTTTTGTTTCATAACTTGTATTTTTCTTGTAATATATTGTCACCATAAAACATATCAACATCACCTTGTGGCTTGAACTCGTCTGGCAAGAAACATATTAGTGTTTGTATATCATCTATTGTTAATTGCTTGTATCTATTTACACTTTCAAGTGATAAGATTATACGTCTATAACTAGAGCTAAACTCTATTTTAGACTCTGCTAAAGCATCTAATACTTCTGGTTTTATTTGGTCTATTAGTCTCATATTATATTACTTTTTCTACGTGAGTAGCGTTATTTACCTGGCTATTGTCATCTTCTTCGTCTTCAACTTCAACAAACAGTTTGTGTACTTTTTCTACTATCATTTCAACTAAATCAGTTGTGTTGGTAAAATCAAAGTGTGAAAGCTGTACTCTACCGTCATAGTCAAGCTCAAACTCCTTGTCGTAGTTATCAACGTCATCAAAGTCGAAAGTATCTACAGCTATTTCAATAGCTTCTTGTATATTATCTAGTTGTAAGCCTGTTAATTCTGGTTTATTAACGTCTGCTAATTGTTTTTGAGTTGCTTTTAACTCATCTTGAAATCTGCTTGCGTCAGCAGTTTTTTCTTCGATCGCCTTTTCTAAGCCGGAGATCTTTAGCTCTAAATCTTTTGCATTCATATTTATTTAATTTAATTTATATTAATATTATCCAAACTCATTCGTATTTAGTTTGTGTTGTGCCCAAGGGTGGATTCGAACCACCTATTTTCCTTATACTACTAGTATAGGTTAGTATTTTGTAGCAACAAGGCTCTATTTTTGTTAACGACTGAGGTGGAGGGCTAAAAACCTCATACACCTGTGCAGTGTTCCCACATTACCATAGATTTACTGTTCACCTTGTACTTGGGCAATTTGTAACTAGTGAGGAATCGAACCTCATACTCGTCAGTAGTACATAACCACTATAATCGTCTTATAGTTCGTATGCCATACCTAGTTATTCCATCTCTTACCACTATGATTGCGGTGTGTCAGAGGTATCATCATAATACCAGTAAGAGATTCTCCATATTGACTACGTAGTAACCTTTAAGTTCCTCTACATTATCGCTTTAGGAGATTTTCACGTGTGCCTTTAGCAGTTTCTCACGTTACATTCTATCTACGCCTTCTACCATTAGGATTATTCCAATAGCGAATGTTATTGCGCCTTCTACACCCATTAAACCACTTGTTAATAGTATAGCTCCCATGCCCACCATTATGGGACCTGACTTGTCTTTTAAAAATTTCTTCATATTATTCTGATATTCTTTTAATTGTTGCTAATTTATTTTGTAAATCATATAGCTTTTCTTCTAGTTTTACCGAGTATTGCTTTGCACACTCATGTTTAGTAGGACTAATAGCATTACTTAGTTTATTCTGTAATACCTCGTACTGCAAGCTTAAGTTTGTTACTCTATCACCTTTACAATCTCTATCTTCAGTCATAGCGTCAAGCTTTTCTTCTAAATCATTTATTCTAGCCATCGCTCCAGTATTTTCACTGTAAGTTGAGTTTGCTCTTCCTAACTCAAATTCATGATACCATTTAGATATATACTTACCATCAGCTACTTCATTAGCTCGTTTGATGTAATAGTTCTTAAGACAATAGCCTATTAAGTACTCTAATCTATCGATCTCGATAGGTATTAGCTTGCAAGATCTAGTGGTAAATTTTCTGTAATCACCGTTGTCTAGTTGAAAATATTCAGGTTCACCCTCACATCTCTTGTTTAGTTGATAGTTACTGTAACCACTGTTCTGATTTCTCACATAACCTGTACTGAAACTAGCTACCTCAATAAACTTAGTTATTGATGGAGCAGTGTGTACTCTGATCGGTAATCTCCATACTATTGTACCATTATTATCCTGTCTGTCTGTGCTAACATCTCTAATGTCGAGTAGTTGCATCTTTTGCCATACTGCCCAGTATCTCGGGTCTTTGCTGTATTCGTTGAAATTCATCTTATCTATATTTTTTACTTTGATTTAATGCTTTAACTGTTGTAAAGTCATCTATTTTTCTTTGCACTTCTTGTATCATTTGCAACCAATACTCTCTAGTAATGATCGGTCTCTTGTCCATTAACTCTGCATCGTCTTGATTCTTATGCATTTCTGCTGTGAAAGTGTCTACCATTTCGTCTAGCACTATCCTATCTTGTATATTAAATTTCATATTATTTCTTATTATAAGATCCACTCGCATCATAAATGTAAGTATAACCTTTATAGTTAAACCAATTACCGATTCCTTCTTTATCAGCTTCTTTGTCATAGTTAAAACCGAAGTTGTCAGGTAAGTCGCACACTTTGTACGGTCTGTAGATTATACCATCTAGTTGTAGGTAATCTTTTTTAAGCTTTTTAATTGTCTTCATATTATATATTTTATTCGTTTATATTATCCATTAGTGTTCGTATTTATTTTGTAATTATTGAACCAAATTGGTGTTCCATCCACTCGATGTTACTTAGTCTATGTCCCTTAAAGGTTATAAACTCTTCAGCATGCTTGCTTATTGATACTTGGTATTGATATACCCTACTTGTTTCGTAATCTAATACGGTTATCCACTTTTTCTTCATATTTATTATTTATTTATTATTTCTATACATCCTTTTATCCAACCTTCTTTAAAAGCCTCTGCTTTCTCGTCAAGTATGTGGTGTTCTATTACTTTACGTATTTCCGCTCTCACCTTACTATTGTGTATCCAGTGATCTAGTTTTTGATCTATTTCTTTCATTTTTATGTTTCTTTTTTCTTGTATATATTTTCTTACTAACAAATATTCTAGTAGTTGGTGTGTTAACACCTAGATCGAGATCAACTCGTCTTTTTATACTTCGTTTTTGTTTAGTAGTTAATTTCATTATCCTAACATCGTGCCATAACCTCTACGTTGAGTAAGTTTGGCGATTTTTTTAGCGTCAGCACTAGACATTATCTGAATAGAATTACCTGTTTTGTGATTAATTAATGGTGCACAACCATACGCTTCGACTGAAGAGCATGAGACACATACTTTGAAGCCAAGACGTACTCGACCGTTTGGGATTTGTTTATTACATTTACATTTCATATATATATTATCCAATAGTAATCGTATTTAGTTTGTAATTAATAACAACCTGTCACTATTATCATTGCCGCCATACCAGCGGCAAATCCTACTATAAATCCCACTGCTATTAGTTGGTCTTCATTGTTCATCATACCGTATCACTTAAAAGGTAACTACCGATCATTATAGTGATCAATATAAGTATTATCCAAGCACCCATTATAGTGAACATATTAATATTGACACAAACATCACTAACATTATTAGTTCCGCTACATTTGTTTCTAATTCTTTTGTAATTTTCTCTTTCATATTTCTCTTACATTTATATTTTTATCTAATCTTTTACAGTTTTCTATCGCTTTATACAATAATTCTTGTGAGTTTACACTGTTAAACCACTCTTCTTTTTCCCAGATATAGTATATCCAGTCATTCGCTTCACTCGCGGTTTCAAAGTAATTTTGATACTTATTACCATATGAGTCGATCACTTTCGCGTTATACCACTCACCTTTTTTCTTTGTTATACTGAAATCTCTCATATTATTTTCTTGAATCTGTTATTATTTCTTCTAAATTTACTATATAAGTATCCGCGATCGTACTACCTATTTTACCTGATTCTAAATCGTGACCAATCCACTCGATCATATCTTCCGCGGTATTTACCACTTCATTATTACCTTGTTCTTGTATTTGGATATAGTTAAGTCCTATTCCACAACTTGTCCACATAGTTATTACTACTGACCAACCTACTATTTTTGGATACTTCATCATATTATTTTACTATTAATTGGTATTCACCTGATTTATATTCTTTAGTGTTTAGAGCGTACTCCATTGGATGTTCTTGATGACTCGCGAAGTGACAAAATCCTTCTGGTCCATCTCGATCTACACTCACATAACCATAACCTATCCAGTATTTCTTATTCTTATTCATTTCCACTGTTATAGTTTTTACTACTTTTCTACCTTCAGTTGGTATACTGAATAGTAATCTTTTTAACTCTTCTCTGTGAGCTCTTACTTTATCTACCTTCATTTCTTTTTATTTTTTAACTTTAAGTACACTTGGTACAATTCACCTTTACTCATATTCTTCGCGAACATATCATTTTCTTTTATTTTAAACATAGTTTTAATTTTTTAATAAATAAGTTAAGTCATCAACAGTTGTTTCTAACCATTTCTCTTGACATTCATTTTGATTGTACTTAAAAATATTATTTAATAATAGTTTTAATAATTTAATTTTAATTGTTTCTAACATTTTTTATTTATTTAATTTGTAATTTATTTTCATTTATATTATCCAATACTCCTCGTATTTAGTTTGTAATACTAAACTCACTTGTTGGTTCTTCATTATTCCATACTACCCAAACCATTCTAGTTTTTATATTTGTACACATTACTACATTTATTTCTTTCATAATTTATATATTTTTGTTGTAGAGTGAGAATCGAACTCACAAAAACCATTACTACAGTGTACTCCAAATACTTGGTCATTCATATTTTATAGTGGGAAATGTACTCAACTACCACTTTTGTACATGAAAATTACTTACTATTATTCAGTAATTGTTTGTAAATCTCTACAGAAACTTGGTACTGAATTTGAGTTAGTATAACTTTTATACTTTTCAAAACAATTCATTGACTCGAATCTTTCTTTATGAGTATTATATACTTCATCATGATTATAAGAAACATTTTCTTGTTTTTTGTTAGTAAATGTTATTACTACATTTTTACCAATTAGAGACTTTCTAATTACAAATCTTTTAGTTTTAAGTTCTTCAACTTTTGTTAACTTTGACATATTATTTATTTTTAGTTATTAATTAAGTTATTTATTTATTTTTATTAGTTTGTTTGTTCATATATATTATCCAAAACAGTTCGTATTTAGTTTGTAAAAGTATATATTTTATTTATTTGATATTTATAGTGTTCACCCACTACCCCCATGATCTAACTGAGTAATTAATTTTATTTAATATTATTAGAATTTATATTTGAATAATTTAAAGTATTAATATAGTTTTGAGTATATTTTGGAGTAAAATTATTTGAATTGATATATATAATAGTTTTAATTTTAATTATTGAATTGATTGGAAATTTATTATAATTATTTGGTAAGTTATGTATTAAAAATGGTAAATAAGTTTGATTATTTAATTTTAATATTTGATTTGATTTGAATTTTAAAGTTTTGATAAGTTTTATTTTTTAATTAATATTTATTTGATTCAGTTATATTATCCAATGTATCTCGTATTTAGTTTGTAAAGTGTCGAGTTAAATGACGTGCGTAATATTGTGCGAATTTAGCATTTGGCATTTCATATTTCTTAACTACATTTGACTTAGTTATTACAATTACTACATTGTCATTAATTGATACTGATTTTACTATTGATTTCATATTGTGAAGTTTAGTTGTGAGCTTCATTGCTTACATATATATTATCCATGTGTAGTCGTATTTAGCTTGTAAGAATTAGTTGTTGAAAACGTGAAATATTGTGTGAAATTGAAAGAAAAACGCAAAACATATGGGGAAAACGATCGTGATCGAGGGCCCATGGGCTAAATGAAAACCGTTTTGTTAATGGGCTGGGTATCAGGAGGATAGGGGGCAGCACAATACTCCAATATTTACAATATAAAAACTGTGACATTAGGTAGCTAAGTATTAGAGTAATAGGCTAGTGTCACACTTTCTCTTTTCCCTCCCCCCTTAATGATATTATACTAAGGTATAATATCTAGGAGTAGAGATAGATTAGTAGAGATAGGGAGTAATAGGCTATTGTCACTGTGTAAATTACTCTTTTACCATGTAATCATACTAAGTATGAAACAGAAACTCTCTCCAACAGCAAGACGTGCAAAGGCTATTCGCGATAAGAAAGCAGCGATGACGCCGGATAGAAGAGCTAAGAAAGCAGAGAATCAAGTTAAGCGTAGAGAAGCAATAAAAGCAGGTAAAGATATTAAAGGCAAAGACTATGATCACAAAGATCGTAGATTTAAGTCGGTTAAAGCTAATAGAGGAAACGATGGTAAAGGAACGAAAAGAGAGGGCTTTAGCACAAAGATAATGAAAAAGACATCTAAGTCTAGAAATAAATCATCTAGATATAAAAAATAGGGAAACACCCTACACCAAGTCAATATTAACCAAAAAACCAAATAAATGACTTATTTATACTACAAGACCAGCACATACACTGGCAACCTAAAACCGAATGAAACAACAATTAAACATTGGAAACACCTCTCTGAGAAGAAAAACTGGAGAATAACCCAATTACCTAATGGATTTTACCAAACAGAATGCTTAAACCCTGATAAAGAGGGTGAATGGCAAGATGTTACGCGTAGAGAAACGATAGAAGGAGCGGAGACTGCCATAAATGGTAGTGTTAAGCACTTTACTGATAAACTAGAAGCAACAAAGGGACCAAAAGTGGTTAAAACCTTTGAGTAACAATTAAAACAAACAAAAATTATGTCAACACCATTTAAAATGAGCATGTCCAGCTATGGACAAGGCAAGAACCCTATACAGATGAGCGATTCACCTGCTAAATTTATTTACGGTAAAAAAACTACCACAAAAAACGAGGACGGTTCAACTACTAATACTAGAAAGAATATCTTCACAGGTGGTACAAAATCTACTACTAAATCAGCAGATGGCAATACTAAAACTGTTCAAAAAATGAACAAAGATAAAAGCAAAGGTACTGTTAAAGTAAAATCAAGCAAAGAATATTATCCAGGTAAAGGTGGTACTGTAAAAACTAAAACTAAATCTAAAATCTCTAACCGTAAGGGTACGGATGACTACAAGATTACTTCGCAAAAGCAAACTACTAAGGTTAAAGGTGTACGTGGTAGTAAATCAACGAAGAAAAACACTGGTGGATCTATTGCAAACGTTGAATCTGGATTTAAAGATCCAAGATTAACTAAAGACGGTAAGTTTATGACTTATAGAAATCATAAACTATATCCAGAATCTTACAAAAAAGCTGATAAAAAAGACGCTAAAGACAAGAAAAACAAAAAAGGAATCTACAAGGAGTAATTATTTGTAGTACCACCAATTTAATCAAATTTAATTTAATACATGGAATACAATCAACCAAGCGAGATTGTCAAAGACGTGAACTTTGGCGATAACGCTAAGAATAAAATAGTAGCTGGTGTTGAAAAGCTAGCTAAAGCAGTAAAATCAACCCTAGGTGCCTCTGGTAAATGCGTAATATACGAAGATGCAAGAGGTTTACCGGTCATAACAAAAGACGGAGTAACTGTAGCAGAATCAGTTGTCTTATTTGACCCGGTAGAAAACATGGGGGCTACCTTAATTAAGGAGGCTGCTAGAAATACAGTGAGAGAAGCAGGTGACGGTACTACTACAGCTACCGTCCTTGCTGAATCATTGTTAAAAGAAGTTAATAGTCATAGTAAAGATG
>Ga0233412_10001736_pt1 | contig 11025 bp, 9 predicted proteins | sample Na_anoxic_4_MG_FD_180667 | JGI IMG/M metagenome (GOLD analysis project Ga0233412, IMG submission 180667) | Seawater microbial communities from Saanich Inlet, British Columbia, Canada - Na_anoxic_4_MG | ecosystem: Environmental > Aquatic > Marine > Inlet | place: Canada: British Columbia... | reverse complement strand
ATGCCGCACCAGGCTTTGCCTGGTCTTTATTGGTACGCATAGTTTTTGTATTCGTCAGAGGACCGTTTTTTTTTCCCCCGACTGGGCGTGTATTGGAAACCACCAGTGCAGCATGGTGGTGACCCGCTCCACTGCACGCAAGTTGCAAGCGCAGGTGGCACACCATTCGGGGTATCACTACGTCGGCAAGGCCACCCCGAAGAGCGACGCCGAGGCCAGGGACGCTTCTCACTTTCTGAAGCAGCTGTGGCAGCTGCCGTCCAGCACGCAGCACATCCCCGTCCCCAACCCTGTCTCGCTGCTGCGCCAGGACATGCCCAAGCTGCGGGAGCAGACCTATCACGTCTCGGCCAAGCTCGACGGCGTGCGCTTCCTGCTGCTCATGGGCATGCCCGAGAGCGGCGGTACGCCCTACTCCTACATCATCGACCGGGCCTACCACATGTACAAGGTGCAGGCGGCGGTGGGCGGCGGCATGGCGGCGGCGGTGGCCATGGGCACACTTATCGACGGCGAGCTGCTGCAGGATGCGCATGGGAGAATGCACTTCATAGGTTTTGACATCATGGCCGCCGAGGGCGCCGACTGCACCGATCAAAGATACGAACTCCGCCTGCAGACGCTGCAGCGCATCATGGCGCAGATCCGCATCGAGGGCTGCCGCAGCTGCTCGGCCAAGGAGTGCCTGCCGGCCTCGCAGATCCGGGAGCTGCGCCGCCGCATGGAGGCGTCACCCTACCCCACAGACGGCCTGATCTTCATGCCCGACCGACTCCCTGTGCGCACCGGCATGCACACCACCATGTACAAGTGGAAGCCGCACCACACCATCGACTTCCAGCTCACACGGCACTCCGACGGCCGCCCCGCCCTGCTCTACAGCTGCGCAGACGGACTGCACCCCTGCAGCGAGCTCCGCATCCAGCTGGTGGAAGACGGCACCCTGCGGGAGCTGAGCCAACACATACCGTGCATTGTCGAGTGCTCCTGCACCTACCACGGAGACACTATTCATGCCCAGATACTCACCTCCCGCCCCGACAAGACCACCCCGAATTTTGAACGAACAGTGGTGCTGACTTTACAAAACATCCGTGAACACATCACATGCGACGAACTAGTCGCCGCCATCTGTTGCTAACGGCCGAGGCGTGCACCTTGCACACGGGACGCATTGGCCGTTGGGCGGCGCCCCCCGCCCCTCGGCGCAGGTCCAGCAGAGGTTCGGATACGGCCAGCCGGCCGGCGGGCCCGGGGTCTTGTCGTGCGGTGCGGGCGGTGCGTGCGGTGCGATCTCCATGGGGGAGAGAAGTGCAGCAGGCGCTGCCCCCGGCGGCGCCCAGTGTAGGCGCAGCAGGCAGCTGCGCTTCTACCAGGCCATGAGCACGGCGAACTGGAGCTGGTGGCGGCAGCAGCACCACCCGCCGGTCGCCATGGAAGGCGTGATGGCCACCCGGCCCATGGCGCAGTTCCGCAGCGAGGTGGCCCGCTTCGCCGAGCGGTGCCGGCCCGAGTGGGCGGCTCGCCGGCAGCACCGCAAACTGCATTGCACCTTCCACTTCGGCCCCCCCGACACGTCTTTCTTGACGCAGGTGCCCGCCGGCCCCCGCCGGCGGCTGGCCCGGGCCCTCCGCCGCCAAGGCGGAGCGGCGCACCTGCATGACGACGCTCGGGTCGACCCGAGCGACCGACGGTGGATCTGCGCTTCGACGAATGACAAGACCACCACAGACGATGATGCTGCTGCGCCTGCCTCCTGAATGCCGGCCGCCATGCAACACCACCCCACTCTGCCATGGAGCGCACCATCTTCGCCCGCCAGCTGGGCACGCCGCCGGCGGTGGCGGCGCTGGAGCGGCACCACGTCGCCCTCGGCCTCCAGCCTGACGAGAACAATTCCATCGTCTGCCCCCAGCGCTACCTGCGGGAGCAGGGCCAGCGCTTCCGGGCGGCGGCGTACGCCTGGATCGCCGCCCGGCTGGGCGCCCCGGGCAGGCGCCCCGCCACGCCGACGCAGGCGCTCGCCGAGCTCACGGCCGGCGACACGCCCTGGCTTCGCACGCCCGCCTTCCAGCACCTCGACCTCCACGTCGAGGCCGACCTGGCCGTGCGAGAGGACCTGGTCGGCCGGCTGCTGCAGCGGCCGCAGGTGCCCTCCGAGACGGGGCCGGCGGGCCGGCGCTACCGGCTGTTCCTGCTGCGGTACCGGCGGCTGCCGGTGCTGCGCAGCGGGGCGCTGTCGCAGCAGGCGAACTGCCGGGCGCTGCACGGAGAGGCCTGTGCGCTCGCCGGGGCGGCCGAAGCGGCGCTCGGCTACCGGCCCACCGTCTCGGCGCTGGGACGGGCTGTCGCCTGCGCCACCGCCCGGCCCGCCTACCCGCTGCGCATGGACTACACCGAAGCCGTCCTCCTGACCGAGCATCCCACCGTGCAGCGCTGGACCGAGGCACAGCTCGCACAGCTGCGGCGCATCCGGGACAGCCCGCTGTGCTGGCCACCGCCCGCAGACGATGAAACCCTGCGGCCGCTGCCGCCGCCCAGCGAGACGCCTCGCTGGGCGACGGCCCTCCGCCTGCTGCCGGCTCGGCCGGCCGAGCCGGCCGAGCCGGCCGAGCCGGCCGGCGAGATCGAGGGGGAGAGCCTGCCCTGGCCCGAGTGCCCCGAGGCGGTGGAGCACTTCGTCGACTTTGAAACCGTCCAGAGCCTCGGCGACACGCTGGAGCACTTCCCCGCCATGGAACACCGCCCCATGATTGCCATGATCGGCATCCTCACCGTCACCGCCGACACCGAGGTCTTCGCCAGCTTCGTTGTGAACCGACTCTGCCACAGCGAAGAAGCTCGCCTGCTCACCGAGCTCGAGGCACACCTCGGCCGCTGGACGGAGCACAATCCCGCACCCCTCTACCACTGGAGCAGCGCCGAAGTCAGCTGGTGGGCCGCCGCCGCCGCACGACGACATGACGCCGCCGGGGCCGCCCCCGGCGGCGGACCCGGCCCGGCGCCGAGCGGCGGCCGCTGGGTCGACCTGATGGCGCCCTTCCGCCGGCGGGCGCTGCGCTGCAGCGGCGTCGCCGGCTGCGGCCTCAAGGCGGTGGCGGGGGCGCTGCGCCGGGCGGGGCACCTGCCGGCGGCCCCGGCGGAGGCGGCGGAGGCGGCGGAGGCGGCGGCCCCGGCGGAGGCGGCGGCCCCGGCGGCCCCGGCGGCCCCGGCGGCGGCCCACCTGGTGGAGAACGGCATGGCGGCGCAGATCGGTCTGCTCCGCTGCGAGGAGCACGCCCGAGACCATGGCGGCACGCTGCAGGAGGCCGGCTGCCGCCTCGGCGGCGGCGACGGCGGCCTGCTCGGCGCCATCGCCCGCTACAACCGGCAGGACTGCGAGATGCTGCGTGGCATCCTGCGGCACTTGCGGCAGCTGCGGCGGGGCGGCCGCTTGTCGGGCCCAGAAAATCCGCCGCATGGTCGAACTCATGGAAAACTCTCGGCGGCCGCTGCGGGCCATGGAGAAGCTGCGCCAGCAGTACCTGCAGCAAAAAATAATCGTCTACATTAGCCAGAACGATATTTGCTGCGGCACCTGCACCCTCGACCAGCCGTGCCTCTACGTGCTCACCTCGGACCTCTGCTTCGACGCCCCGCCCCCCAGCGCCGCCCAGCGGGAAGCGAACCCGGCGCTGGCCAACGGCTGGCCCGCCGCCCTCATGGTGGTGGGGACCGATATCGTGCTGGATCTGGCGGGGTACACGGTGAGCCAGAGCCCGCACCACTACCTGACGCAGCGGTTCTTCGCCCTGGTGGCGCTGTCGGACCATCTCTTCGCCTCCGGAGCGGGCCCGCCCCGACTCAACCAAGTGCAGCATGTCCGCTCCGCCCACAACGCCCTGGTCATGAATGGCACCCTCGGCCTCAGCAGCCACCACGGCGTGTACGGCAACCAGACTTGCAACGTGGTGCTCCACCAGCTGGCCATCCAAGACTACGAGGTCGCCGCCATCCAGCTCAACGGCCCGCACAATGCGCTCATCGATCACTGCCGCTGCCAAGCGCTCTGCTTCGTTCCCTTCACGCCCGCCACCTCGACCCTCATGATACACGCTTTCTTCCGGGACGGCTTGAACCCCACCCTGGAAGCCGCCGTGACACAGCTGGTGGCCACGTGGGACGAAAGTGCCGCCACCGCCCGGGCGGAGGGCCTTACCGTGCCGGAGCTGCTGCGCCGGGCCGCCGAGCTCACCGGCCAGCGCCTGTGCTGCCCGCCGACATGCTGCCTGTGGGAGCTCGTACACAACACACACGGTCGAATTGATGGATCAGCAGTGTACGGTGTGCTGGTGCACTCGGCCAAGCCGGCTGTCGGCGCCCTGTCCGAGGCGTGCTGCACCGCCGACCGGGGCCGGCCCTTCGACAACGTCGCCCTGCTGGACGTCACCGTCACCCACCTGAACCTGCAGTCCACCGAGTCGGCGCTGTGCCAGCCGGAGGGCGGCAAGCCCGAGGTCGACAGCACCGGCGCCCTGCTGGAGCTGGGCGCCAGCGAGCTGATGCGGCAGGTGCAGGGCGCCGGCGCCGGCGCCTGCCCGGTGCAGCGCCAGAACGTCGACATCATGGGGCACCAGGCGAAGGGCATCATGGCGGTGCGGCTGGACAACGGCAGCCGGGCACTGGTGCGGCGGCTGACGGTGCGCTGCCTGGAAAACTCCAGCCGGCGCACAGCGGTCGTCGCCCCGAACCGCAGCGCCGAGGCGGCAGTCGACTCGGCCATGGGCACCGCCTTCGGGGCGACCTACATACGGGGCGTGGTGGTGGCGGGGGTGCGCAGCGCCTGCCTCGACACCGTCAGCCTCGAGCAGCTGCACAGCCCGTACGGTGTGATCAAGGGCGTGGAGCTGCTCGGCGCCCGGGATGTGACCGTACGCTGCGTCACCATGCGGGACCTGAGTGGCTTCTACGTCTGCGGCTGCTACATCCAATCCAGCTGCGGAAACGTCAAGGTGGCGGGGCTGCGGCTCGACAGCGCCGTTGCTACGCTGCCGGCCGAGTTCGGGGAGTGGGAGCGGTGGCTGCCCCTGCGGCGGGACCCGCAGGTGCTGGCGGTGGAGGCCGGCGCCGGTACCGTCGTGGTGACCGAGACCGACCAGCTGGCGGAAGGCTGACTTTGCTCGAACGAACAAAAAAATACTTGCACAAGATAATAACATGCACGGCTACGACGTAGACCTCGCCGAACTCAGTCCCCCCCGCAGCTGCGGTTGCTCCCGCAGCTGCGGTCGGGGCGGATCGTCCGGCGCCACCGCCGCCATCGCCGCCGTGGTGATCATCCTGATCATCATCATCATCATTGCCGCCGTGGGCGGTGGCTACGGCTGGAACCGGGTGCGCCGGGACGTCCAGCTGGCGCAGACGGTGCACCGGAACGTGTGCCCCGGAGACATGAAGCCTAGCAACGATCCATTCAACCCTCAGTTTCCGGTGCCGGCATGCGCACCCGGCGGCGGCACCTCAAACTGCTATGTAGGCACATGCCCGAGCGGGCCAACCCCAGGCCAACCCACGGCGGGGCCAACCCCAAGCCCACCGGGGCCAACCCCAGGCCCAGGCCCACCCACAGGGCCCTCATCCAAGCCCAGTTTCCTGGTCGGAAACTGGTACTACAACTATGGCTTGCGATGCGTCAATGACAAGCAGCAAGCTGGCCACGCCGACCCGACAGATGTGGCTGCCTGGCTGAGCGGCCCAGGCGGAGAAGCTGGAGATGCTGCCCTGTGTAATTGTGCTCCGACATCGGATTACCTAACAGCTTATAACAAGGTGCTGCCGAAGGGCAAGAAGAAGTACACGCAGAATACTGCATTTTACTTGGGATCTGGTTTCTATGAAAGCGACTGGGCATGCGCCAACATAGGATCGTGGAAGTATGTCACTCAATTAAAGAACACATCGGCGTCTAACGTCCCTAACTATCCCATAAACATCATCAATTTTGGAGGATGGGGCTGCTGTCCGAATGACCCTGGATGCAACGTTGGTAAAGGCATACCTGTACCGGACGGGTCGTCCGACCCGACTACCGCTGGCAGCTGGTGCAACACATTCGGGCCCCTCGCCGGCGATGCAAAGCAGGCGCCGAAATGTTCTCCCTTGCCCTCTAAAATCGAAACAGCCGCCCCGAATAAACATCTGTCAAATGGGCCAAACTGCGTTTGGAATGACGTCGCTGTGAATAATCTGCCGAAGGGCAAAGAGATAGCATCTGCGCCCTGCGGATCACTTCAACCCGCCGGATGGCAAGGTGTCTCGGTCGATATTGAGGGTGTGGCGTCTGGAGTGCAGAACCATCCGGAAGCTTTCACAAATGCGATCATCGCCAAATTCCAGGATTATAAGAAGATTCTAGGTCAGAATTTCGTCACTATTCTCACTATTCCCGGGTTCGGTGTCAAAAAGTACGATCAGGAAACAGGTGCCACCAACGACACTGCGATGGCTTGGTTGACTCCGGAGCTTCTGGAATTGACTGACTTTGTGTGCTTGATGTACTACGCTCGAATTGATGATACTAGAACAACCTTCACCAGTCCAAGCGGTCTTCTGACCTCTCTGAAAACGTGGACTGGTGGTGGTGGTTATGGCTTGCCAAAGAATGCGAAATTGAGCAGCCAGAAAATCATACTTGGTATGTCGTTTGGAAACGGTGATCAGATTACAGATTACTTCACATCAGAGACAGTCAAGCTTGCACAAGGTGGATTCACTGCATGGGCGTACACTGGAGGACTCCTGGCTTGGGGTAAACAACGGCTTTACCCCACTAAAGGCAGCTGGGCCAATGGCTCCTGCCCGGTGGATAACTGCACCGCCGGCGGCGGCGGCGGCGGGCCGACACCGAGCGGCGGCGGCGGCGGAACGTGCGGCGTGAAAAAAGGCGGGGTCGAAAGCGAGGCCTGGTGCGGTACCGCTATTAGCGAATCAATGTGCGAAGGAGGCAATTATGCATCAAATTGTCAGTGGAATAAGAGCTGAGAACACTGGCCCTTTATTTTTTGCTCTGGATGGTGAGCGTGATGTTGTGCATGGTATCGTTACATAATTTCTGCACCGCCCCGGCGGCCTCGTCGAACTCTTCCAGCGTCTGCACCGCCGGCCGGCTGTCCACCAGCCGGGCCCGCAGCTCCCGCACCGCCTCGATCATGCCGGCGCAGTGCCGGGACGCCTGCGTCGACAGCGCAAACGGCGGCCGGGGCAGCCGGTGCAGCGCCAGCTGCAGCTCGGCGAGCTCGCCGCCGCAGCGCAGCAGCTCGCCGTGCGCCGCCGGGGCGTGGCTGCGGAACTCGTCCAGCGCCTGCACCGCCGCCGAGATGTCGGCGTCCAGCGCCAGCTTGCCCGTCGGCGTCGCTCGCTCGGCCTGGCTGTCGGCGGCGGCGGCCGAGCGCTTGGCCGAGAAGCCCTTCACCACGCCGCCGACGCCGCCCACCGCAGCGCCCACCAGCGCCCAGCGGATCGCATTGTCCAGGATGAGGTTGGTCGAGAACATGACCATCGCCTGCTTTGCCGTACGGCGCAGCTTTTGTCCAAATGGGTTCTAACGCAGGATCAGCGCCGCCAGCAGCAGCGCCACCGCCGCCAGCAGCAGCCGCCTCGAGGTGACCGGCGGCTGCGAGCGGCCCAGCCAGTACCAGCGGCGTATTTCGTATTTATGACTGGTGTTGCAGGGGATGCACGCCGGCACCAGGTTGTCCCGCTGCTGCGGATCCCGCACCCCCACCAGCACCTGGTCCACGATGTCCCGGCGAGCCACCGGCCAGTGGTCCACGTGCCAGGTGCGAGGGGCGCCCGGGTCCCACGGCAGCGAGCACCCGCAGTGCCAGCAGCGACCTATCCCGTGCGGATTGCCCGCTCGAAAATAGACTTGGCGCACAAGCTCAGGATGCATGTGCTCCGTCATCCAACCCGCACATTTTGTGAGCCCGCTAAAGGGCGAGGGGCCTACCGCTGCAGAACATACGCCGCCGGAGACGCCCGCCGGCGCAGCTCCACCACTACCTGCACGGCAATCAAGACACTCGACGCCATCATCTCGGTCACCAGGTAGTTCGCCCAGGTCGGGTTCTCACACGGAATGCGGCCATAGACGCTCGCCACCAGCAGCAGGATGGCCCAGTTATATACGTTAAATGCCGCACCATGGCAGCAAAACAAAATGGAGGGCGCACTCACTACCAAGTAAGCGTGATAGATCACGTTGGCTTCGGCCTGGTCGCAGAGGTTGCGGCTCGAGGTGGACAGTATCGCCACACAGGCAACCAGGCGGACGACGCCCACCCCCATGCGCAGCCGGACCTTCCGCTTCCATCCGCCGGACATGAATGCCAGCGCCGCCGCCGCCCCCGAGCGAAGGCGCAAGCTCAGCCGAGGAGCAGGTTGACGTCGTCGCTGTCGCCGGTGCAGAGCTGGCTGTGGTACATCTTCATCAGCCGCTGCGCATCCTTGTCCTCCTTGCCGTACTTGAACACCTGCACGTCGCCGCCATCCTGTCGGCAGATGGGCTCGAAGTGGGCGTGGTTCACCCACAGTACAAAGACGGTATCCTGCTTGCCCGAGTCGACGCCCCGCACGCCGCAGTACAGCTGGTCGCTGCTGGCGTCGAAGAAGAGCATGTTGAGGTTGAGGCGGTCCATCACGTACAGAATCATGTAGACGTCCGCCCACGTCTTGTGGTTGCCCAGCATGTCCTTCATCTTGCCCAGCGAGGGTAGGCTGGAGCGGTTCTCCACCCGGCGCCGCTCCCACACGCCGTCCCACTTCTGCTGGCTCACCTCCTTCTGCATCAGCCGGCGGAACTGCCGGCCGATGCGCATGCGCCGCTCGGGGCTCTTGCTGCGGTACTGCGACAGGTTGAGCGCAGCGCAGATGGTGTGGAAAAAACACGAGCCATCATCGTGGACCCCAAACCGCTTGAAGTGCGGCGCAAACAGCTTACCGTGCAGCTCGCTCGGCAGGTCCCGCAGCTCCCCCGGCTTGAGGTTGCCGAGCCCCGCCGCCCCGGCCTGGGGCGTAGTCTTGTGGGAGACGTGAAAGTGCGGCATGGTTGTTACCTGATGCACCACATTTTTATATGCTGATACAACAAAATGCCAGTGCCAGGCAACGTGAACAACCAAGCCCTCTATCGCAAGATCAAGCGAGAGATACGGCGCACGCTCCAGCCGGGGCAGCTCTGGGGCGCCCACCACTCGGGGAGGCTGGTCCGCAGCTACAAGCGGCGTGGCGGCACCTACTCCGGCGCCAAGCCAGCCCGCAGCAATCTTTCACGGTGGTACCACGAGAAATGGATAGACGTCTGCTCCTGGCCTCGGCGCAAGCCCTGCACCTCGGGACGGCACACTTTCCCCTACTGCCGACCGTCTTGCCGTGTCAATGCCAAGACACCGGTCACCGTCCAAGAGCTGAGCGCCGCCGAGCGCAAGAGACGCTGCCGCCTCAAGAAGAAGAAACACGCCTCCCGCCGCCGTCGCCGTCATTGATAGGTGCGCAGCCACTGCGACAGCGGCGACGCCGGCGTCGCCGCCGGCGGCGCCGCCGGCGGCGACAGCGGCGGGGCCTCGCAGGCCGCCGCCACGCAGATGCCCAGCTGCCGCACCACCGGCACCGGCACGCTGTTGCCGTAGACCTTGTTGGCCTCCTCCTCGGTCGGCGGGGCCGGCAGCCGGTCCGGGAAGCCCATCAGCCGGGCGAACTCCCGGGGCTGCAGGATGCGCACTGTGTGGCGATCCTGCCACACCCGCACCGGGTGCCACGTCTCCAGCGTGGGCGCCAGCCCCCGGCGGTGGTACAGCCGCTGGCCCTGCAGGTTGCGGCCGATGTAGCCCATCTGCTGGGCTCGGCTGTAGTGCGCCGCCGCCGCCTCGGGCCGGGGGTAGCGCCGCTGCACCGCATCGCCCGCCTTGGGCACCTCGGCGCACGTGATGTCGCCCCGCTCGATCAGCTTCGGCTCGGGCAGCAGGATGTCCTCCAGCACCGGGCAGCTCGCCGGCTGCGGCGCCGGCCACACAAACGGCCGCCGCACCGGCCGCCGCAGGCAGACGTAAAAGCACCGGCGGCGCTGCTGCGGCACGCCATGGTGCCCCGCATTGAGGATGCGGTGGTGCACGTCGAACCCCAGCTCGCCCAGGCTGCGGCAGATGTGCCGGTGCATGGCGCCGCCCTCGGCGGTCAGGATGCGGGGGACGTTCTCCAGCAGGATGGCTCGCTGCGGCGGACTCGCCGCCACCAGCCGCACCACTTCGTCAAACAAGCGACCCCGATCGTCATCCCGCCCCCGCTTCTGGCCCGCCCGGCTGAACGCCACGCAGGGAAACCCCGCACACAAAATATCGTGCTCCGGCAGGCGCTCCACCTGGCGAATGTCCGCACCCTCGGGCGGCGCCCCGAAGAAGCGAGCATACCATTTCCGAGCTGTTTCGTCATTATCACACGAGTACACCGTGCGGGCGCCCAGACCCTCGAGGCCCAGGCGGAAGCCCCCCACGCCACAGAAGAGATCCACCAGCCGCCAGCCGTCCATCGCTCAGTGGCCGTTCACCCTGCGCATCAATCGTAACAGTAGGCGCAACTTAAATGACGAAACGCTGCGCCAGGAAGCGCCGTCCACGGACACAGGCAGGCGCCAGCGAGAGCGGCAGCAGCAGCTCCTCAGTGGCGGCGCAGCGGGGGCACAGCGAAGAGTAACCGTACATCCCCTCACCATCATGGACCCAGTGCAGGTCCCCAAACCCGATTTCGGCGGTGCACTGCAGGCACACCACGTCCTGCACCCGGGGTGAGCTGGCCCGAGCTCCGGGGCCGAGCCAGTGCGTGACGCAGCTCCGAGTGTAGCAGCAGCGGGCACAGTGGCCCGGCCCGCAGGGGTCTCGGGGGCAGCACCGGCAGCGGCAGAACGCACACCTGGGCAGGAGGAAGTCTACCACTTGCCACCACACCGAGTCGGGCAATCGCATCGTAACTTACGCCCCCCAAAAAGAATCGCAG
>Ga0233412_10001734_pt1 | contig 11031 bp, 14 predicted proteins | sample Na_anoxic_4_MG_FD_180667 | JGI IMG/M metagenome (GOLD analysis project Ga0233412, IMG submission 180667) | Seawater microbial communities from Saanich Inlet, British Columbia, Canada - Na_anoxic_4_MG | ecosystem: Environmental > Aquatic > Marine > Inlet | place: Canada: British Columbia... | reverse complement strand
CCAGGACAACGCAAAAAAAGGGGCCGACACGTCAGGAGCCATCACCAGTCGTGGGCGCAGTGAGTGTGCTACAGTCAAAGGGATCCTGGTCACAGGAGTCTGTGCAGGCCGAGGGATCGTTGCTCTTGTCGCCAGTGCAGCACCAGTCGCCAGACGCCTGATCAAATGCATTGTCGGTGGCAGTCGGGGGGCGGGTCGAGGCGACGCACAGTTGGTTGCAGCAGACCGGCGTGTCGCATTTGGGTTTGTCAAATAATGTACGTTTGAGCAGCAGCGGCGACAAGAGGTAGCACAGAATAAGCGGCGCCAGATGCAGCGGTACCGTACCCACTCTCTTCAGCACCCGATGCACCCGGTTCTGCTGCAGCAGGTGCTCGGAGTGGCGGCGGGCCCACCGGTACGCCTCCGAGCGCCGCTGGTGCAGCAGCGGCTGCTGGTGGAAGTGCATCGCCCGCTGCTGGGCGGGCGCCAGCCGGGCGTGCTCGGCGAGCACCACCGCCCGGGTGAGCTCGAGCTGCCGGTCGCACTCCGCCACCTCGGCCCACCACTGCCGCCGCCGCCGAGCGAGCTCCGCCTCGGCCGCCATGTGCTCCCCGGTCACGACCCCCCCCCCAAAAGTAAAGAAGTGGGCGTTCCTTTCGTTTCTCACTCCTTTTCCTCTTCCTTTTCCTCTTCCTTTTCCTTTTCCTTTTCCTCTTCCTCTTCCCTCCAGTCGAAGTTAAGTAGTTGTTTTCCATGGTAGGTTTGAAGTGCATCATAGCCAGTCTTTCTGCCAGTGCCAATGCGGCCTGAATATGTTTCGTTGCAACATCACAGACAACAGTGTGGGCACCGTTCTCTGCGCATCCGAGTATGCCTGATCTGACCACAATTCCGGCGATATCGGAACAAAGAAATATGAATATACTTCAATCCGATACATTGTCTGGATCGGGTTCAAGGAAAGTCACAAGAGATGAAATTCCACCTGTCTGATGTGCCGCTTGAAGTCTCGCAGCTGATCTCGATTCATCTTTATCCGGGCCCAACATTATTAATTGATGATTTGAGTGTCGGCCTGCAGCGGTAGGTGCCGCCGAGGCGGTCCCACAGCGTGAAGATGTGGCCGAAGTTGACGTGGCGCTGCCGGTGGTGCAGGTGGTGGTCCTGGTACGTCACCAGCCCCAGCGAGCGGCCCACGGCGTGGTAGCGCCGGGCGCCGGGGTGGTGGATGAGCAGCAGGTGCGAGGAGTACAGGGCGCCGAAGAGGGCGAAGCTCCACAGGTGCACGGCCCGCCCCGCCGCCCACAGCAGCCATGCCGTGCACTGCAGCGGCAGCAGGATGAGCATGGCGGTGTCGGCGACCGAGCCCTGGTACGCATCCAGCAGGGTGGGGTCCCGGATGCGGTGGTGGGCGGTGTGGGTGCGCCGGTAGAGCCCCGGGTAAGCGTGCTCCAGCCGGTGGGCGAGGTAGCCGGCCAGGTCGGCGAGCAGCAGCTGCAGGCCCACGTCCACGAGCGAGAGCCGGGGCACGCAGTACGACTGTGGCATCCAGGGCCAGGTGCAGGCCAGGTAGAGCAGCAGCAGGGGGTACGACTCGGGCGCCCGCAGGTGGCGGCGCAGCTGGCGCAGCGGCGGCCGCACCGCCAGCAGGATGGCGAGGTGCGCCGCCGCTACCGCCAGCAGGCCTCGCCACATGTGTGCCCGCACCTCGCTAAGTGCTGTCCAAAAAAAAGTGCGGTCTCTTTTTTATGCACCGGAGGTGACATGAACTACGAAATGAGTATTGTTGCCGCCACCCTCGGGGTCTGCACGTATGTGCGGCGGGCGGTGCGCCAGATGCCGGTGGAGCAGGCGGACCGGCTGGCGCTGCTGCTGCTGTCGACCGTGCATGCCTGCGTGGTCGCCGGCTATGGCGTGTGGAAATGGGACAGTAGCGACACGGAGGGCTGCTCGGCGGTGCTTTCTGTTAGCTTGGGCTACTTCATTCACGATTCATGTTACGGCACCACAGACCTTGCCATGGGCTTGCATCACGCATTGGGTATGGGGCTCTTGGTCACGGCGCTGCGCACGCCGGCCGTGCACCCGGCGATCGCTCCGTTGGCGTTGGTCGAAATATCGTCGATCTTTCTCAACCTCAAGTATGTGCTGCGCTTGGTGCGGGTACATCCGTGGATCTACCGAGCCAACCTCGCCGCCTTTGCGCTCACCTTTGTGGGCACTCGCATCCTGTGGATGCCGTATGTCCTGGTCCAGCAGCACGAGGTGTTGGCGCCGCTGGGTCCTGCTCGCTGGTTGCTGGCGGGGCTCTCGGCGCTCAACGTGTGGTGGTGTCGGGCCATCTTTCACCGCATCCGCCAGTGCACGAAAAAAAGCTGTCTGTAGGTAAAGGAGATGTGCACGGAATTGTTCGTTCCACAGAAGACGTGCCACTTGTCCGGCCGCACCATGGACCTGGTGGCCAACCTGCCGTTTTTTGTGGTGCAGCTGCCCGCCGGGCGGGAGACCAGCGCCGGCGTGTACGCCAAGTTCGACATCCTGGGCATCAGCTTCCTGAAGGGCGGCTTGCTGGTGGACGGCATGAACCGCCCGGGGCTGTGCGTGAGCTTCCTGTGGAACAAGTACTCGCTCATCACGCCGGGCTGCTGGGACCCCGACCCGGAGCAGGACCAGTTCGCCTTCAACCACCTCATCGCCACGCTGCTGGGGCAGTGCGGCTCGGCGGCCGAGGCGGTGTCGATGCTGAAGAACGACGTGACCTGCGTCAAGAACATGATGAGCGCCATGAGCCCCCTCATCCAGCCCAACCTGCACCTGTGCTTTCACGATTCTACCGGCGAGGGGTACACGGTTGATTTCCGGGATGGCACCATGCGAGTGCATCTGAACGATGTGGGCATCATGACAAACGACCCCAGCTTCGACACCATGCGCCACGTCCTGCCCACCTACTTCGTGAACGATAAGGAGGCGCCCATGAGCGCCAAGGAGATGGGCATCCCGGGCGGGCAGAGCCCGCTCGAGCGCTTCATCCGAGGCGCCTACTACCTGCGCAAGATGCGGCGGCTGCTGCGGCAGCACAAGGTGGGCGTCTGGTGGGACCTGGTGGGCGTGGTGTGCCAGCCCCTCTCGTCCGACCACACGCAGAGCACCGTCATCCGCACCTGGTGGAAGGTGGTGCGGGACACGAAGGAGCACTGCTACTACCTCTGGTGCGCCGAGCAATCCACCCCCTTCCGCATCGGCGTGCCGGAGCTGGAGCAGCGCACGGGCCGGCGGCTGCCGCTGTGCGCCAACAAGACGTGGCCGCCGTTCCTGCAGGACGTCATGACCTCTGATCCTTACGCTACCAATGTCATGGCCACCGCCATCGGCGCCATGGTGACGTGGACGCTGGCCTTTGTGGGGGTGGGGGTTGGCATTGGTTACGGTATCTGGAAGCCCCGGTAGCGGCGCCATATAATGTGCGGCTTGGGTACACCATGGGCGGCCAGTGCCCCAATCTCCCACAATCCAACATCTGCTGCAACCAAACCTGCCGCCAGCTCGGCGGCGCCGGCGGGCTGGTGGTCCGCCCCGACCTGGGGGACTCGGGCGAGGCCTGGTGCCTGCACGCCGACAACGCCCTCTGCCGGACCGCCATGCCCCAGGACTGCGTCATGAAATCCGGCCCCAGCACGTCCGGCCCCAGCACGTCCGGCCCCAGCACGTCCGGTCCCGGCACGTCCGGCCCCACGTCCGGTCCTGGAACGTCCGGCCCTAGCACGTCCGGTCCCGGCAGTGCGTAGACGCACTTGTATAATGTTTGGATACTGTACAGAATGGGTGGCCACTGTCACGACATCCCGCAGTCCAACATCTGCTGCAACCAGACTTGTCGCCAGTTCGAGGGAGTGCGGCCGAATCTGGGCGACACGGAGGAAGCCTGGTGTCTGCACGCCGACAACCCCCGCTGCCGAACCGCCATCCCCCAGACGTGCGCCACCACATGCACTGTGTGCGTACCCGGCCCTCCCGTGCCCGCCGGCCCTGTGCCCGCCGGCCCTGTGCCCGCCGGCCCCGTGCCCGCCGGCCCTGTGCCCGCCGGTCCCGTGCCCGCCGGCTCCTGCCCTGATCGCATGCTCCAGGAGGACCAGTACACCTACCAGAAGGAGGATTGGGGCGGAAGTGGTGCCACAGCCGAGATGATGCGCAAGGGCATGCAGAATGCTGCTTGTGTGTGGGTGGGAGTGTGCCAGGGCGACGACGACTGCCTGTCTCGCTGCCCGGTCGCCATGGGCATCGCCGGGATGGAGAGCAATTTCAGTGCGGCGACCCTCGCCGGAGATGGCGGTTACGGATTATGGCAGGTGGGGGGCCCCAGTGCCCCTGCGACCGGCGCCGGGTTCTCTCCTTGTGACGGCTCCGGAGAACCTGGCGATCCGAGTGTGTGCTCCGCCTACAATCCCATCACGCTGGGCAAGTGGGTGCGTGACAACACTAGCAATGGTGCCAACTGGGACCCGCCGGGTCGCTGCTGGACCACCTGCATCGGGCGGCACTGCAACTGCGCCGGGAAGAGTGCCTGGGACTATGGATGGACTGTGGTCAGTGGCACTCCTCGCCCGGATGGCATCTACCCCGATGAGGCGTGGAAGTTTTCGGGTAATGGTGGGGCTAAATCGTATTCCATGTCGGAGACGGTGCACAATGCCTGCCAGGCGGCCATACAAGCGGTGCACCCGGGCAAGCCGGCTTTGCCGTGGAAATCGCCGGACAGTTGCACCAACACAGCCCCCTCCCCGGCGGCCTGCCCCCCTTCCGCCCCCTCCCCCCCCGGTGGTTGGAAGTGTACGCAAGCGGGCCACTCGCCCTTTGCCGAGACTCCCACCGGTACGGGAAAATGCACGTGCGCCGTAAGCTGGGACGATGCTAACAATCTCACCCCAGATACCGAACCCTGCGTCTGATGCCGGCGCCTCAGGTGCTTTTTTCGACCAGCAGGGTGGGTGGCCGGGCGCAGGGGCGGGTGCTGCCGATGATGGTTCTGGCGGTGGGGTCGGCAGGTTCTTCGTCTTCACGGTCTCGGTAGAAGCGCTTGTGCAGGGCGCTGTAGACCGGCCGGCACAGCGTGAAGGGGGGCAGCTTGTGCTCGGCCTTGTACCAGAAGACGCACTCCTCGAGGTTGGTGCTGCTTTTTTTGCCGTTATAAACGAGGCATTCAAAGTTTTGGGTGCAGTTGTCCATCACGGTGTTGAAATCGGCAAAGCTGGGGAAGACGCCGAAGAAGAACTTCCACAGCTTCTCCTTGTTGGCCCGAATGTTGTCTCGCATGACGAATACGTAATCGACCTGCGAGCGCAGGTCGGGGGGCATATCCATGACGTATTGCTGGCAGTTGATGAAAAAGATGTGCCGGTGGCGCCCATTCATGAACAGGTTGCGCACGTTAATGCCCCGCAGGATCTTCTTATCGTACATACAGTCGTCGAGCAGCAGGAAGACCCGCCGGCCGCTCCCTCGCTTGATGGCCTTGCGCTGCTCCTCCAGCAGCGCATCCACCTTGTCCCCCGCAAAGTCGCTGTAGATGCACGAAGGAGGTAGGTACGACCCTAAATCGTTTGTGCACTCTTCGGTGGGGCTCATGGCCAGGCCAAAGTCCAGCTTGTGCCGCATGTGGTACATGAGATCCTTCAAAAGCGTACTTTTACCGGTGCCACGTTTTCCGACCAGCAGCACCACCGCATCGGGGGCGATGGTCGAGGGGTCAAATCGGCGGATGTTGAGCTTGGAGGTCATGTCCTTTCCTCCGGTCAACTGTTTTTTTTTGAGTCCGGGATACGAATATTCTGCGCTGAAACTACAAGATGTACTGGCCCTTGGTCGCCGCTGCCGCCGCTGCCTCGCTGGGCCTGTTGATGTGGGCCTCCCTCACCGAGGCAATGCCCGACAAGCTCTACCTGCTCCCGCCCACCACCCACATCCTCGGGCCGACCAACCGCCACACAATCGTCACGTGGAACACACACGGCATCAATCTCCTGCCCAGGCGGCCGGCGCAGCATGCCAAGCGGCTCGCCCGGCTGCGGCACATCCTCAACACGGAGCGCCCGGAGACCATCGCCCTGCAGGAGATGTTCTGCCCGCACTGGCAGCAGATGGTCACGAAGCTGCTGCGCAGCCGTGGATTTTGGGTCACCCACACCGGTCACGATAAAGGGCGCTTCCTGCGCCGCAGCAGCGGCCTGCTGCTGGCCAGCCAGCGGCAGCTGCGCTCGCCGCAGTTCCGGCGGTTTGCGCAGCGCTGCGGCGAGGATGCGCTGGTGGCCAAGGGCGTGCTGACGGCGGAGCTGGCCGGCGGCCAGCGGCTGGCCACCGTGCACATGCAGTCCGACTGCTGGTTCGCCCGCCGGGAGCGCACCCGGCAGGTGCGTGAGCAGCAGCTGGCGGAGCTGCTGCGTGCGCCGGCGGCGGATCTCATCGTCGGCGATTTTAACATGACCTACCTGGAGTGGGCTGCCCCGTCCATCCAGCCGTACATCAAGCTGAAGACGCCCCCCACCTGGCAGGGGCTCTGCCTGGACGCCGTGCTGTGCCGCACGCAGGGCAACGTCGGCCACTGCCGGCTGCTGCCGGTGCGGCCCGCCGAGTCGGACCACCATGCGCTGCTCTACCAGCATCGGCCGCTGTGGTAGTTGCGGGGGCGACACCCCTCCGTCCTTCTATTGCGCCTTGCGGCCCGATGGCGAGCTCGGCGGCGCAGGCTCGACACCGGATGGAGAGCGCAGTCGCTCTCTCGGCTGTGGCCGTGCTCGCTGCGGCGCTCCGCCGGCCGGCCGGCGGCCGGCACGCCAGGTACGCTCAGGAATTCACCGAGCAGCTGGCGCCGTGCGGAGCCTGCACCCGGGTAACGCATGGAGCTCGGTGGTCTACACCGTGCTTGGCCTCTACCTCCTGGCCAGCACGGCGGATATGCGTCCATGGTGCCGCCGTAGCGAGGGGGCGACTCTGCTGTGGTTTTCGTGGCTCAGCTTCCATTTCCACGCCACCGAGTCGGCCTGGACCAACGCTCTCGACATCACCATGGTCACACACTTGTGCATGTCGTGCCTGACGCACTGCCTCGGTCTGCCGGATCTCGCTTGCGTCGGACTGACCTGGACGGCCACCGGTGGCCTGCTGGCCAATGCGTGGTCCCACCGGTACGATCCATCAGCGGCGGCCTGCGTCCAGCACATGGTGCCCCTCCTCGCCCCGCTGGTGGCGGCGCTGCTGGCCCTGCAGGCCCAGGCCGGCGCCTGGGGCCGCTTCGCCGCCTTCGGCGGCGGCTTTGCGGTCAAGCTGGCGGACCGGCGGCTCGCCGCTGGCGGCGTGCGAGCCGGGGTGGTGAACGGTACATCGATGTTCCACCTGCTCACCGGGGCGGCCATGTACCTGCACTACGCCGAGGTGCTGCTCACGCCCCTCGGCAGCAGCGCACAGTAGTGCTCGCCGTGCACCCGCAGCAGGCGGATGCAGCTGCGGCCGGCCTTGCCGTACGCCAGCCGCAGCAGCTGGTCGCCGCTGGAATAGTCGTAGACAATCACGCAGCGGCGCACCAAGTGCGCCAGAGCCACGATGTTTGGCTCGTCTCCCCATTCCCGGGTATTCATCATGCGGCGGCAGTACGCCGGGATGGACCGGCGGGGGCCCAGGTGCTCCCGCAAGATGCGGTAGCCGGACTTGCCGGTGTTGGCCAGCGTGCCTTGCTTGCTGCTTAATAAACGTGTACTGCGGCGGCGCAAGATGGAAGATAAACGCTCCAATTTATCATCGGCGATGGCACGCCGGCGCAGGTGCGCCAGCGCCACCGCCACCGCTCCGAAGAGGCAGTCGCCGTTACCGGGCACGTCCCGCACCTGGAACTGCCGGTCCAGCTCGGCCAGCGCTACCCTCATTGCGCTCGCTGCCCGCTTCTCTCTTGCCCCCACCGGCCCTTCTTTTTTGGCCGCCGCCGCCGCACCATCACCAGTCCTTCACCAGCACTCCCTTGTCTCCGTGCCGCACCGGCGCCGGCTGGTAGATGCGCAGGTGCGTTGGAACGATGCGCTCGGTCATGCTCGCCGGCGCCTCGGCCGCCGCCTCGGCCGCCGCCTCGGCCGCCGCCTCGGCCGCCGCCCCGGGCGGCAGCGGGTGGTGCGGCCGCTTTATGTGGAGCATGCGGCGGGAGGGGGGGATGGCGGAGCTGCCGCAGAGCCGGCCACAGGCGCTGCGCCTGCCGCCAGCTCCGCCTCGGCTCGGCGCAGACGCAGAAGAATATCGTTATAGGCGGCCTGCATGATATCGTCTTCTCTCGGGCGCTTGCGGCCGCTGGGCGCCGCTGCGGCATCCGGCAGCAGCCGCAGCAGGTGCTCCCACCGCAGCACGCAGTAGGTCGGGCTGTGGTTGCGCTTGAACACGAGCAATGGCGTCGCCGAGGCCGCATTGGCGGCGCACTGCTGCAGGGCCGGCCACAGCGCCAGCTTCTCGCAGTTCTTGCACTCGACGCTGAAGGGGAAGCAGCGGCGGGCGGCGGGCGAGAGTTGCACGTCTTCGCCGCCGCACCCCATGCTTGTCGAGCGAGCATCGTCCTCCTGGAGCGCTGAGAAGTGCTTGACGATGTCGGCCGCCACCTGCTGCTGCAGGCGGCGCCCCTTGCTCTTGGCCGACTGGGTCTTCATGGTTGCATTTTCCGTGCAGAAGTTCCTGCAAAAAAAATGCTGGCGGAGGGGCCCGCTAAAATGTTGCGCTGCATTAAACAAGTGCCGGATGTCTCGTCGACGCTTTAAAGCAGGGGGGCCCACCTTTGTAGACAGCGGCCCGATGGATGAGGATGAGGAAGCCATTTTCGAAGAGGAACACGATTTTTCGGCAGACGAAGACCCTTTCGAGGAACACCAAGACGTAGTTGATCTCGCCACCGAGGCCGATCCCACCGAGGTCGTCGATCTCACCGCCCCGGAAGAATCGTCCGGTCCAGTCACTGACGAGACCACCCTGCTTGCCATCCAGAACAACCTCCTCAAGGCCCAGGACTTTCTCCGGGACCACAAAGTCATGGACAAGCTGACCAAAGCACGGCTCAACCTGCTGCACGTCAAGAAGCTCACGCCGGCCAAGCAGGATCAAGTCATCAACTACCGGGACCGGCGGAGCACCGAGACGCAGCCCCCGCCGCAGCCCCCCATCGTTTATGTCATCGAGCACACCAAGCGCCACTTTGCCCGGCTGCACTTCGAAGCCCTGGGGCTGGGCAAGAAGACGCAGACCTTTGCGGTGAAGTTGGACGATTTGCGTCGGTTTCTCTTCCCCGACAAGCGCACCGGCGCCACGCTCTGGAAGCAGTATTGGGACATGCTGCCCGAGACGCAGGTGCCGCAGGAGTACATGGTGATCAACTGCCTGTACTTCATCCACTACGGCGATCAAGGCGGCACCGTCTCCTTTGACGAAACCAAACCCTGGACCCCGTGCAAAGACACTAAGACACAAGGCGACTTTCAGTTTCCCTACCGGAACTGGTCCACCGTCAAACGCTGCGAGAACTACCGCACCACCAACCTGAACCTGCACCTGCAGAAGCGCTACCTGCACCTCTGCAAGCAGCTGGGTGCGCTGTGCCAGGAGTTTCAGCAGTATCACGAAAAGGCCAGCGACACCACCGGCGAATTCCAGCGGGACATCGCCAACATCTCCTCCACAGTCACTCAGCTCCACCACCTGATCGACCAGCTCTTCCAGAAGAACAGCATCCAGGACCGAGACTTCTTCAGCTGGTTCCGGCAACACGAACAGCGCTACATCACCCACCAAAATCAATCGTATATCCGCCAGATCCAGGACCAGGACCAGCAGGTGCAGACCGTCATGGAACGCAATCTCGAGCTGGAGCGCCAGAACCAGCAGCAAAAGGAGATGATCCGCCAGATGCAGCAGCGGCAGCAGGCGCCCCCCCCGACGGCGCCCTCCTTCGCCGGCGCATCCTTTTCGTCAAGCTCGCCCTCCGAGCGGGACCTGTGCCAGCTGGCGTACAACCATTTCAAGCAGGCGCCCCGGCCCGAGCAGACGGCCGTAAAATATACGAACTGGAAAGACAGCCGCTCCGGCCTGATTCCTGAGGCGCTGGGTCGGCTGCTCTTTCACCACCAATGGAATTACGATCACACTTTCTCCATCCAGAACAATGACGATATCGTACGACTCTACAATTCCAAGCCGGTGCCCGATAGCCTGGTCCAGGACATCGGCAAGGACAAGAAACATTCCTTCGTCAATAAACGGACCATTGAAACCGACCTGGAGCGGGCACTGCGGGACATCACGCAGTACTCCCACGGCGCCACCACGTGGATCGCCAACTCGCCCCAACTATCGTACAATGTGCGCTACAACCTGGCCGAATTCCTGAACGCCCTCAACCGCATCTCGCAGAAGTTCGCCACACCGGTGGTGGATTACCAGGATCTGAAAACACGCTTACTCAACGTTATCAGTCGCATCGACGAGAACTCGCTCATCTCCACCCTGCGGGTCATTATCCGTGGAGGTAATTTCCAATCGCCCGAGAAACGCTCGCTCCACCTGCCATCACGCCTTTCCTTGCGCAAGATGGAGTTCAAGACCTCCTTTATGGTGCAGAGCTTCCACAACCAACTCCGAGATCTCATGAACCAAACTCGCTCTTTCCAACCCATCGACTACCTCTACACTTTCGTCGACGCACTCAGCAGCATGAACTAGCGGTCCCGGCGCTTCTTTTTGCCCCTCAGCACAACACCGGACGACGGACGACTGCTCGCCGCTCCACTCCTGGCCCTGCGCAACGCCACCGTCGGCGGCCCGGTCGGCGGCCCGGTCGGCGGCCCGGTCGGCGGCCGGGTCGGCGGCCCGGTGGTGTGCGGCGGCCCGGTGGTGTGCGGCGGCCGGGTCGGCTGCCGGGTCGGCGGCCGGGTCGGCGGCCGGGTGGTGGGCGGCGGCCGGGTCGGCGGCCGGGTGGTGGGCGGCGGCCGGGTCGGCGGCCGGGTGGTGGGCGGCGGCCGGGTCGGCGGCCGG
>Ga0233412_10001731_pt1 | contig 11040 bp, 12 predicted proteins | sample Na_anoxic_4_MG_FD_180667 | JGI IMG/M metagenome (GOLD analysis project Ga0233412, IMG submission 180667) | Seawater microbial communities from Saanich Inlet, British Columbia, Canada - Na_anoxic_4_MG | ecosystem: Environmental > Aquatic > Marine > Inlet | place: Canada: British Columbia... | reverse complement strand
GTATTTAACAGCAGTAATCTTATAATCTTCGCTTTTATGTGAGGGCATTCAATATATATATTATGAATAAATATATTGAAAAAACGGCGTTTTAAATCTTCAAGGGTGTAATCGAAAAATGGGTAAATTGGAGAGTGTGGGAATTGAACCCACGACCTTTTCGTTGCTAACGAAATGTTATACCCCTAAACCAACCCCCCTTAATATATCAATATACTAATATTTTTATAAAATAACGCACTAAATTAATCTTCAGTACTGGCAAGTATTTTGTCTTTCTCTGTGATGAAAATATTAATGAATACTTGTTTAACTCTTTTCTTCAAATCGTTTAATTCATATCTCCAATTAGAAAATAATTTGTCAGTTATTACTGAAATCCCAGACTGTCTTTTTAAATGAGATTTGCCTTTAAATAATATTAAATCAAATATTTCTATTAATTCTTTGTCCATATTAGTTATTTGTTCTCTACTTATCCAATAATCACCGTGATATATAAATCTATTATAATCACCATTAGAATAAATATAATGTTTTTTTTCAGTTAATAATATATTGCGTATGAGTCCAATACCTTCAATGCAATTAGTCTCATTATTCATCTCTATAACAAATATCAACACACCGTAAGGATATTTAGCATACGTACGGATAGTAGTACCATATATGGCGGCTTCATTATGTTTAGTTCTGTAGGCAATATTTTCTTTATATGTTGCACTATTAAATCTTGTTGTTCCTAAGTAAAACATTTCAAATCATAATTTGAAATATTTAAAATATAAATATTCATTTCAATTTTAAAAAATATAATATTTCCACACTTGACAAAATGCCAAATTTACATAAAAGTCAAATTAAAAATCCAACAAATTTATAGTACATGATTGTTTATTAGTCTTAGTTGTAAGTTGTTCGGTCAAATAATCAATAGTTAATATTTTTTTCTGCAATTTATTTTCCAATTGCACTATAATTTTTTGTTGATTTTCTACCAATTCTTTATTTTTAAGCATTTCTACATAATAATTAGCTTTGTTTTGATTCAACATGGTTAGCCATTTTTGATGAGATTTTGTTTTTATGTGGGTCGCAAACTTACCGGATTTTTCGTAGATTTTTTCTTTTCTTGTTCCACATGGGCAAAATAAACCATTTGTAATTATAGGCACATAGTCTATGTAATTACCATCTGTATTAACACTTGGCATATACATATCTGGATTAGTAGTTATGTCCATTATTACTTATTATATGCACTATTAGTTCTAAATAATTTTATATAATATTTAAGTAAATTATATTATAAATGCTAACTGATTATTTAACTAACATAACAAATAATAAACATGGTATTGAAATTGGTGGTCCATCTCCTAACGGAACTATTATTTATGAAAATGCTACGAATATGGATAATGTGATTTTTTCAAAAAATACTGTTTGGAGCAAACATACAGAAGAATATAATTATTATAATGATAAAATTGGCAAATTAATCATAAATGATGCTGTAAATATTACACAAATTCAAAATGAAATATATGACTTTTGTTTCTCTTCTCTTTGCTTAGAACATATTGCGAATCCATTAAAAGCAATAAATGAGTGGTTAAGAATAATAAAAAATGATGGTTATATTATTATTATAGTCCCCGAAAAATCTGAATGTTCAGACCATAGACGTGATTATTCCACTTTTTCCACATTATTGTCGCAATATGACAATAATATAGGTGAAGATGATTTATCTACACTACCAGAAATTATATCCAAACACGATTTTTCAATGGATACCCACGCACCTGATGTAGAGCAATTTACAAAAAGAAGTTTGGATAATTTTACAAACAGATGTCTTCATCACTATGTTTATAATCTTGATTTATTGATGCAAATTTGTTTATTTTTCAATTGTGAATTTATATACACTGAAACAATAGGATTAAATATATGGTTTATAATGAAAAATATTACATAAATATATTTATATATATATATATATTTATGCAAGAAATAAGTTATACAGAACTTAGACAGTTTAATGACATGTCGCAAAAGGACAAAAAAGAGATACCCATAGAAATAATAATAAATACTAAAATAGATTATTACCGTGATATGCCTTATATAAATATAAATGATAATGACTATTTGCGTACAATATTTGGTGAATTACCAAATGAAATCAAACTAACTGGTATTTTTGATCGTATGAGTTATATAAAATTCATACCTTTACCTAATGCTCCTATATACCAAGATCTTCCAGAGCCCACAGAATTATTGGATTTGAAAGCAGCTAGTATATTATTTACTGACGTAAAATTTGATGGAGTTAAAATTAAAGCAGAAGGTAGAGCAGCAGGACAATTACAAGCAATTGTTCCGAGAGTATTAGTCGATCCCATAAAAAGATATACATTTTATATTCCTCTACAACCAGGAAAAGAACCAGGTGAAAATAAAACAGGCAATGAAGAAAATTCATTCGGTAGAGGTGGTAAATACACAAAGAATAAAAAACAAAAAACAAAGAATAAAAAACAAAAAACAAAGAATAAAAAACAAAAAACAAAAAAACAAAAAACAAAAAAACAAAAAAAATCATTTACACACAGAATTCTTCGTTAATTCTATTTCCCAATATATTATATCGTTCATTTTCAAGGGATTTCAAAAATATAGACCAAGGGGTACAATCTTGTAAAGCATCCATTCCTTGTTCGCAAAATAAATTGAGTAATGCTGGACTAAAACCTGACATCATTGAAATATTCGGTTGTGTAGATAATGATGGAAAACCAGAAGTAGAACGTAAATTCCAAAATAGAATATGAGGTGGTTTATATGGCTGACCAAACAGTTTTTTACCAGTTTCAGCATAACTAGCCTCAATATATTCATACATAGTTTCTCCGCTATTATCTGCTTGGTCACATTGCATATCAGATAAAATAACTAAAGTCATACCTTCAACCTCATTTGGAAGTAATCTTTGTGATATAATCGCATCAAGTATCATATCTAATGCTTTTTTAAAGTTAGTATTCATTCCCCAATCGGATTTTTCTATTTTTTCAACCATATCTATAAATGTTGGACACGTATCCAGATTAATCCAACTAGGTTTTGAATGAAATGTTAATGCTCGTTTTCCAAATACAGATTTTTCAGCAATACGAATGCCTAGTGCGATTGCTGCGTGTAATGGGTCACCACTCATTGACCCAGATACATCAATCATTGGTATCATTTTTCCAAGATTGACAGTTTGCTTCGAATTGTCTTCCCATTGTCCATTTAATATAGTTGCTTCATCACTATTTATTAGACAACAACGTATTAAATTTAATGCGTTTGCAGTAAAATCATTTAACCCAATGCGTTTTCCTTTGACTTCTTGCTCCCCATTTGCAACCCTTTTAACAAATGCTTTAAAATTATCTCCACATATAACACGGTCATCACATGTATAACGTTGTTCGCCATCTTTAGTATAATTTAAAAATGCGGTTTTTTGTTTATGCATCGTAATAGAAGTCTGTTTAGATGGGTCTATTAACGCCCAATTTTGAGAGCATTGTTTAATTTGGACGGTATCTAATCGTTTATTAAGACCAGATATGATTATACGATATTCCATCTTAGCCTTTGTTTCTGCGTTTTTCTTAGATTCTAATGTTTTAGCACTGTTAATATATTCTGTAAAATAATCAGATGATAACTTGGAATATAATTCTTTAAATGCTGATTTTTCACGAGGTATCCATTTTGAAACCAACGATGGTATTTCTGACTGCATATCTACTTTAAGTTGGTGATTAATTAAAGACACTCCATAATCAATAAGCGGATGTTTAGGATATTGTCTAGCAAAGTATTTAATGTCTTTCCAAGACCCATATTGATGCGTATTATCACACATATCAAGAGGCATAACAAAATATTTGAATGCAAATTTTGCTAGTTCAGGGAAATGTTGATACCACACTGTGAGTAACATATATGAAAGTATATATTCGCCCTTACCACTAATAATATCACGTGTATAACCAACTAACTTAAACATAATAGACATAAAATTGATAAATTCTTCTTTATTTATGACACCATATGTGCATAAATCATTTATTTCTGTCAAAATATCGTCTGCTATTTTGTGTAAATTACATACATTACTGGTATCAGTTCTAGTCAGTTGAAAATTAAGTTGCAAGATACGTTCTTTTACATTATTGCTCCACTCATATTCATCTTGTCCATTTTCCCCCGTTTGTTTTGATGTCAAATTATCTAAGGCGTTTATAATCTGTAACATTTTTTATTATAATGACACGATAAGTCTTTAAGTTAATTTCGTCTTGTTCTATTACGATTTAAAGATGAAATAAATATTTTTTTAGTATTTACTCTTATATTATTATTCGGATTTTTTTTATAGAAAATTAAAGTAAGTGTGTTTAAATCGTGGAATAGTGAAATTGATTTATTAAACGGTATTGCGTCTATGCGCTTAATATTTTGCAAAAATTTACTCCCAATGCTTTCATTGTCATTTTTAAGAAAAGTATTTAAATTCACAGGTTCAATGTCTATATTAAATTTTAAAATAGATAATAGAGAGTATTTTAAATTCCCAACATAAGCATTATTTTTAATAATACTCAAAAGCTCGTCTCTAGATATAATACTAGGATTATGCAATATAATTTTTTCTTCAATTATCCTTTCAATTTCACTATTAGAATTAACATAAATGCAATTTAAATTAATAAAACTTAATTCTTCACTGTAATAATCGTGATAGTCATTATCCACTTTTTCAAATTCATCTAACCAAGATGTATCTAATTCATCTAATATTATATCACTATCATTGATAATATCATTCATCTAATTCCTATTAATATGAAATATAATACATTAATATTTTAAACTTAATAATATTTATTCATAATATTTATTCATAATATTTATTCATAATATTCTTCACTATCATAACATTCTTCACTATCATCGTCTTCTTCATCTTCTAATGTGTCATCTGTTATTTTATAATAGAAGCGTCTATCATATGCGCCTTCACCATTAATGTCATCGTATTGTTCTCTATATCTAGACCAATTATATGTCAAATTATCTATTATATTTGACATTTGATAATTAATATCATAATTATCTTCGCTGTTTCTTTTTTCATATTTGTTTTTTCCATATTTGTTTTTTCCATATTTGTTTTTTCCATATTTTTTCTCTAATTGTTTAGTTTCATTATTTATATAGATATGTAACCATCCCGGTTCAATTTCCATACTATTGTTTTCAAAATTTACAGTACTAATTGCAGCTTTAAAATTTATAGAATCATTGACATCTTGTGATGTTTTATCTTCTGATAGTGGTGTAATTTCAGGGAAACTATTTGCATTAAATTCAAAAGTAGGGGTTTTATTTGAAGTAAAATAACTACTAGATTTGTAACTGGATTTTTTATTGTATTCATTTTTAAATGGATTTGCGTTGCTCATATATGATTAGTGATTTATTTGTTACTAATATATTAGTCGTGCACTCTTTAAATCATAATATAGTATTTTATATACGATTTTATAAAAAAAAAACTACTTAAATATACTATATAAACTAAATATGTATGTGATTTAATATTAAAAATCAGGTATATTTGGGGGTCTAGCTCATTTGGTAGAGCGTTTGTTTCGCATACAGAAGGTACAGAGTTCAATTCTCTGGTTCTCCACTTTTATTGTAATTATTACTAAATTACAATAAACAATTTTAAATAATGACATTAATTACAGAATAAATAATCATTATATAAATTCATTTTTAGTTCATTATCATTATCAAATTTATATAATGAAACAAACAAATCATATATACAATTATGATGTGCAATGCAATTTAACCCTTTATTTAACACATAATTTCTAAACTGACGGCTACAAATATATGAATATGTCACAATATTTATATCAATTATTTGTTCTTTTAAATCAAATATATTTTTATCATTTGTTATTATTTGATTCGGTTTGTTATAAATGTCACTCGTTGCAACAAGTATCATAAAATCACATGTTTTTAAATCAATATTTGTTATATGATAGTGATTACTAAAATCACGTCTTAAATACATATTATCTTCTAATACCATAATATGGTCTAAATCCGTATTGCAATTAATATACTGAAATAGTTGTAATGTTGATTGGATTAGTCCTTTTGAAAATAAATTTGGTGTGGGGAATTTTGATTCAAATATCTCATAATTATTAATACTATTGGATTTTAATGATGTAATTAATCGTTCTTTGGAGTTATTTGCGCTCATAATAAACATTTTTGGAATTTCTATTTGAACCTTATCGCAATCTTTTATATACTTTTCTATATTTTTTCGTCGTATATTATTTTTATCAGTAAAAAAAGACGTAGGATATTTCAATGAATTATCAACATTATAAATGTATAATATATCATCTAATGCATACACATGCTCTTTTGCTAATTCAGCACAGCAATATATTTCAGCCCAATCTGTACACCTATCTATCCATTCTCCATCTAACATTAAATAGTTCTTTGGAATCATTTTGAATAACCATGCATATCCTGTTCTTAAAGGACTAAAATACCATGCTTTATATTTACGGTAATCTCCGTTTATTTTTGTTTCCATAGGATAAGACTGTGCATTAACTTTGCGTTTTATAACGTTATTCTCATACATATGATATCCTGAATAAGCCATATAACATTTTTCTTCTATATAAATATTATTTAATATTTCTAATACATTATTTTTAGATAACCAATCATCACCATCTAAAATTACAACTACATTATTTTTATCTATTTTTTGATAAATATTATATTTATTAAAGGCTTGTTTTTTATTAACTGTGTTTTTTGTATAAAAAACTTTATTTGACATATTAAATTGTTTTACAATATTAAAAAAATGCTCCTCTGTTTTATCATTAGAGTTATCATTTGTATAAAAGATTTCCCAATTAGTATATGTTTGGTAAATAATAGATAATAAATTATCATAAATATTATCTTCATTATTGTAAGATGAAATCACAAATGAAAATTTAGTAGGTTGGTTCTCAATTTTATTTACACTATTTATTGTAAATAATCTAGGTATTTTATCTGCTAATGTTGTTATGTTTGTTTTATAATCCATTATAATATTCTATATAAAAAAATATTTATATCTTTTATAATATTTTGTACAACCTCAACCTCAAATGTTCAGGACTGTAAAGCCTACAAATCATCAAAATTAATTTCTTCTTCTTCATCATTTTCAGTTTTTAATGTTAATTTATTAACATTATCAGAATTCATTTCTTTAATAAACTTATGACGTTCTTCATCTCTTTCAGTCGTAAATTCAAATGTATTGTCTTGTTGAGCGCATGATATATCATTTTTGACATCATTACTAGTTAACACAGTCCAATCTGCGGTTACACTGTCTTTTAATCGTGAAACATCCAAGTCCTTATAAACCTCTAATAGGTCACATTGTGGCATTTTTTGATTTGATTGTCCTGAATCCCATTCCCTTATTCCAATTAATAACCATGTTCCAGCATTGATTATATTATCACGTTTTCCTCTACCTGTAAATTTACCTCTTATATGACAGAGTCGTATAAGATTATCAATACAGTGACAATGAAGCATATTATTTCCAAGCATTTTTGTTGCAATTGCATATATTTCTCCATCAAATTCAGCTATACGCAATTTATTAGATTTCGGATTCATATTTTTACGTGCGAATCCCTTATGTTTATTTCCACCAAAAGTATTTTTTACCATTATTATACGATATTATTATAAAAAAATAATAATAATATTTTAGATTCAATTTTTTTATTATTGTTATAACTAATAACTAATACCTGCTATATCAAATTCATTTAATTCGTCATCATTTATTTTAAATAATCCATTTAATAAATACGTATTATTAAACCATTTCCAATTTCTAACACATTTTATTTCCATTATTGATTTTTCTTGCACTGAAACCGGTTGTTCGTCTGGTTCGTAACCATATTTTGCATAAAATTCTTCCATTTTATCATCATCTTTAAATACTAATCTCTGTTTCGTATAATCAATGAACCCACCAAATTGCTTATATCTCTCAAACCAAATAGGTGAAAACGATGCATGATATTCCCAGTTATTTAAATACATAGTGCTAATGTTATATTGTTGTCTTTTTAGTTTAAACAAACTCAATTGTTGGTGTGCATCTATACTGCAAATACAACCATGTTTTAAAATATTATAATTTTTTATTTTATAATTTGTTTCAAGTGTTTTATATTTTTCAACTTCTTCAGGTTCAACATATATATAAAAGTTTTTACCTTTTTTCTTATTTGAAAATAGAGACATTACTTTAGATAATAATATAAGCTTTGGATTAATAGATATTTTTAAACTATTATCAAGTTCTTTTACACGTCTTATTATAGACTTAATCTTAAAAATGTCTAAAACTAATAAATATATATCTTTTATAATAAAAGTGTGTTCCTCATTTAAAATGAAATAACTTATGCTTCTATAATCAAAATCACATATCCATTTCTTAAAATTTGCATATAGCTCGTCCTTTGTTTTTATATTAAGAGTATGATAAACATATGTAGGTTTTAATAATTCACTTACATTGCGTAAGAAGAATATATCAGTATTAAACGGTCTAATAAGAAAATCTTGTATTATTGCACTTATAGTTTTATCACAACTAACAAATGTTAAATGTTTTTTAAACAAATATGCTCCAAAATCTGGATTCAGTGTAGCAAAGAAATCATAATATATGTTCCAAATAAAGTCAAATAATTCATGTTTAAATCCACTATAATAAAGTTCATAAGCCCAAAATATCGCATCATCATTCTTTTGAAGAATATTTACTAATAATGAGATTTTTACTTCATCTTTTAGATATAAATATCTCGTGAATACAATGTCTGATTTAGGCAATTTCATCGTAAATATATCGTCTTTTCCTATTAATAACATTTTATAATTTACTTAGTGTAGTTTGAAGAATCATATTTCAATTTTATAAATATATTTTATATAGTATTAATATATAATGCCAGTAGGAGGAAAAAAAAATACCAAGAAAAGAGGAAATAACGCACTTAAATCATGGGTTGCTTTCGTTAAAAAGGTAGCTAAAGAAGAGAAGTTATCATACAGAGATGCTATGATGCGTGCTAAGGCACGTAAAGACAAGGGTGAAAAATGGATGAAAGGTGGTGATGTAGCACCAATGGAATCTCCTACCGTACTAGGCTCAGCATCAGTCGGTGGTAAAAGAAGACGTAGAACTATGAAAAAACGTAAAAGTCGTAAAAGTCGTGGAAGAAAATAAATGTATTATAATTCGTTTATTAGTAATGCATAATAATTAGGTTCAATTTCGTATATCATTTTATTAAATTTGTTAGTTGTTGTTTCAACTGAACATCTTTTTATAGGATTAAATGATATATTCACCAATAAATGTCGCATAAATGTGATAACAAATTTATTAGAATGTTTAATACTTTTATGTATATCAATTAATATAATTAAATAACTAACACTTAAGGCATAATTATCCCATGTAGAATAATATGTTAGTATATCATCAATAATAAATGTTATGGATTTATTAATATACTTTCGTAGAAATATAGCACCATCATCTCTAAATTGTTGCATAACTTGTTCCCCAAAATGAGTCAATATTTGATGATTATTTATTGAATTATCCAAAATGCTGGTTATATTATTATTAGAAATACTATCTAATTTGTTAGTTATTAAGTATGACAACACTTGAAATTCTAATGGCATTGTAACTTTATTCATATATTGTTTATTTATACATAGTTTGTTAATGCATTCTTTTAAATCCGGTCTAGATATATCAATAGACTCTGAAAAATTTGTTAAAAGTATGTGTGATTTGTTAGTTTGGATAGTTTCAAGGTTTATATTATTATGAATTATTGTATTCTCTTTTAATAATGCAATTGCTGACAATATGTGTCTATAGACTTCAATTAATCTAAGTATATATAATTTAGAACTACTTAAAGAACGCAAGTAATTATCTAAGCTAACTACCTCTAAATTTTCATATTTGGTCAGCATGTTTCCATTTCCATGAGTTTGTCTATTTTCTATACTATCAAATAAATAATAATATTTTTTATATTCTGATAATGACCTTAATTTGTTAGTTGAATGTATTTCATTTTGCGTAAAATAATCTTGGTTTTGTAGTTTTGATATAAAGCGTTGTTTACAAGGCTTATCTTTTGTCTTCTTAGTACTATTATTAAAAAAAAAATAAATACATTCTTCGTTGCTCATTATTATTTAATTAATACGTATTTGTTTTTATTTAGTTGTTTTTATAAAATATCTATTTTTATATGTTTTTTTTATTTTTTCTTCAATTTCCCTTACATCTGTTATACCCTGTTCATTTATTAGCATAATTGATGCCCGTAATACATCTATATTATCTGCACAATATTCATCAAAACCTGTTTTTGGTTGATAGTCTTTTCTATATATATTTGCCGATATATGTCTGTCCATAGAATTTAACAATTCCTTATCTTTATTAATGTATTGACGACGTTTTTGGGGTTCATTTTTTACGATGGATTTTTTACGGAAATAGTACCTAGCACTTTTAAACATCTTATCTATCACATCTCCTTTAAAACCTAAATTTTTAAGTCTTGTAGATTCAACTGTCACACTCTCTTCATTATATTCTATCCATGATTTCCATGATTCTTTGAAATCATTTCTTTCATCATATTGATGTATTTTTGAAAATACATATAATGCACTCATAAAATCTGCAGTAAACTTGTATCTAAAAATCACACCTGATAGTGGTATAGTATTTTTTTCGTCACTAGATGGTTTAATCGTATCAGTAATTGATTCCTCAATATATTTATG
>Ga0233412_10001730_pt1 | contig 11042 bp, 13 predicted proteins | sample Na_anoxic_4_MG_FD_180667 | JGI IMG/M metagenome (GOLD analysis project Ga0233412, IMG submission 180667) | Seawater microbial communities from Saanich Inlet, British Columbia, Canada - Na_anoxic_4_MG | ecosystem: Environmental > Aquatic > Marine > Inlet | place: Canada: British Columbia... | reverse complement strand
AAAAACCTATGCTGTCGTGTACTGCATTCTGAAATCCAAAATTTTGGCAGGCACATTTTTTTATTTGCAAGTGTAGATTTTCCTCTGCCAAAATTTTGGATTTCAGAATGCAGTACACGACAGCATTGAAAACAAAAAACCATGCTGTCGTGTACTGCATTTGAAAAAACAAAATTTTGGCAGACTTATTTTTTAATTTGCAAGTGTAGATTTTCCTCTGCCAAAATTTTGGATTTCAGAATGCAGTACACGACAGCATGGACAATGCTGTGCCATGTTAAATAATAAATTTTATTGTAAAAATACGTTTTTATATCCTTAATAAACTTTTAATGTTCTTAAATACCTACCGTTTGGTCCTTCTCTTACATCTTTCATTAATTCGGCGTTAAGGGCTTCAAAGCATTCGTTAAGCTCTGGGTGTTCAATCGGGTTTCCAAAAATGTTGGCCAAAATAGCAACCGAAAACAAAAAGTAAATCATCACTGGGTACAACACGAACACGACTTCGTTGCTATACTCGTTGAAAAGTTGCACTGGTAGAAAGGCAAAGTAGACGAAGAGAAGTATTCTCAAGTGCCATTTGAAGCATTGCGGTTCTTTCGAGAAGTACCTGTTTTCAACAGATGCAGTGATGCCTTCGAGGCGACTATACAGCCCAAGTAAGCGCGAATTGTTTTTTGGTATCGAAAGGTACAATGAGTGCATTTTTTTTCGGATAAGAAGGCAGTGTTGCACTTTTCTCATAATGCCCTGTTTTCCAGAGCAAGCACAAAACATGCTCAATATTCTTTCCCAGTGCGACATTGAGGTATGCTTGTAGAAAAGCACAAGCTGTTTCCTTACGTCCTGAATTCTAGTCCGGACCAACTGGAGTTCTTCCTGACCTTCCACGGTGAGGACCATGCTGTGACTGGTTAACATGAGGTCATTGGCAGTTTTCATTGTAGCAACCCAGCGTTCTTTCGATTCGCGAATGATACCAACGTAGAGGAACCCGACAATTAAATTTAAGACATGCAGGGCGGACATGTTGGGTTTTTCGCCGTAGTCCTCTAATACAATCATCCAAAAGTAAGCAATGCCGTAGGAGACGACGGTTACCAGCAAAAGCATTGCAAAGAGTTCTGGTAGACTACCAAGCCCACATTGTCGGAAACTCATCTGGTGTATATATTTATGTATATATGTCCATAGAGATTGAATATATATATAGAACGATATTTAAAAATTTTTCTTTGACCATGCAAATAGTAGATTATGGCATCGACAAAGCACTAGGACTATCGGCAATGGTTGAGTATGCTAGGGAACAGAAGGGTCAATCGTTTGAACGGTACCTCCAAAAAGTTCGCGGGATGAGCTTTAAACAGTTTATTAACAGTAATGACGGGCTGACGAACGCTTCTAATTACGGTTTTTCTCCAGTAGACTGCGTTCGGGAGCGCGTTGGTTGGACAGCGCTTCGCAAACGTTTTAGTGTAAAGGACTTGGTTCAGTTTGGGATGACATTTGATATTGCGGTAAAAGTCGGTCTTCAGCCCCAACATTTAGGGGGCGACAAAGGGCATGCGGTGTTGGAACAGATGGGCGCAACGAGCGAGCAAGTAAAGGAGTTTTTATTCAATTTTGATGCTTTAAAAACATCCAAACTTTCCCCAGAAACGCTGAAGAAGATTGGGTTTTCGTTTGAAGATTTGCTGCAAAGCAAATGCGATGCTACGAACATGCAACAGCTACACAATTTTGACATAAAAAGCATAGTGCTGGCGTTCCAGCCAACGGCCGAGGAGTGGGTCGAAGCAAAGTTTACGGATGAGCACATCCAACAGTACAAATGGGATGCAAGCCTGTACCGCCGTTTTATTGCACCAGAGACGAGTAAGCTAAACGCAACCAATCTGAATGTGTCGGGTTCCGTGCCTACCACATCATCTTGTAGAAGTGCACAATTGTCTTTGTTGGAAAGACGAGAAAGAGGCGCAGGATTGAAGAATATGAACACGGCACGACCCGTGCGACCCCCGGAGCCGGAGGCAATGGAAAAACAGTTTATAAAGGTCTTGGACACCAAGAAATTGCTAAATTTTAAATTAAATATAAACTAATCAAAGTGTGATAAAGTATTACAAGTGCACAGACATGTCTAGCGTGCACGTTGGTATTTCAAAGGAAGAATCTTTCGTTCCCACCCCTCCCCTTGTGGAAGAAATATTAGAAACGGATACGATAGAACTTGTGCTTTTGTTTTTACTTTGCATCAGTTTTCTGTCCTGTTTTTATCGCACTATATGCAGAAGCACACAAGGCACACAACAAGATGAGTGTCACAAAGGTGAGTAAAACGGAACACTTGCTAAACAATTTCCTTGAGCTGCGCAGCTTGTGTTACAGCAAAGAGAGGATCGAAGAGGAGCGTTTGCTTCTCGCAGGAAACCACCTTTTGCAGTGCGACAGCATAATGAAACAGATGTTACAGGATTTAAACGTGCCCAAAGATGAAAAAGGCGGGAATGAGGACGGGCCGGTAATGCAACGCATCGTAAAGAACCTGAGCACGTTTGAACGAGAAATACTGGGAACGGAAAGTGTGACGCCTAGAAGTATCAACGTAGAAAACATCATCCTTCAGGTAGAATTAGTAAAGAATCGTATGTCCTACAATTCTGGTTATTTTTGTACTATATGGTAATATTATTTTAACATTATATTTAAAATGCGTTCAGTATAAGAATCGTAGTTATCACCCCTAAAAACGTGTACTGGAGACTGGTCGAAGCCGTCACGTAGAGCGCAGTCAGTACTGTGTACAGAATAGACAAGAGCGCAATTTCGTATGACTTGTAGCAATCGTGTTCATCATTGCATGCACTTACCTCCCGCATAATCTATTGTGAATTGTTCTTTTTCCATCCAACCCACCGCAATGTTTGAAACACTCGTTCTTGAGCATAGTCGCGTAAGTCAGAGGCAAGCCGCAATGTTGCTTAATCTGCGAGACTACAGAGTCGGGGGATTTAATGAGTTTTTCCCACCAATGCGTGTTGTCTACCACCAATTTTCGAATTTCTAAGGTGGTTAAAACCCCGTTGGAGTCTTTGTCTCCCTTTTTCAATAAGCATGTCCAGAGTTGTTTTTTACGTACCGAACAAGCAGAAGCATGCTGAGTAAAGACAAGAAGAAGAAGGCAGAGTAGCACTTTCATCGTTTATGGTAACCCTTTCGTAGTGATGCATATATAGAGTCCTCTTTCATTTACAGCAGTGGGTACACTATGTAGTTAAAATATAGGGATTCCTTCCTGTGTACAGAATCTTTTAAAGCAATCATCTTTGTTTTTCCATCGGTTGGGTCTCGTATAACAACCCCGCTTTTCTCGGAGGCCTGAATTGCGGTTACAAGATGACCTTTTCCAAAGTTGATAGCACAAGGGCCGTGTAGCCTGATTAATCTTTTAAGGGTCAGCAAAGACCCTGTTGTTTTTCTAGACCCACGTGGAAAGTATCGATTTAAAATTGCAGTGGGTACACCTCCATTGCAAGTTTGTTGGCTCTGTTGCATCAGTTGTCGTATGGTGATGTTCAAGCGAGGCTGGTGGTATTTGATTAGGTCGTACGCGACGACAGCATAACAATTATTGCATCCTTTCCACTGTGCAAGTTGTGGCGGGAAAACCTTTTTTCGAGCAATTAAAGTAGTAAACAGAGTAGAGAGAAGTAATATCCAGAGAAGCACTGCTTTCATAACATTTGTAAAGGACACAGTTGCAATTCGATTGGCTCTATATATAGTTGATTGTAGTCCTAAATATATAGACAGAAATTGGTATGGCAGATGTCAGTGTGTTGTTCTGGAGACCCCTTGCTTGTTTTGACACTCTGTTCAATAGGTTAGTATCGTGGGTAACACTGGGCGAGTTTTGTCATTGCGAACTTGATTTTGTAATGGAAAAAAAGGAGTGGAAGAAAATTCTAGCCAGTTTTAACCTGAGCGGAAAAGCAAAGCAACGTTCCGAAACTGTGTGGAAAAGAATGGAAGAGATATTAAAGAACATCGACGACGACACCAAAATCCATTTAGTATTTTATACCGTTTGGGGATCGGAATTAAACATTCGCATGCTGACCGCAAATGACAGTTACGTGTTCAACCGTCTACCAGATCCGAGGTACACGTCTGCGGTACCTTTGAACATGACCTTTGAAGAGCAGCGCTTAGCGTTAGGGTTCTGTTTGCAAGAACTCCACAAACACTACGATTCAAAGAAAGCAGCGACATTTTTTATCCCTCGATTTGAGCTTCTTTGTCCAAAGAATTTTTCCACGCTGCCCAGTAAATATTTTTGTTCCGAGTTTTGCGTCTACTGCCTTCAACAAATTCGACCAGAGTACAGGGCGTACTACCCGGAAAACATCACACCTAACGAGCTAAAGAAAATCTTAGATATTCACATTGATGGTAGTGCTTCTTAAACCACTAGCAAATTTTTTTCCCGCAACCATTTTATAGAAACGTGTCGGTGACTTTTTGTCTTTAAATTGCTGTAATGAGTGTGTACAAGGTCAGCAATAATTTCACTGTGCCTCATTGTCTTTGCTTTTCTTAAATCTTTTTTGTACTCCTCCAACCACAATTTGTACCAATCTTTTACGTCTAGATTTATCGGTGCAAAGAAAGCAGCTTCACCATCGTTATAATTTTGGAACAGCAGCTGTCTTTTGAAAAACGCGGAAATGTCCACAGACAACATGTTGTACTTTGGGAGTGGGCTACCATTTTTCTTTAAAAACCCAGAGCGGTTGATATTTGTAATATGGTCTTTTATCCGAACAGCCCACTGTTTTACAAAAATATCTTGGTTGTACGGTACCAGAAGTAATTTGCTCCACCCAGAAAATGACGTATTTAGGCATTTACGGTAATCTTTTTGTCGCCCTAGTGCATCTTTAACTGGTTGGTAGAGGGTCCTGTTGTATGTTGTTTTAAAATACGCCCCAAAGTCACAACTTAAGCTGTCCTTTGTGTACCCCTTGCTAAGTATTGGTATGTCCCCTGCTGCAATCGTTCGCGTGCTTGTCTCGTCTGACATAAAGATGCGCTTCATTGCTTTGTTTCCGCCTACATTTCGAAGCTTTTTTCTGGGGGTATCTTCAGTGCACCATTTAAATTGAAAACCAAACAAGCGGTACGGCTTCCCTTTGGTTTTTTTGAATTCTTCTCGTTCCCTGTTGCTAAGCAAGCGCAGTATTTCTTCTGGTTCTTTTGTAATGGCATACAGGCTACTATGAATTAGCTTGTCCAAAGGCAAATAGCCTAAAGCTATTATTTTTTCAGCAACACGTCCCTTTACACCATCCGCGTTCGTTTCTTCAAAAAGAAGGCAAACGGTGTCTTTTTGTTGAAATCCTCTGGCCTCCATTATTTCTCTGGGCGTGACAGATAAGTGCGAGAAGCTAAGGCTAAAGACATTTCGCCGTTGCATAGTTTGCACGTCGCCTACGTCCCATGCCCTGTCCTCCCCGTGGCACATTTTTTTAATGAAACGGTTCGAAACTGCTCTTTTTTTCGAGTTGCTGATGTCCAATATTGCCAAGGAAGAACCGTTGTCCCAAAGGCGTGACAGAAGACAGTTTTGGTCGCATTTTGACATGCTTTTTTAAATTCCCTACAAAGTATTTTGTCAAGCATATATAGTAATCAAAAACATGAGTAGCTTAAACAACAGTTCTGCTAAAGGCAACAAGAGTATTCGCGCGGCCATCAAGCCATACCGTAAGGAAAGCACATACAAGAATATATTTTCTTTCCCTGTCGTACTGTGGATCATAGGGTACATATGTTTTAACTTCTATCTGGAATGGGACAATTGGCAGGAGTTAATAAGAGAAAACAGCATCGATCCCCCCAATGCCAATACTAGTACGCTGGAGAGATGGATGCTGATCGACCCGCACAGCAATGCGGCCATTGCGCACGTTCGATTGGCAGAAGTTTGCAAAAGCATCGATATCTTTGACGCTGTGTTTATGGTCATGTGCGCGATTGTGCCAGTGATGTCAGTCGTTCAGTTCATCTTACGCCAACAAAAAATATTTTACGAAACGTTAAAATGTTCAAACGGTTTCCAGTGGTTCTTAGGGTTTGTCTTTCTCGCTATTATGCGAGCTGCCGAAGCGACGGTAGCTTTTGTATTGATATCATTGCTTCTGCCATCGTCGTTCTTTATGTGCTACAAAATGTTTGCGATGTACTTCTGCACACTGAGTTTTGCCCTGTTAGTCGTGTTTATGATCTGCGTGGTCTTGACATCTGCCATATCACACTCTGTGCTGGTCTTTGATGTAAATTACACTTCCCTTGGTGTAATAGGCAAAGATGCAGAGATTGATGTCATCCACACGAAACGACGAAAAGTGAGAAAACGCTCTAAGTTCAAAGACAAAGAAGCCGAGTCGTTGATACAAGAAGAAGCCTACAGTGATAAGTTAGACGAGGAAGAAGAAGAGTACATTGACGAGCGAGTTTAGGAGATGCAAAGCGGCTACGCCACGTTCTGAGCGACTAAGTGTTACATATAGATTTTTTTTACTAAAAGTATTCCAACGTAAATGTATCTTCTTCCATTTCATAATCATTGAAGCACGTTGAGCACTGTGTCAACCCATAACATGTAATGCTGTTTGCTCTGGGCTTATCCAAAGAATCCCACTGGAACACTAATCCACACGTCCAACAAGCAGAATGTGGCTTTTTCCGTAAATAGGAGAAGATATGCTGTCTTAAGCCTTGGATCTGCCACACCTTTGTTTCCATAGTTGTTCTTACCCTTGGTACAGCTACATATACTAAAACGTGGCGTAGCCGCTTCGCGTCTCCCTTACAAAGTTAGTCGTCTTTGATGTCGCCTTGTAGAATATAAAAGTTTCCAAAGGTGATCAAATGTGTAGCAAGGATGGACAAGAGCAATAACACGTCGAGGACAAACCATTTAATGTTAATAGTGTAAGTATCGTGGCACACGGGGTCGCACCCGTAGTAGTAACACCACGCCAAATTGGTGGAGACCTCTTCTCGGACGCATAGGGCCGCAGCACTGTAGTACGCTGGTACGTCCCACCTTGCAAACCGCTTGTTGTACGTTGTTAGTGCACTAGTTTCTTGGCAGGATGAGAATTGATCGTTCTCGGCGTTGTAAATGCCGAGCGTATTAGCGTCAAAATAGCATTGCTCTATGTCCGTGATGTCTTGTCTGAGTTGTCTGAATCTAGTGGTTGGACAAGCCCCTTCGACCGTAGCCGCATTGTTGCACGACAAGAACCACACCGATATCCTTGCAACAACTACTGCAAAAGTGATCATTTCCAGTGCAAAGATTAGAAACGATGCAGTCCACAATATTTCGAGTGGCCACGAGGTCCCTTTTTTTGGTGACATGATGTACACGAAACAAAAGCTTGCCAAGAGAAAGGCAACACCGGTGTCTACGTAAGCAAGTTGCAGGCTCGTGTTTGCTTGGGATGATATTTGACACGTTTCATTGTACGTAACTGGAGTTGGTATTCTAAAATTAGTTTGATTGTCCAGTGCTACCATTGGTCCTGTCCAAGGTAATGTGGCCAAGAAAGCCACAAAAATGCAACTAACAAAAGTAAAAATTCCGTACTCCGGTACACTGTCCATACCCAGATACTATTTATTTATTGTTTATTTTATGCATTTATACGGTTTGTTCTGAACTGTTCGTACAGAAGACTGTCTTCTGGCATGACAAAAGTATACCCGTAGAAATCGTAATGGCGTGCCGCAATCGTTGCAAAGTGTTGCAATTCTTCCCTATGCTGTGGTGATCTCACCTCTTTGCTAAACTCTTCTAAGATGATGTCTGCGCCCTCGTTGTATTTGTCCCACGCGTTTTTAGAAAGGTAACGTAGAAAGTAGCTGCTTGTCAAGGCATTGAAGCAACAAACCCATACGTCCTGCAACAAGTCAAAAGCACTGAAGCCTTTTCGTGCAACGACAACTCCGTCTGCTTTTAACGCTTCTTCTTCTGCATTTTTTAATAAGCAAAGGCAGTCGAAATGCAACCGAGACTTAGAACGATAGAGAAGGCACTCTCTGTTGATAAATGACATAGCTGATTTCCTTCTAGATAATTCAAACCGGTGTTCCTTCAAAAATGCAAACAGGTACCGCAATAACGTGTTTCCACTAATCCGCTTGAGTTCCTGTTCGTGGTACAATTCGAGGCCTTTCTCAATCCAATGTATTGCGCAGTGCGGAAACAATCGTTTCATGTGCTGGTATTCATAGACAAACTCACATATGTCAAGGTCAAAAATGCTTTCGTGCGTGCTCGACAGTGTATTGCTGGCAAGCAAAGCAAGTTTTCTGGGAACAAAACATTTGTTCTCTTCGTCGTATAGACCAACTAAAATTTGCAATAGGCTGTGAAATTTGGTAAAGTGACCATTGTCCTTTGGTCTCGGATCAGTGTAGTCAATGACATAAACCGGTCTGTTGCACCGCATGTACTTGGACCGATTGTGCAAAACATGCCTCTGGTTGGGATCATCTAGGTCGTCCAAGTAATCGTCCAAGTTTGAATCGTCGAGCTTAGTTGTTGTGTACTTGCTGTCGTTTGGTAAAAAGCCATTGGAAACTTTTAGATGCTTCGGTTTTCGCTGAACCCATGTTGTGCCTGATTTGGCCAATAAATTGTTACAACAGGCGTGTAACTTACGTTTTTCCCCCCTAGACTTATGGTCATGCATATTCTGTACCGCGCAGTATGTTTGTTACAAAAAGATGATATTTTTGTGTAGTAGTCCTTAAATTGGACTCCGGCCACCCTTTCTTTTTTACACTTGAAACAACGATTTGTAGAATAACGCAACTCTTGAAAGAGTCTAACAGGCAGCAATAATTCGTATGCTTCTTTGTTTGCAAGACTCAAAGGGAACAGTTCCACTGGTGTAAGGTAGGAAAAAATCAACTGGTGAATACAGGTGGGCAACTGAATCTGGTAGACCATCCTTTTATCTTATGATAAGCCTCCATATATATCAAATTCATCGTCCAAACCCTCTTCGCAAACTGGATTTGCATTTTCATACACTTCCCTGCTCAGGACTTCTTCTCCTATTATCTTGCACATCCCCGTGCCCTGTTTAATCAAACGGTTTATTAATATCCGTTCCGTTGTACCAGAAAAGTCTGACACGCTATTTTCGGTTGCGTTTCGCATTGCAGTTTTCAAACACTGCTCAAATCCCATCGATTTGAAGGCGTTCTTGTTCATTTTTAGCAGTCCGTTTCGGGTGATTGGACAAAAGCTACCACTCCAGCACATGTACTCGCACAAGGTCAGGAGGTAAATGTGGCGAACACCAAAGTTAAAGACTTTGTTTAACTCCCGTAAAAGCACCGTTCTGCCTGCTTCGATGCCCAACAGATTAAACGCCTCAAGCATGTTTGTTGTACTTATCGTCTTCCATTTGTCGGAGAAAACAGCAAATGCAAGCAAGCAGTCCATCCCTTTTACTCTCACCATATTGTTGCACCAAGTCGTTTTTGCCTTGTGAATGCCCCCACGGACACTGATTTGTTTCAGGGCAGGAAGGATCTCGCGGAGTAGTTTTTGTTTCACTTCTACATCGCTCACGATTTCCGTTTGAAGAAGGCATGTGACTGCCTTGCTCCTTCCCAAGGGAATAATTTTAGGGAACAGTGAACTTTTCCGTATGCACGTTTCAACGTCCCAAGCACAGATGCGCTTTTTTTTGCACACTATCTCGTCTAAGAATAGTTTTAAGCCGTACTGTGAACATGAGGAGGGGCTGTTCTTCATACGAACCACCTTTGATTTTTTGAACAAAAGTTCTTTTATAACGACATGGTCATGTTCTCGGACTAAAGCATGCCCCTCCCAAGCAGTAACATTTGGAATTTCAACGATAGTATTCTGCTGCAACTTTTTCGTCCAAACGTTTATCAAAGATTCCATCCTGGGCACACCTTGGCTAACTTCCAAGTTAGCAGTGCCAGCTGTGTGGAAAGTGTCCCTCAGTCCAACCCCCGAGCCTGCCACCATATTTTTTGTGTCTGCAACCGTGAGATCGTAGACGAACGGATGCGACGAGGGCACCTCTTCGATGCTCTTCACAGCGTCCAGCATAACATCGTTGTAGTATTGGATCGTCCGTTTTCTGAACCCATTCTTTGGCTTTGCCTCAAGAAGGCGCTTCATTTTGCCTTTGTCTGTCAGTGTGACCATTCTGGAAAATTGTTGGGCGTGCAAGAGTCGCACGTAGAGAGCAAAGTTCGGTTTTTCTTTTACGGAAAATGTCATCCTCGTCGATGGTACATTAATACGGTGCATCAGAAGCATGAGGTTGTCGATCAATTTCTCCGACCGCGACCCTGCCGATATTGCCCCGTTCTTCGACACGGACCCGTCCCCTGAAATGTAGGCGTCTAAGAGACCGCACACAAAGGGTTCCGGTGCGGAAAATGCACAGACGGGAACTTTTTTTTCAAAGGCACCGGAACCGCACACACGTCGGAGTATCCGAACCAAAAGCGAAGAATGAAACATTATGCTTATGCTGATCCCACCGTTCTTGTGCATGTGTTTAGGTAGAGTCTCGTGGTAATTGATTCCGATAGAGGATGGCCACTCTGCGGCTGCTTTCCTGTACTCTGGGTCGTTGTTCGAAATATGAACTTGGTGATCTGTCAAACACCCCTCTGCAAGGTAGGCCCCGACAAAGAACCCAAAAGCACGAGTCAGTTCAATGCGTTCGGGAATCCCAGCCGCAGAATGGTGCCCTATTTTTGGATACACGAAACCCGCTTGCAACAAATGTTTAAATTTGGTCAGGGCAACACGGCAAGAATCGCTCCTCGAGTAAGGAAGGATTGATTTATGAGGAGGAAACCAAGATTTTTTTCCAGACACCATGCTTTTGTGTGCAGCGACACAAGAACTCGTGAATAAGGTCTTTTTTTTGTTCAGGTAGACACTAAGGTCAAGGTGACAGGTG
>Ga0233412_10001727_pt1 | contig 11045 bp, 8 predicted proteins | sample Na_anoxic_4_MG_FD_180667 | JGI IMG/M metagenome (GOLD analysis project Ga0233412, IMG submission 180667) | Seawater microbial communities from Saanich Inlet, British Columbia, Canada - Na_anoxic_4_MG | ecosystem: Environmental > Aquatic > Marine > Inlet | place: Canada: British Columbia... | reverse complement strand
CATGTTATCATTTCTTTTCTAGCTGGTGTTATATCACTTGATGCTGTTAGAGGTCCATTTTTCCATTTATCATATGCTTTTTTCATTAAATTATATCCTTTTACAAAATCAGGATCATTTGAAATTAATTCTATATAACCACTTTCATTTAATGTATTATTTATTTCTTCTTTAATGATTTTTCTTAATTCAAATTTTAACATTCCATCTCCTATTTGTATGGTTTCATTTCTATTTCTTTATATGCATATGGTCTAGACCATTTTTCATTTTCTCCTAATATTTTAAATCTATTTGGACCCATTACCTTAATTGGAACTGTATAAAATAATGGACTTGACTCTGTATATTTACCAGAACCCATTCTATGAGTTGCACCCCATTTCGTATCATCAGATGAATATAATTTATATAATGGTCTACCATCATTTTTTCTTTGATTTATTATAATCCAACCTATTCTAGTCAAATCTTTTGGTTTATGATAAATTGTATTATTAAAATCTTCTTCATTTAATACTTCTTTAATTATTTCTCTAAGTTTCATTTTAGTCATTTTATTTTCACCTATACCACGTAGCATTGTATTTAATAAATTTGGATTAGTTCTTAAAAAGAATAATAATTTAATAACACCACCATATGCCTTCTTTTCTATATCAAATTTTACTAATAATTTACTTATTTCCGATTTTGCCATTATTTAAACTCATTTAATTTATGTGAAATTCTTACCAATTGTTCACCTAACTTTTTCAACGAACCATGTGTTCTACTCCAGTATATATCAGTTGGCATATTATTTTCAGTTTTAAATTTTATTGCTCTATTAATTACTTTTTCAATTTCATTCATTTGTTTTCTAGCATATCCTACTGCTTTATTTAATCTATGTTGTGGTGTAATTTTCTTATCTCTTAAATTTATTTTAGATTCTACTAATTCCCATTTATTATTTTTTAAAGCTCTTTTCTTTTTAGGATCTGCTCCTGGTTTACTAAATGCACCTGGTGTCATATATGAATCCCCACCACCCATTCCAGTTACAGATGAAGTTTCAAATACATCATCTTTATCTAATTTATGGTATTTTATAGCTTGTAATAATTTATCCATGTATAATTTTTTTAGAACACTACCTTTAGCCGAATTGTATCCCCTTAGTAAATCTACAATTTCAGTTGGTAATTTTTTTTTAACTTCAGTTACTGGTGAATTTTCAAATACATCTTTTTTATCTACATTATTTCTTTTTATTGCATTATCTAATCTAGTTTTCAATTTTTTCTTTTTAATACCAGTTGCTTTTTTCCATTCTTTATATAAATCTATTACCTCACCAGGTAATATATCAGATCTACTTTTAATTTCTTCTAATTCATCTTCTTCATTAGAATCACACATTTCATTTCTAATTAAATTACGAATAGCTTCTCTAACCTTTTCAGTATCTTTCATTATAATAATTCCTTTGTTTTACATTTATGTCGTTTTAATTCATCTATCAATTCATAAACCTTCATCAAAGATACAATATTATCATCTTTTATTTTTTTATTTTCTGTTAATTTATTTAATTGTGATACTACTTCTTTTATTTTAATCTTTATTGCAGTGTTTTCTATATTTTTTAATATACTTTTTAATTGTTCATTTATCAACGGAACATTTTTATTAATAAATGAATGTAAAGAATTAGAATTTGATATATTATTTATATATTCTTTTACTAAAGCTTTTTGGTTTTCATTTAATTTTTTTCCATATTTTTTATTAAATTTATCAATTAAAATTTTATTAGTTAATAATTTAACTTCTTTATTTTCATTTTTAAAAATATCAAATGTACCATTTTTATTATTTTTTGAATTAACATTTTCTTTTAACATATAATCTACAACAGTAAATTTAGATTTTATTAAATCTTCTGGATTTATTGTTTCGTTTATCATTGTATTATATTCAAATAATTTATAAACAGATGCCATTACATTGTAATTATCAAATTTAATAGAAAATAAATCATCTAATTGGAAATTATTTTTAATTTCCTTTATTATATTATATTTTTCTCTTCTTAATTTTTTATTATCTAATGATTTTCTAGCTTCTATTATAACATCTATGAAACTAGATGCTTTGCTTTCACTATTAAATTTATTTTTCATTAATGATCTATATAAATTTAATTCTTTACGTAACTGTGTATTCTTATTAAAATATTCTTTTAGAATTTTTAAAGCATTATGCTCATTATTATTATCTAAAATATCAGATGTCACTTTTCGTGCTAATACCTCAAATAAAATAGAAACATTTTTAATTTTAGTATGCTTAATTCTACGATTCATTTTCTTCTCCATATATAATACTTATAAATATATAATAATATAAAAAATATTAATTATCTTTGTCATTAATCATTTCATTTACATTACCTGTTAGTAATTCTTCACCTAATATTTTTACTTTTTTCCCACGTAAATTATTAAGTGCATCACTTAATACACTATCTAATGTACTTTTTTTAGAATTTTTATCTAATTTTAAAGGTGCTTTTCTATCTTTTTTACCAACTGGATCTCTACCCAAATCATGTGCATCTGTACCATATGTATTATTTGTTTCTTCAGGTCTTCCTACTGAATCTCCATTAGATGTAGATTCGCCATCTGCACTATCATCACCCCCCTTAGAGTATACAGTTGGCGCATCATCTACACCCCTAACTGTTCCATCATCATCTACATGTTGACCTGTTTTTGCTGGGTCATTACCTTCCATTTTAATTTGTTCATGTCTATATTCTAATTTTAAATCTTTTAATATTTTTAGTTTTTCATCATCTTTTTCTGTATTATTAATTTGATAGATATTTTTATATATCCAATCAGAAGATAAATATTTTTGTTCTTTTATTTTATCTGCTAAATCTATTTTAGAGCTCCATAATTCAATTTTTTCTTGTTCATATGTAGTAGAAGGACTTGTTAACTGTAATGAAAAATCTACTAAATCTTCATCATCATATCCTTGTACATATAAATGTATTATTGCTATCTTAGTAAGTTCATGTTCTATTATTTTTTGTATTTTTTCTATTGTTCTTGCAAATCTAACATCTTCGGCAGCTAATGTTGCTTTAGCATTTAAACCTTCTTCATAGCCCAAGAATGCTTTTGGAATACGAAGTGCAGCCATTAATTTGTTTCTAAGATATTCAATATCATCTATTGCTTGATATTCTAATCCATCTAATGTATCAATACTTGTACCAGAATCACCATTACGTATAGGTAAATAAAAATCTTCTGTGATATTCTGCATATTATATTTTAAATTATAATCACCAGTACTATTGTCCATATATGGAACCTTTTTAATTTGATCCATTACCTTTTTCATATATAATGGTACTTCATTCGGATGAATATTACCAACATCAACTTTAAATATTCTTTTTTGTGGTGCTCTCATTATTCTATGAATTAACATAGCATCTTCCATAAGAGATAATTGTTTCCATATTCTTCTAGCTGGTTCAATCATACTCTTACCATATGGTATAAAATTAGAATCATTTAATAATCTAAAATGTGCCATTTCATAATTTTCAAATGTACCATTTACAAATGAATTACCTTCTATTTTAAATGTAACATGATGTGGATTTTCTTCAGTACCTTCTTCTCTAGTAACTGCGTATGCTGATATGGGTATTACATTTACTACACCCAATTTCTCAGCTATCTCTAATTTCATAAACCAATCACCGTATTTTACTAAATTTCTAACCCACATTTGCATATTAAATTCTACATTTAATATATCATAAAATAAATTATGTAAAATATCTTCTATTTCTTCATTTTCAGTTTTAATTTTAAGTATTTGTCCAAATTCATTTTTTAATGTAGTTTCTTCAGAATATAAATCAAGTGCACTTGCTATGATTGGATCTTGTTCCATTAATTCATAATCTCTAAATAAACTTAATCTAGTTGCTAATGATGTTAACCCTGGATTGTATCCATAATTTGTCATATTAGAACTTGAATATAAATTAGAATATTTACCAGATAAATAATTAGTAGCCAATTGACCAATTGTCTGTGTATTATGTGTATCTATTGCTTTTAATTTCTTTTTTCCAACTTTTCTAATGATTATATCACTAGCAAACATTTTCTTAAGTGAATTAAATACGTCTTCTCTAAGTGTTGCCATTTTTTACCTATGATTAATTGTATTATATATAAATATTACTTTTATTTATTTTTTTTATTTATTTTATGTGTTTCCATGTGATACCTTTAATAATTTTCCCAATAGCTGCAGATTGTCATATAATTAATCTATTTTAAATTTCTTAAACATATTTAACAACTTATTATCTATATTAATTTTATTATCTATTAAATATTTTATTGCAGTTGTATATTTAATTATTTGTTTATTTGATGGATTATCTAATAAATTTTCTATCATGTCAATTAATTTAACAACTAGTGCAGTTTTACTTCGTTTTGCTATTTCTAATACATATCGATTATAATCTACAGCCTTATCATGAGAAAGAAGTTTAATAAATTTAAAAATAGTATTACCAAATGTAGATTTAATTTTATCTTCTGTATATTTTTTATTTTTTGAATCTTCCATCACATCATGTAACAGACATATAAGTTGTATATCTTTATTATATTTCATTGCCTTAGAACGTTGGAATACTCTAAATGGATGTAAATAATATGGTTTATTGGAAACTTTTCTAGTTTGTCCAATGTGTGTATCCATCGCTAAATCTTTAGCTTTATCTACCATACTAAGTTCAGTTATAGCCATTTTGATAAATCCTCACTTTCATTATTACCAATATCCATTTGATATGGATTATATGTTATTGTGTTACTAGTAACAATATTTGTACTAGTATCTCTAGAAAAATTATCTATCATTGTTTTTGACATTTCTATACCTTGTACTCTTAATTTAAGAGCAGTATCTCTAACCCACAGTGCAAATGCATGTGATAAAACTAAATCATCATTATATCCATGTGAAGCTTGTGGTTTATTACTAACCCAAATAAATGTAAATTGTTGTGATATTAATCTACTTGATCTAACAACTATATTTCTACCTCTATAATATTCATCCATTTTACTAATCATTAGAGGCCGTGTTACACTAGATGTTGTTAAACCAGGTACAACTTTTTGTTTTAATTTAATTGAATCATTTGGATCTACATATTTTAAATTATTTGTACTATAAAATAAATTAGAATAGTTTCTATCCATTACTGCTTGTATTGTTGCCCACCCAATACTATTATTTTCTATAACTAATAATGCATCATTATATTTAACAGCATATTCTACTAATAAATTGCCAAAATCTTTAGTACCTAACATACCTTGATATTCTGCAACTTGAGTCATTGTTTCTAATTCTAATATTTCAAATGCTGAAAAATCATCACTATCACCGCGACCAGTATCAGCTGAAACTATATATGATTTAGATGAATCTGGATATTCCCATATCCAAATATTTCTATCAATACCAGTACGTTCTATTGGCTCCATAACATGTGTTTCTTTATACCATTGTAATATTTCACCAGATACTACTGTATTACCTGAAGTAATCCAATCACCATCACAATTATGTACAATAAAATGTTCAGTAGTATACGTATTATCATCTTCAATTTCTAAATTATATACATCAATTTCATTTTTAATTTTATTTTTATTTAATTTAGATAATGTGTATTTATCATTTGTATTGTATTCATTTTTATATCTAGTTTGTATTAAATCATCAATTAATATATTACTAATTTTATTTTCATTTAAAATAATATTTTTTGAATTTAATATATTTAATATATAGATTGTTCTATTATCTGTTTTTTGTATATTAAATGATATATTATTAATACCCATTAGATGTAATATAAACTTTATATCATAAATTGCTTCTAATGATGTAATGCCAATTCTTTTACTATATTTATCAGTTGATATAAGACCATCACCTAAAAATAAACCATCTATATATCCTTTAAAAAAATCTAAATTTCCATTTTCATATGCAAATTCACTTAAATGCTTATCATATGAATAATTACCATCTATAAAATATTTCAACGTATTGCATAATATTTCTGACGATACTATTAAATCTGCGCCATTTGTTCCAGTTGGTCCAATTCTATATTTAAAATTATTTAATCCAAATTTATTATTTATAATTTTTGTAATATCAGAAACCCATGTATCTTTTTCTTTTTGATGATGTGATATATACAATCTTAACCTACTAGCATTTCCTTCAGCAACATAAATACCCAATAAAAAACCAAAATCATAATCAATATCAATAAATCTATTATGTATTGTTTTATGTTTTCTATCATTTATATAAAATGATTTATTATCATTTGTTAATTTCTTCTTAAAGTGTTTTGGTTTAATTATATCATATAAATCAATATGTTTTATATTTTTTTTATAATTTATATTATTTGAAATAATAGGCAGTAATGTATTATTATTTATATTTTCTATTTCTAAATATTTATTTTTATATAAAAATGGATGATTTTTAGTAACATATGATTTATTTTTATTTAAAAATGAATTAATTTCATATAACTTATTAGATTTTTTTTTATATAATTTTATTACTTTTTTAAAATTGCCAGTATGTGTTAATACATTATCATTTAAATTTATATTTTTTATTTTTTTATAACCATTTTCAGTAAATATTCTAGTATCCCCATCAAAGCACTCTTGTGCCGCTAATCGTGGACCCAATTCTAATTCTTGTGCATCTCTCCATTCTTGATCTCGTTCAGGGTGCATCGTCCAATGTAATGTTATTGCATTAAATGTATTTTTTAATTCAGAAGCATTTTGATATGTTTTATGAAACCAATTGCCCATGCCATTTGGTGTTGATAATACTATAACATCTCCACCAGTTGATAATGTTGGTTGCAGGCCACCCCATAATTCATCCATTTGTTTAATAAAAGCAGCTTCATCAACAATCAACAATGTTACACCTTCAGATCTACCTGAATCTTCACCTGAAGTTGTAATTGCTTTTATCCAAGAACCATTCATATATGTTTGGCCTAATTTATTATCTTCTGTACATTTTAATTTTAACCAAGAAGGTAATAAACTATGTGCAAATCTAACTTTATTTATAATATTTTTAGCTACATCTTGTTTTGTTGCAATTACTAAAACAAAACTATCTTGTCTAAATGTCATTAACCATAAACCATATGCAGCTGATAATGTAGATAAACCCATTTGTCTATTTTTTACTATAATATTTCTACTATGAGTAGTAAACTTATCTAAAACTTCATTTTGAAAAGGATATGTTGTAAAATTAATTTTACCACGTTTTGGATGCTGAATTAATACATACTTTCGTATGAAATATTTAGGATCCCCTGCGCATTTTTTATATTCCTCTTCTATTATTTTTTTTAGACTATATTCCTCAGCCATCATTATTCTCTGTTGTTTTTTCTACACTTTCAGCAAATGCTTCTTCTTCAGTCATTTTACCATCTATTACTAATTCCATTTTTCTAATCAATTCTTCTATTTCTATTATATTATTTTCTATAAATGTTTTTTCTGTTTCATAATTTTCATTGTCCCATTGTTCAACTTTGCCTTCTTCAGTATGAAATTCCATTTTCTTTTTTAATGTAACATTTATATGATCTTTACTTTGTCGTAATGTATCTTTTAGAAATGATAATTTATTTTGTAATATTTTATTTTTTTGATATTCATCCCAATCACCAGAAATACGTATTTTATGTTCTAATTCTATTACACAATTTAAACATAAACCATGTAATGCCCAAAATTTTTCATCTGCTTTTTTTCTCATTAAATTTTTACATTCTGGACAAAAAGTTGGTACATCTAGATTTCCAACCTTTGGATGTTTTATAACATATCCATTCATTTGTTCAATTGTAAAGCCATCACTGTCTTCCCATTTATCACCTACTTTACGTTTTACGTGTTTTACAGGAACACCTGGTCCAAATGTTAATTTAGTAGATTCACCAGCTATTGTATCTTTTATACGTTGTGGATATATGGTACCAAGTGGCCTAGATGATTTTTTGACTTTTTTATTTTTTCTTTCTTCATTTAGTTTTTCATAATCCATATTTGAATTGTCCATTATTTAGTTCCTTTATTTTTATTTAATATTATGTTTTTAGATTTAGTAGAACAGTTATATTTCCATGTTTCATATTTCTCATTAGCAATTTCTAAACCATACTTTTCAGTCCAGACATCAATTAAAGATCTACCATGCATTGGATTTTTTTTACCTATACATTTTTTAGATTGACTTTTTAATCTTTCTTTAGTATATATATTTACTTTTCCTTTATTCCATGGTATATGTTTTTTTCCTTTATTTTTTCCAATATTATTTAATTTTATTTTTCTAATACGTTCTTTTTCTCTTATATTTGCTTCTTTTATTCCGTATTTTTCAATCCAGATAGTATATAATGATATACCATGTCTGCCACTTTTAATACCTGAATTTGCTTTAGATATTTTATTTAATGATTCTTTAGATAATATTCCACTTTCGCCACCATATGTTAAATTACATAAATTATCAATTCCAATTTTTTTTATTAATTCTTCTTCCTTCTGCAAACATAATTTTTCATCATTTGATTTTAATATTTTTATATAAATTGGTTCTAATTTTTCTTTTAATAATTGTTTTAATTTATTTTCAAGATGTTTATTTATTAAAGTTTTATTATTTTTAATAGTATTGTAATGATAATACATCCTTTGTTTTTTACCCTTACCTATATAGAATGGTTTATTATTTCTTGGATCTATTAATTCATATGTATAATATGTTTTTTCCAATTTCATTTATCTTCCACCATATCTTAATGACCCAATAATTTGATTAATTGGCGCAAATTGCGCCGTATACTTGAAGAGTTTCTGGCCGAACATGAAGGTGATGCCTTCAGATGGTATAATATTTTCCATACCCCCTGCTGATTCTAATCTTTTTAATTGAATTTTTAATTTTTTAATATCTTCTATGTTATTTGATTTTCTAATTGTTGCAATAGTTGAATTAATATTTTTCTTAAGTATTTTTAATGATTCATCTGGATTCAATGCCAAAAATACATTTATATTTTGTAGTATTTTTCCACCCAATTCCAAAAATAAATGTTCAAATGGCTCTATATTTAACTTAAGTTGATTTGCATGGTCATTTTTATCAAAAGAATTTACCCATTCTAAAAATTTAGGATTGTCTATTTGTTTTCTTATATTTACTATTTTAGCAGATTTATTTGAATATGCCCATCTTTTAATCAAATCCATAAAGATATGATTTGGTATATTATATTTAAAGCTTTTAGCTTTTTTATTTATAAAATCTTCCCACCATGCTTGATGATACATTGTTATTTCATCACTATTTTTTAATTTAAATTTCTTTTGTAATTTTTTTAATTTTGAATTAAAATATGTTTTTTGTTTTGAAAAATCTTGTACTTTTGGTAATTTTAAATTATTAGGTGCTTTTATTTCAAATGTTTTTTGCATGTTTGCATTTACTTGTTTAATCATACCAGCCAATATAGTAGCATCACTTTTATCTGAATTTATAACAGTACCATCTTGTGCATATTCAAATGTTCCATGGAATACTAACATTGCATAATTATATGGTATTACATTTGTAGTTTGTGGGTATATTATTTCAACACTCATGAATTTTTTACCATTTTTAAATATTTTTTCTTTTTGTTTATCTGATAATTTTTTAATAGCACTATTTAAATCATTTAATGCTTCAACAAATGCAGTTTGAATTTCACCTCTACCTTTAAACATATTTTTAATACCATTTATATCTAAAGATGTTTTACCAAAGTTTTTAGTATGGCCACCATTGCGCGCGGCGCGTAGTTTTCCATCTATCCATGAAAACATAATATTTTGCCCATCGGTGTTATGTACTAATATATCATTAGCAAAATAACAAGATAAGCTTTCAACAGTTATATCATAACGTACTGTGTTATTTTTATTTATTTTTATATCTGAAATCATAGATGAATTTAATGCATTTCTATTAATTATTAGATTAGTTCCTACTGATAATTCTGATGCTTTTTTATATCCAATATCTTTAACAAACATACTATGATTTGGTGTCACTGTAATTTTATGACCATTTTCTAATTCAATATCTAACCAATCAAATGCAGTTCCATTATTAGCATAATCTATTATTTTTCTATATTGTAATTTATTTGCTTTAATATCATATGATAGTACATTATCTTCTATTTTATTATCAACTACATCTTTTATTTTTGTTCTGCCATTATTTTCTAATACTAAAATACTATCACCATCTATACATTTTTCTTGTGCTAATTCTAACTTACCTTCTAATGATGTATCTATTAATGTATATAGATCGTTGAATGTTAAAGTCCAGTCATCCCATAAATTATTTAAGTGGCCATATGCCCCACCACATTTTAATAACATACGTTTGTCTAATGGATTTTTAGAATTTATAATATCTGTTATTAATTCATTAATATCTATACTATTACTTATATGTTTAGTTGCATTTTCTGAAACAGGCAACATTTCAAAATTTTTATAATGACCTATAACTTCTGGTGGTATATTATTTTTAAACCCATTATGTACTGAATATTTATGGTCTAAATGAAATTCCATACTTCGTTTATTAGCATTTTTAATTTCATTAAAATATTTTTTATAATTACTTTTAGTAATATCTAAAACTATATCTTTATATTGTTCTTTTTTTGTTTTATCTTCTGGTCTAGTCCATAAGCCATTTTTATAATTAGTTTCATGTATTTTTTGTCTTGTTTCTTTCTTTTTAAATGATTCACTTCTTATTTTTCTTAATTCTGGTGTATATGAATTTTTAACACTATTGCT
>Ga0233412_10001725_pt1 | contig 11050 bp, 1 predicted proteins | sample Na_anoxic_4_MG_FD_180667 | JGI IMG/M metagenome (GOLD analysis project Ga0233412, IMG submission 180667) | Seawater microbial communities from Saanich Inlet, British Columbia, Canada - Na_anoxic_4_MG | ecosystem: Environmental > Aquatic > Marine > Inlet | place: Canada: British Columbia... | reverse complement strand
TAATACAGGAGATGGCGGAGTTGACAGTTCATGGTATATTAACCAAACAGACCCTGCACAATTAGAAGAAGATTATAATAATTGGATATCTCAGAATTATGCAACGGATGAATCAGGAAATCAAATTGATAGGATGAATTATGATGACCCTGATTTTGAGCCACTTCCTACTGAATATGGAGAGTTTCAAGTTAATAATAGAACAGGAGCTGAAGCTGTCCCAAAAAAGGAGTTTATGACACCTCAAGGAGATTATAAGCCCCAACAAGGTTATGTGAATGAAGAAGGTGAGTTTGTAGAAGGAGATATTGAAAAAGTAGATAGAAGTGGGAAAAGAGAAGAGGAAGACTATTCTGGCCAAAGAGCAGCAGAAAAAAACTTTACAGAAAATAGTGGATTACCTGGGGGAGCAAAGATGAGAGAACCTTTTTATCCAGAAGGAACTTTTCCACCAGGAGGAAATGAAGATGGGCAAGGCTTTAATTGGAAAGATTTAGCATATAATGCAGCTAAATATGCTCCTGTAGGTTATAATTTAATTCAAGGATTAAGAAAACCCACTCAATATCAGGGGGATAGATATGCTAACCCATATGAACAAAGAACTATGGATTTAATGGCAAATAGAACATTTGATATAAATCCTCAACTTACAGCGGCTACAAGAGCAGCTAGTAAATACCAAAATGATATTTTAAATGTGTCTAAAGGAAATGTAGGAACTTATTTAGGGAATAGGGGACAAGCTGCTAATCAAGAAATGGGAGCAGTTGCAAATTTATATGCACAAAAAAATAATACTGAAAATAAATATAAACAACAACAAGCAAAAATGTTAGCTGCATTTGGGACACAACAAGCAGATTCTCTAAGATATACAGATGATTTCAATGAAGCATCTAAGGCAGCAAAAAGAGCTCATTTAGGAACTGCTGCAACTCAATTATCTCAAGGAGTTCAATCAGAAAAACTTATGGCTAATCTAACAGATGCAGATAAAATAAGAGCCAATATGCTTAGAGGTGCGTATTTTGGTTGGGATCCAGAGACTCAGAGGCTTATGTATAATAATCAAAACTCTAATACAGCTTCACCTACTAATCAAGGGGAAAGTATGGATTATTGGGGGGATGTTGAGAACGGATTCTTTTCCTAAAAAGTAACAAAAATATTATGGCAATAAATAGATACGATAAACCAGCACAGCTTCAGTTAATGAATACTCATGTGCCTCTTCCTTATCAGGAGATAATGCAGGGGTTAATGGCTAAAGAAAAAGCTCAAGAAGCAGGAATCGCAGGCTTAATAAAGATTGGTAACTTAGAGACTCCAGCTCTTAAATTAGGAAATCTTGAAGAAGGTACTGATTATGAAAGAGTAGTAAAAGCTAAAGAAGAACTAGACAAGAAAATAAATACTTTGACTCACATGACTGATTTAACTTCCCCTGAAGGAAGAAGAGCATTATTAGAGTTTGATAGATATGCTACAAAAGCTTTTAGTTCTAAAGGAATATTTGGAGGGGCTAAATCTAATTATGCTGAAAGAGCAAAAATAGAAGAAGAATACAAAAAAGCTCTTTATAAAAAGAATGGAATAGCAGCACGACAATTACAAGCATCTTTAGCTAAATGGGATAAAGATTATCATGAACGAGGAGGGGTAGGTAAAGATAGTATGTCAGGATGGCAACAATACCAAAGTGATTATATACCTAAACAAGTAAATATGTCTGAAAAGGCAATGGATTATGCAAAAGAAATAGAATCAAGCCTGAATGTTACAAGGAAAAAAGTTTATTTTGGTGTAGATCCTCAAACAGGGCAACAAAAAGAAGGTTATATATTTACAAATAAACAAAGTGGAGAAGAACTTAGTCAAGATAAAATAGCAGAAGTTTTATTAGGAAGTAGATGGAAAGAATTTTTTCAAACCCAAGATCCTAGACTTATAGGAGGATTAGCAGGCGGAGACCCAGATATGATGAGTTATTTAGCTCATGGAATGCAAAATAATTATGCATCCCCCTATGAATTATTAAGTGCGGTACTAGGAAGTGCAGCGGCAAAATCATTTAGAGAATCTTCAAATGAAGTTGATGTAAAAAATGATAGGCTGGCACAAAAGAGAATACTAGAATCTGCAGGAGATACGGACATTTTCCCTACTGAGTCTCAGGTATTTTCTCAAAGAATGCTTATAGGAAATAATCCTGGAGAAGACGTTCATAATAATTTAAATGATCAAAGTAATCTTATAAGTGCAGTTGATAGAAAAATAAAGAAATTACAGAACAGTTATCATACTGCAACCTCTGATGTTGAAAAACAACAAATACAAAAAGATATTGAGAATGCTCGATTAGACAAAGAACGGTTTACAAGTAAATTAGATATGTCTATAGACCAAACATTAGGAATGATTAATACAAATTATTCTAATATATATAAGGAAGCTGTAGAAAAGGGATTTATTGACTCTAAAAAATATTCTGTAACAGATGTTGCAAATGTTTTAGCTAGTAATTATACAGGCGCAGACCCTAATATAATGAATAATCATCAATATAGAATATTAAGAAATAACAATTTAATAGACTCAAAAAAGGCACAGGAAACTTTTAATAGTGTATTTGGAATATCTCTGTTAAATCAAGAAGCAAAATTTGATCTCCATCAACAATTACAAAAATTTGCAGAAAGTAAAACAGGAGAACCTGTAGTAATAGAAGAAAGGGGATTACCCACTATTGGAGGACTTTCAAATGTAGGATATTTAATAGATCAAGGCCTTGGAGAAACAATAAAAGATGTAAATAATAAAGATGTTGTAAGTTATCCTGCTTTTTCTGTAAACCCAGTGCTTTTAAATAAAAAATATTCTACTGTGGGAATGATTAATAAAAATATACAGGCTGACCCTAATAACTTTAACTTTTATGAAGCTGTAGAAGGTAATAAAATAGTAGGAGTAGTAGATGAAGTGGATACATCTAAAGGAGAAATAGTGCAAGTAATTCCTACAGAAAATGGTGTTTATTATAAATATAAAGTTCCAACACAGAAAATGACAAGTACTCTGTCTAGTAAGAAAAAAGGAGATGGAATTGGCGCTCTTTATACTTTAGGATTAACGGAGGGGGATGATATTTTAAACACATCTGTAACAGAGAGTGGGCAACAATTTAAATATATATTTGCTAAACCTATAAATTCACAAAAATATGATAAATTAGTAGCTACTGATTTTGAAAATATAGCAGGTAATGAAATATTTAGAAATAATCAGCCCAATAAACAGTTAAACAATTTCTCGGAAGCGTATATATCTAGTTTAATTTTTAAGAATGGATCTACTAAAAATTTATTCCAAGCTATAGCACAGGGCGCCAGTGATTTAAATACTAAAAAACAAGAAAAGGTAACTATTAATATTAAAGAAAAAAATATTTATATGCCTAATATAAAATCTCTTTCTCTAAAGCGGGGAGGGACATATAATAATTTATACACTGTTACTACAAAATATTCAGATAACACTGAAAGTACTAATACATATGATAATGTAAGTGAAATATATAATTTACTTCCATATGCAGATTTCAATTACTATAATACTCTTCAAAATATTACTAAATAATTTTACCTAAAGAATGGCTAAAAAAAATAAAATTAATAATATTTCATCTATAGATTCAAAAACAGGATTACCATCTTTAGAAGCAACTAAAAAAATGTTTTCTACAGTAGGTGAACAAGGGTCTATAATAAGCGCACCTTCAGGTGGATATAGTTTTGATCCCTCTGTATTTACTTCACCTGTTAATATTGATGAAAATATAGAAGGAGGTTCTAATTATTTTAAAACTCTAATGAAGCCTGAAGAGCTTATAATGAGTAATTTTTCTGAGGTAGAAAAAAAATTCCAAAATAGATACCAACAATCAGTCTTTGATAGGCAGATGCAGTTACATGATGAACAGGGTATATCTGCGATTGCTACAAAAGCTCTAACAAATTTTGGAGGTAAGACTATAGGTAATATTCTAGGAGGGGTAGTAGGAACTGTATATGGAGCAGGTAAAGCTCTTTTTACTTGGGACAAAGCAAATTTTTACAAAGATAACGAGATTTTTGATGCCTTAGATGTATGGTCTGGATTTATAGATGAAAATACTGTTGTATATGGAGAGCCAGGATACCATGAAAGAGGATTTTTTGATAAAATAGCCACAGACCCTGCTAAATTATTTTTACAAGAAGGTGCTGATGCGGCTGCTTTTGTTGCTGGAGCAGTTTTAACAGAAGTGGTTACTGCAGGATTAGGTAGTACTGCAGTAGCAGGACAAATTGCAGCTAAAGCAGGGCAGGCTGCAAGATGGACAGGTAAAGTAGCAGGATTAAATTCTGGCGTAGCTAAAGGAGTTAGATTTGCTAAAGGGTTAGATTTATCTGCAGATGCAGCTAGAGTGGCTCAGAATATCTCTAAAGTACCTAGAGCTAAAAAATATGTAGATAATCTAAAAGCTTTGGGGGGAACTACTAGAGCTTTAGCTATGGGTGCTGGGTATGAATCTTCTTTAGAAGCAAGAGAAAACTATGAACAAGTATTACATAGACTAGTAGAAGAATACAAAGAAGTAAATAATGGAAAAGAGCCTGATGAAGCGGCTATGTCTGATTTTCATGAAGCGGCTAGATCTTCTTCTTTATGGACATTTGCAGGTAATATGGCGGTAGTAGGTACTTCTAATTTATTACAGTTTCCTAAGATATTCTGGAAAGGTTATAAAGGACAAAGTAAGTTACTCAAAACTATGAGAGATACTGCTGACCCTACTAGAAAACTAAGGAAAAAAATATTAAATAAAGACGGTGTTTTAGTCACTAAAGCATCTCAGATGGGTAGAGGTAAAAGAATAGCTGCTTATGGTTATCATGGGTTAAAAAATCCTATTAGAGAAGGGTTTGAAGAACTTTCTCAAGGATATATTAATCATGCCACTGCTGAATATTACTCTAGAAAATATTCTTCTGATGATACTAAAGAAGCTCTTAGTGTTTTAGACAGTATGAAAGTCGGTTTATCTAAACTATTTGGGGGAAGTGATTTAAGTAGTCCTGAGTGGGGTAATGCTTTTGGGATGGGATTTTTAATGGGTCTTGTAGGTTTACCAGGGATGAAAATGAAATCTGATGGTAAAGTAGGTTTTGGTGCAGGTGCTATAGGAGGTTCTATTGATGCTATAGGACAATATAGAGCTAAGAATAAAGCTTTAGAGGAAAAAGTTACTGAGATTAATGATATGGGGGGGTTAGCTCCTAATTTAAGAGCTATGTTTGAAAACTATGTCAATAATAATTCTATTCAAAAAGACATAGATGAAGAAATTGAAAATGGTAATATTTTTAGGGTAAAAAACTTAGAGCATGACCAATTTTTCTCCTACATAAGAGCAAGACAAAAATTAGGTATAGCAGAAGGTATTTTAAAAGACTTAGAGAATTTAGATGAAAATATAAGTGTAGAAGAGTTTAATAAAGATTTTTATATAGAAGAAGTGGCTTCTTTTACAGAAGAAGGAAAAGCAGTAGCTATCGCTAAAGCTAAAGAATATGTACAAAAGGTAATAGATAACTCTACTCTTGTAGACGAAGCTTTAGATAGAGCTAATATACAAAATCCTAATGAAGAAATGGTGGATGAATTAGTTCACGCTGCCAGTGTTTTAGACAATGTAGACAAAAGAGAAGCTGAATTAGGTGAGAGGGTTGCACAAATTAGTAATTCTAATATTAATGCTGAGTCTTTAAGGAAACTAAGTGAAAAAAGGCAGAGAGAGGAAAGTAAGTTATACCCAGTTCCTATAAGAAGAAAGAAAACTAAAGAAAGTCTTAAAAAGCTTGAAGAACTTATTAGAATAAAACAAGACAAAGGACTTACTAAAAATCAACAAAACGAAGTTAATAAACTTAAAGATAATCTAAGACTGACTGAATTTGATATTGATTCTCTTATAGAAGTAGGAGATAAAATTGATTATACTAAACTTAGACAAATTGTTGGTGAGCAAGAATTAGAAATTACAGCATCTGAAAAAGGATTAGGTGTAGAGTTAAAGACTGACCAAGAAGCTTTTAATGCTGAGGTAGAAGCACAAATGAAGATTTGGGAAGAAACAGACCCTACTGGCTATACAAAACATAAAAAGGAAGTTAGAGAAAGTTTAGAAGATATACTTAAATTAAAAGAAAGAAGAGAGCAATTTATAGGATATTATAATTTTTTATTTACTGAAAAAGGAATAGAAACTTTTAATAAATTACAAACAGAAGCTATAATTAAGTTTAATATAGATTTAGCAGAAAAACAAGCAGAGGAAGCTGCTAATGCTGAAACTAAAACACAAAAACAAAAAGCCGCATCTGCTGCAGGTAAAGTTTCTCCCGAAGCACAAGCAGAAATAGAGAAAAAAGAAAAAGAAAAAAGAGATTTAAAATCTATAAATGCAGGTAAAATAGATGTAGACGATCATGCGGCTTTAGGTGCTAATTTAAAAGCAAGGTACACACAAAACCCAGAGCTTTACCAGCAAGAGGTTTTAGAAGATTTACAAGAACTTTTAAATGAAACAGATGGAGTTGATTTTCAATTTCCTGCAATAGGTTCTTTTCAGGTATTACAACAACAAATAGAAAAAGAAGTAAGGGACACAACAATTGAGTTTGAAATTATAAAAAACTTTTATTCAAATATAAATGAAACTATAGATAATTATAATAATTCTACTTTTGAAGAGGAGGAAGAAGATGGTTTTACTGATAATGAAGATGATAATGATGATGGAAGTTTTGACACAAATTTAAGTTCTCTTGATTTTGTAGAGTCTAGAGAGTATGAACTTGAAAAAAAGACAGTTACTATACCTGGTATAGGAAAGATATCTTATTACATACTTAAAAAAGATAAAGACGGAGTTCCTATAAAAGCAGCAAATTATGCAGAAATGACTCAGGATGATTTTGATTATACAAATTCTTCTGATAATCTAAAAAGTGGGGAAAAAGTAATTGCGTTTGTAGATCCTAAGGATTCTCATTATAAGGATACTTTAAAAATAAAAGTAAGACAAGGAGATAAAATTGTTGGATTACTTCCTGCAGCTACTATTTCTAATGAGATGGAGGTTTTAAGAGGTCTTATTCAAGAAGAGTATGAAAAATCTACAGATAAAGCTAATTTTGAATACAGTAATGAGCTTTTTATAGGATTTAAAGGTGCAGGACAACTTAATTTTTCTTCTGCTTCTAATACTCCTTTTGATAAATTAGAAGACCCTAGTAAAATAGATAAAAAACATTTAGTACTCAATGAGCATGGTGAGCCTTTATTAGGGTATGGTAAAGGATATACAGGTACTACAAAAGTTCAATTAGTAGTTCCTGGTTCTGATGTTAAAATTCCGAATTTTACAAATATAAAACCTGGTGCTACTTATATGTTTGTAAACGCAGCAAATGGAGCAATAAAACCTGTTAGGCTTAAACCTAGAAGATTAACACAATGGCCTAAAGGTATATCTACAGAGGATAGAGAGGCTACTGCAGTTGAGAATAGACCTGAAAGTCAAAAAGTAATTGATCTTTTATTACATTATGCAAATACTCCTCCCCAAAATGTAAAAGAGCTTGCAAAAATAGAAGAAGAGATACTAAAAATTACTCCTTTAGTAGTTAGAAAAACTCATCCCACATCCAAGAGCCAAAGTGATAAAGACAGATTTTATATTAAACCTGTAAAAGGTTGGCCAAAACCAGAGGATATAACACCACAAGATTTAATACAACAAGAGGTAAGTATTTTCCAGAAATCTTATACTAATACAGGCTTTCCTGGTACTGTAGATTGGTATATTAATATAGATAAAAATGAACTAAATATTAAAGGAAAAAATGAAGAATTTTTAGGAACAAGTTTACGAACTAACTTAAATCCTACAAGCCCTATAGTTAATGCTAATTTTACACTTAATTTACCTAAAATAGCTAAAGCATCTAATACAAAAACAGCTAGAAGTACTTATACTCCCCCTAAAAGATCAACAAAAACTAGTGGGACAACATCTGCTACAGGAAAACAAGACACTGTAGATTATTCTGAGTTTACTGATGAGCAAAACGTAAACTTAGATGCAACAATAAATGGAATCATAGCCACTAATAAGGGAGCTACAAAGGAACAAATAGAGGGAGCTATTTTAGAGGCAATTGAAAACGAAGAAGATCTTTCTGCAAATTTTGGGGAAGCTAAGGAATATACTTATACTTTTTCAGGAGGAGAAAAAATTATTAATGTTTTTACAAATAAAAATAATGGCGCTGTTCTTGTTACTGAATTAATTAAGTTAGATGATGGAGGTACTTTTGCTGTTGTAAAAGATTCTAAAAATAATATACTTATTAAAACTGACAACGATACTAATTTAGATGATTCTACTATTGACTCTATATTAGGTGAAACATTAGCTGCTCCAACTAAAGAAGAGCCTTTAGTAGTAGCTATGCTTAAAAGTGGAACTCAATTTATAGTAAATGAGAAAGATAAAAATACTTATATAGAAGCAGAACAAGACTCTACAGGAAAACTAGTTCCTAAAACAGGAGGAGAAGTAATAGATAGGGTTTCAACTATTAAAGGGGAATTTAAAGGAGATGAAAAAGCTGCAAATAGAGGTACTGTAATTGATGATTTATATAGAGATGTAATAGAAAGTTATAGGGAGGGAACCCCTTTAACTAAAGATGATTTTATTGCTCTTTATAATAAAAATCCTCTTAAAAAAGAAATTTTAGAGAACTCTAATGAACCTTTTTCTGATAAATTTTTAGATGAATTGTATAGTACTATAAATACAATTATAGATAAATTTGAAAAAGATGGCTATACATTATATGCAAATATACCTACTGTAACAGGAAACTTAACAGTAAATGGAGAAAGAAAAGAATATGCAGGAACTATAGATATACTTGCAGTTGATAAAAATGGGGATTATATAATTTTAGATTTTAAAACATCTTCTCAAGATAGAGTTACAGATTATTTTAATCAAGACCCTTTATATAAAGATGGTGATGCAATACAATTAGCTGCATATTCTCTTATGATAAAAGAAACAATAGGAAGAATTGCCAATGAAATTGAAAATCCTGGAATTATCCCTATTCAAACTGTAACACAATATAGAAATAATAATAATGTTTATGATGAAGCATCTTTATCTGCAGATGAAATTATTCTTAGAGATACAGAAACTGTAAAGACTAAAAAAACAGAATTTTCTTTAAATCCTAACGCTTCTATTATACCTAATAATATAAAACCTCCTTCTGGCACTTTTATGCCTAGACAAGCTAAAAAAGGAAATTATACTAAATGGGACAAAGGCCAAGAATTAGCGTGGTTAAAGAAAAATCTTCCCAAGGTAGATTATTCAGTACTAAAAGATTTATATAATATACACCAAGTAGGAGGTCTAGAAGCGTGGGGATTATTCTCAAATGCTATTATTTATTTACAAGAAAACGCTGCAAAAGGTACTACTTTTCATGAGGCTTTTCATGCAGTATTTAATTTGATGCTGTCTCCAAGAGAAAGAGAAAAAATATTAATAGAGGCACAATCAAGATATGGATTACAAGATGATGCTACTTTAGAGGAATCTTTAGCAGATGAGTTTATGGATTTATTAATTTCTAAACTAGAAAATAATGAAGAAATTGCTCCCGTTAAAAATTCATGGATAAAGCAATTATTTAATAGAATTTTAAGATTTTTTAATATCGTTAATACTAAAAAAACAACTATTGATTCTTTATTTAATGATATTGCAGCAGGCAGATATGCAGGAAGTATAGAAGGAAATCCTCTTAAAAGAAATGTTAAAAAGTTTAAAAATAATGTTAAATTCAGAGTTAAAGGACTTAATCCTTTACAACTAGAAGCGGCAAAATCTTTAATTATTCATGATATAATAGAAGCAATAGAATTAAATCCTAATGATTCTGTAAATAGTATTATCACTGACTTGCAAGTTAAGTATTTTAATACTAGTAATATGATGGACTCTAATTCGGAACTTTATTATGAGGCTGGTTGGGGAGAAGATCAATTAAAATATGCTTCTAACACATTTAAAACTATAGCAGCAGAAACTATAAAAATAGCAGAAATAGTTATTCCTACACTTCCTTCTTATGGGTTCAAAGTAAATAGAGTAACTAATAAAATTGAAGACAATAATATTATTACTATTGACGAGCAACTTAATGCCGCTGAAAATGAAGAGAATGCCCGACCCAAAGAAACTTGGATGGAAAGTGCTTTTGAAAAATCTCCTAAAAGTACTGCTACTACAAAAGTTAGGCAAAAACTTACTAGATTACCTTTAACTATATATACTCCAGAAGGAGATGTAGTAGCAGATATAAACTTTTTAGGGGAACAAAAATATGTACCTTATGAGCAATTATTTGACACTTTAAAGAAGAATTTAACTAATTTAAGAACTTTTTCTTCTATGAAAATTAAGTTAGAAGAAATGTCTAAAGGAATGCCTTATATTAAAACTTTAATTTATTGGTTAGAAACAGACCCTCAATTTAAGTCAGGATTTTTCTCTTCTATGGCCACTGTAAGTGCAGATTATAATTTAATGCTTACTTCTAAGCAAACAAGACGGCAAGGAGAAGATATTGTTACTTATTATTCACATAAACTAATAAATCCAAATAGAAATAATCCAGAAAGAGTAGTTATTAATGAATGGAAAAGTAATTTTGAATCTTTATATGGGGAAGGATTATTACTTAAAGAAGACAGTGATTCTTTTAAAGATTTATTAGAATATATTGGAAATGCTAAAAATTCTTTAAATGGATTAAAAAATGTAGACGCAGTTAAAAAAAGAAAAGCAAATAATAATAAATATACTCAAACTGATTATAAAAATATTAATAATCTTTCAGATTCTTTACAAAAAATAGGATTT
>Ga0233412_10001724_pt1 | contig 11050 bp, 8 predicted proteins | sample Na_anoxic_4_MG_FD_180667 | JGI IMG/M metagenome (GOLD analysis project Ga0233412, IMG submission 180667) | Seawater microbial communities from Saanich Inlet, British Columbia, Canada - Na_anoxic_4_MG | ecosystem: Environmental > Aquatic > Marine > Inlet | place: Canada: British Columbia... | reverse complement strand
ATATCCCTTTCTCAGCTGCAAGTGCCGCAGCAGTTCCGGCCGCTTGGCCGATAACCCCTGTTGTTGCCATTACACGGATTGAGCCAAAAGCTAATTTGGAACAGCTGATTGCCCTACCCGCAAGAAACAGATTATTAATATTTTTTGAATATAAGCTTCTATATGGAATTGTATACATATCTACAAGATGGAAATATTGCGTCGGGTGGTTCACAGGAGCTTCCAAACCTCCGGGAATATGCATGTCCATAGGCCAGCCTCCGTATGCAACGGCATCATCAAAAATACGGCCTGCTGACAGATCCTCGGCCCTTAGCACATAATCCCCCGTAAGTCGCCTGCTTTCACGTTTGCCGGGTAAAGCTCCGACCCAGACGAGTTCGTAGTTATCAGCACCATGGTCGCCTTTATTTTTAATATGATCCCATATGCCGAAAGCCCATTTCATGAGTTCATCTTTTATTTCTTCGTAGTCCTTTATAGTATCGCTGTTCATGCCTCCCAGCTCTATCCACCAGTAGCCGTAACTCAGCAGCGAATGATCCCTGTTTGCCAGCATCTCCTCGTTTATGTCATAAGCCCAGAAAGGTTTAATGAATTCACACTTTTTACCGGTATCCCTGGCTTTAAACAAAATAGTATTACCCATAGTGAAATCATCCGGTTTATCAGGAGCCAGATCTTCTTTAAAAACATCCTTTGACTCGGAACCCCTCATATACTCTGCACCTGCATAAGCCCCAAGAGTACCATCACCGGTTGCATCTATAAAATAATCAGCTTTGATTTTAATTTCTGTTTCAGAGGTTAGCTGTGTGCATGATATTTCAGTTATGCTGCCATTACGGGTTTCAGTGTGATGCATGTGCGTATTCATAAACAAATCCAGATTTTCCTGAAACCGCGCTTTTTCCCACATTATTACATCCAGGAGTTCAAATTCATCATAGTAATTACGCTTCCGATTTTCTAATAGGATTTCTTCGACTATGCCGGTCTCCCTTGCATTGTCACGCCCGCCTGATATGCTTGCCCCGCATATGTGCATTCGTATTTCACTAGAAGCATTTCCCCCCAGGACCGGCCTGTTCTGAATCAAGCAGGTTTTTGCGCCATGCCTTGCAGATGCGATGGCTGCACACACGCCCGATAATCCTCCGCCGACAACCGCAACTTCAAAGCACCTGTTAACTATTTTCTTTTCTTTTACTTCCATTGCCCTACTCTTTTCAGTACATAATCCGCTGTTTCCTCGTCATCAACCCCACTTATGCCGCCAATCCATATTCCTTCCGGCTTTAGGTTTTCAAACAACAGGTCTAGGTCGCTTACATCAAGGAAAATTTCCAAGGCTTTGCCGCCCTGCTGTATTTTCTTATATACGGAGATCCATCTTTTAAAACCCTCATTTCCTGAGCCGCAGACCCATTGTATCGCATTCAGCTCCTTTATTTCCAGAAGAGAGTCCAGATGCTGCAGCGCCCCCGGGCCGTCTAGATGATATATTGACCTGTCAAAGAACCTGCATTCCTCAATAAGGCCAGGCAGAAAAATATCATCAAAGGTATCTTTAGATATCATACATGAGAAGTCATTGCTTGGCACATATAGTTTCCCATCAAAAGCAAGGGGAAGCCACGTTGATGAAGGCATTCCTGCAGCTTTAAGCTTTTCATAAAAGAAATCAAACATTTTAAAATAATCAGGATATGACTCTGCAAGTTTTCTTTTTACATAATCCACATTGTCAATCATATCCATAGCCAAATCCTGGGGTTCTCTTAGCGCCGCTATATGGTCGCCGCCGGGATGGAAGTCAGTATATCCAACAAGAAATCTACCCTCCGATGCATCAAGAAGCACATCAGTGAACTCAATCGTCTTTTTTAACAAAGGGTGTTCCCAGTCGAATTTTCCTTTGTCATAATCGGTTTCCCAATTGCGGATGATTGGTTCGCTCCAGGTTGTCCTCTCTCCATAGTTATATCCGCATCCACACCAAGCGCTGAAACATTCAGGACCCATATTCGGAAAAGCAATCGGCAATGAATCTCCAAGATACAGTGTATTGCTGAATTTATGTATATATTCTTCAGTCCTGAATTCAAAATCCATCCACATATCTTCCCAACAATTATATTTCTTTTTAGAAAGCGGAATATAACCATCTTTTTCAAGTGTGATATTCACAGGCGGACGGTCGTAAATCTCACACTGCATTAAAGCATCAAATCTTTTCATTGTCTTTTCATAGTCATGTTTAAAAGCGAACATTATTACCCCCGTTAATGCACCGAGTAAGGTGTCATTGCCGCATATCCCATATATTAGCATAAATCTGTAAAAAAGGACCGCTTCAGCGGCCCGTTTAAATTATTTCATTCCAAAAGTCTTTTCCTTCAGGTCAAGATAATAAAGGTAGTTCTCTGGAGTTACATCAGGCGGGCACCTATGGTCGCAGAAAGGGATGTATCCTCCCCTTGCAACCAACGGTTCAAGGGTTTTCATATAGTCTTTAATTGCTTCTTTCCCGGCTATCAGCTGCATTTTGTCAAATCCGCCCATTAGCCTTAGTTCTTTACCATATTCAGCAAATAATTCACCCGGATGACAACATGAATTAACCTCATAAGGGAACATGCAGTTTATACCGCCTTCAAGGAAATATTTTAGAATCGGCCTTATATCGCCGTCGCAGTCCGTATACCAGATATCAATACCGTATTTCTTGAGTTTCTTATTAATTCTTTTATATCTTGGCATTACCACATTTTTGAAAAAGTCAACGCTTACAATCGGTCCGTAATTAAAACAGATATCTTCCCAGCCGGCGGCATATTCGAATGTGAAATTAGGCAGGACCTGATCCAGAAAATCTTCAACAAGGAGGCAAGCTGTCTCTACCATATCCTCAACCATGTCCGGATAATCATAACAGGCATAGGCAAGACCCTCAAAGGTCAGCATATCTCTGACTCTCCCAATCATGGAACCGGTATGAACACCAAGCGGATAATCCCTGTCTTCCGAATGTTCAGCTTTCGCTTTTTCTATATCAACGATTCGGGTTGGATCGTCCCTTCTGAAACGTTCCTCCTTTATTCTTTTCCAATCATCCGGAGTTTCTATTGATGATTTAATAAAGTGAGGAATAGTAGAGTGGCTGTCCTTGCTGACCTCTGCCATTAAACCCTGTGAATTTATTATAACTTTTTTTGTTTCAGTCTCACTGATGATCTTTTCTTTAAAACCCGGACTGATGAAAAGATTGCCTGATAGAATCTCTATTTTATCCAGACTGAATAACTGATGACCCTCATCATGATTCGTGACATTATTCTCTACAAAAATATCCCATTCTGTGAAATTTTCATCCCAGTAACCGAACTCCATGTTAACGGTGCGGTCAATGGGTTCATAATGCATTTGTTTAATAAAACGTTCACGGGAAGTCATCGTACCCTTCCATGGGGCTCTCACAGGTTTAATACTCATATCAGTCCTCCGATTAGAAATATATCAATATTGATTATAATTGATGCATAATATTTAAACAATAGAAAAAGGGGCTTTCGCCCCTAAATATCAAATGATATTTCACTGCTTCGATGTGCAGGTGTCACCGCTCCAAAAAGAATAGAGCGCACCTTCTTTGACAGTAAATTCAATTTTATATGGAGTGCCGCTTCTAAGCTGGGGATGGCATATGGCAAGGTCCATCCTGTTGCCTCCCCATTCAAAATCAGTCAGTGTAAATCCAGCGACATCATCGATTTTTATATTAATTATTCCCTCTGCATTAATATGCAGCTTTCCATTTTCAAGTATCAGTGGCTTTGTAATAACTGTTCCCCCGGTCACTGCACAGAATCCGTCAAGCCGGCTCCATGCCCTACCTATTGAGAATGAGTCACTTTCACTCCAGGGAGTCTCATGATTACGGTTTGCTGCCCCAAAATATAAGCTGAGTCTGTCATCAACCTGAAGTACATCACCAAATCCGGATACCATTCCGCCGTCCCATTCTCCTGCGGCTCCATGGCTGATCAGTGGATTTTCAGTTAATATATCAAATTTTACACCGTCTTGTGAATACGCAAGTCCTGTTTCCATTAAACCATTCAGGCCATTGTAGAATAGTGGGAATCCGACATATTGTTCCTGGTACCGAATGACAGACATTCCGTAAAACTGGTCAGCTATCTTTCCCTCTGCCGGTATTAACGCAGGTCCGTTATATTTCCAGTTAATAAAATCACAGCTTGATGCACTCGCGACAACCCTATGCATAAACAAATCCTGCCCAAGTGGATAGTTGGGAGGTTTTTCATACTCCATTGTGGAAGGATTATAAACCATAGCCAGTTCAACATCAGATTCTTCAGGCCACATTGTATGGCCTTTTAGCAAATACTTGCCGGCTTCTTCATCATGATTATATTCACTGAAAGATGCAAATAGGTAATCAATTTTTTCACCTTGGTCGGTTGTTCCGCATACACGCCATTGCTTGAAATAAGCCATGAAACACCCGCACGATTCATCCCAAAGCAGGTCAATTACATCACTTGGACCTTCATACCATGATGTTTCCCAAGAATCTGTTACTGGTTTAAAATTGATGCCATCTTTAGATTTCGATAAAATAGCCCTGCCCGGCAATGTATCTGTTTTACGGGCATACCCCATCATAAAAATCCTGTAATCATCAGACCCCAGCCCAGGCTTTATCACAACTGACCCTGGTTGGCTATCATCTGACAGACCAATCGGCGTGTCGTGTTTTGTCCAGTTTAATCCATCCTCGGAATGGGCCATTCCATATCTGTAGTTTCCAAGTTGACCATCAACTCCTGTGCAGGTAAACCACATCTTCCAATTATTTTCACACTCATCTCTGTGCAGCCCCATAAATCCATATGGCCCCGAAGCTTCCCAATCCAATGTTTTAACAATAGCAGGATGAGAAAGCTTGTTCCAATTGCCCACATCACGAGTAACATTTATCTCTTCTTCAAAAATGTCGCCCGGGAACATCAGTTGCCGTCTTTCATCAAGTATTAGTATATTCTCTATATTATCTTTACTCATATCAATCTACCTGTTTAATTTTTCTATATTCTACCATAATTATACAATATTAATGTAAATTCGCATTTAATTATAGCTCATATCACTTGCCCATGCCATTGCTGAATGATATATTTCTTTACATCGGAGGTAATATGATGAGTAAAATAATTGTTAGTACAGAAAAAGTGCCCGCGGCCATCGGTCCTTATTCACAGGCAGTCAAATCCAACGGCCTGCTATATACATCGGGAATGATTGCGATTGACCCTGCAACAGGCAAATTATCAAACGGCGGTATCGCAGAGCAGACCCGTCTTGTTATGGAAAATCTTAAAGCGTTGATAGGCAGCACCGGCGCATCCATGTCGGAAATCATAAAGACCACTGTCTTTCTGAGCGACATGAATAATTTTGCTGAGATGAATGCCATTTATGCAGAATATTTCCCCTCGAATCCTCCCGCACGTTCAACAGTTGAAGTTTCACGTCTTCCTAAGGATGTATGTGTTGAGATAGATTGCATAGTAGATATTGAAAATATATAGGAGGCAGATATGAAAACACTTATTGTTTACGCCAGCAAGTACGGAACCACAGAAAAATGCGCTCATCTTCTTAAAGAAAAAATAGATGGCGATGTAGATGTTGTTAACTTGAAAAATGACAAACCTAAGTTGTCGGATTATGATGCGATAATAATCGGAGGTCCGGTATATATAGGTAAGCTCAATAAAACTGTTGAAGCTTTTTGCACTAATAATCTTCCCACATTGGTGGATATGAAAAAAGGGTTCTTTATATGCCATATGGAAATGGATCAGCCTATGAAGGAATTAATAGAAAAATATTATCCCAAAAAATTAGTTGATACCGCAGCTGTTACAGGAGGATTCGGCGGTGCTTTTTATGTTTCTAAAATGAATTTCATGTATAAATGGATGATAAAAAAATCCGCCGGTATCGAAGAAGATCAGGAAAAGATTCTATACGAAGAAATTGATAAATTCGCAGAAAATTTCAACTCCTGAAAAACTATATATATGACGATATATTGAAGAATAATTGTGTATAAAAACACCATCGTTTCTGGTGGTGTTTTTTCAAGGGAGGCAAAATTCAAAGCTGCAACTTACGGTGTATGACAATGGGTGGTTATGACGGTATTTACAATTGTTTTCCCGGTTTAAATATTGCACATCTTGATCATTAGCTCCGTGGTGTTCACATTCGCCATTATTAGCAACCTAATTTTCTTAATAACAGCAATAGAGTTATAAAAAATTAATCGTACCTACTCCTCTTTTATGTATTTGACAATTCCGTTCCAAATAATACTTCTCGGAAAGTTTATTTCTTCATCAGATGATTGTTCTAAAGCCAATTCCTCATATTTTTTAATATCATACCCTTGTTTGAGTACAGCTTTTTTTAATATGGGCATAATAGGACGGATGGAGCTTAACGGGCATCCGTAGACACACCGCATACAAAGCGTACACTTCCAACCAAATGTGGGTTTATTATCTTCCATCATGATATTTCCCATAGGACATTTCTTTGCACACAATTCACATCCATTGCAATTATCGTCAATTTTCAAGGTTCTGCCATAAATTTTGGAGCCAAGTTTTTCAGCTTGACATATATACATAATGATGCGATCAACTACGTTTGAGTTCATTTTCCTTTTAACATTTCCTATAATATCATTTGCTATTTTTTCACATTTTCTTGGCAGTATTTCAATTATTTTTTTTGCAAGATTGTCTTCTGTTGGCGCAATGAAATTTGATGGCATACACAGCATGTATTCATTGGTTACAGCAAACCCTTTTTTCGTCAGCTTTTTAACAGTTCTATATCGTGCTGCTGTATTCGGTGATATCTCCCCGCCGCCGGACACAGAAATAACAATCGTTTTAAGGCAACTGTTCTTTGATATTGATGATATCCATTTGAAAACCGGCATTGGAGCATCTGCTGCATGTACAGGGAACATTAAGATAAGTGTTTCTTCAGTTTTGATAATCGGATAATCATTTCTGAATATTTCTGATGTCTGGACCTGAATATCTCTTTTACTGAAAGTTTCTGATAATCGCTTTGCTGCAAGCGCAGTACCACCTGTACCAGAAAAATATACAATATGAATATTTTGTCTCATAACAAACCTCTATTTGTCACTATTATTTTACCATGTTTTAAGCACGAAAACCTGTCTTTTTTTAGATTAAAAAAGACCCCATCTTAGATGAGATCTTTGGCAGGGGAGAAAGGATTCGAACCTTCAACTTACGGTTTTGGAGACCGTTGCTCTGCCAGTTGAACTACTCCCCTATGCAGTCTAAATGATTATACACTTGCACAATTTTACTGTCAATATTTTAATGGAAATCCAATGAATTTTAAAAACATCTCCCCCTTTTCCTTTGGTATCTGATATTATAATCTCAGCTTATTTAAGGGAGTAAAAAAATGATTTTCGCACAGGCGCGTGAGCTTATCACACCCAATATCAGGACGCACATGTCAGGCTACGCAAACAGGACCGATATGTTTGAAGGCATTCATGATGATTTCTATGTCAAAACCTTATATATGGAAAACAAAGGAACTAAATTTTTAATAATTACTTATGACCTTTGCCATTATATATATGACCTTAATGAAAGAGTCATGACATATGCAGCTGAAAAATTTGAAATGCCCTATGAAAGTATACTAGTGAACTATTCCCATACCCACGCCGGTCCGAAGATTACTTCTCCGACTGAGAAAGAAACCCCTTCCCCTCTTGACGGTTTCCTGGTTGAAAGGACAAAAAGCTGCATAGACCGTGCAAAGCTGAACTCATTTAAAGGCAGCCTTCAAATTGCTTATACATCAGGCAGATGGAATGTAAACAGGCGGTTAGAGACAGAAAACGGTTTTAAAATGAAGCCTAATCACAACGCAGTGACTGATGACGAAGTCGTTATAATGACCGTTAGGGATAGTGATAATAATATAAGAACAGTCATGGTGAATTATTCATGCCACCCCGTTACCCTTTCGGGAACACTGTACCTATCAGCCGAATTCCCCGGTAGGATAAGTAATCTTCTGGAATCAGAGTATTATGGTTCAATAGCGTTTTTTCTCCAGGGTGCCGCAGGGAACATGCGCCCGTTGGTTACCGCAGACAAAGGCAGCTTCAAGGCATGTTCCTTCGATGAGCTTGATATATTCGCAAAATCAGTAGCTGCCAAGGTAGTAAAAACAATTCACTCAGGCATTTTTAGAACTATTGACCCTGAATTTAAATGCACTAAATTCAATATCGACATTCCCGTCAATCCTCTGCCAATATCAGTCTTTGAAGAAAGGCTGAAAACTGCACCGGGTTACCTGAAACTAAGGCTTGAAAAAGTAATAAAAAGCTTTGAATCAATAGATGACTTCGCAACCATCCACTGCGGGATTGTAAAATTAACAGATGACCTTTATATCCCCTACATGGGCGGGGAAATTGTTTATGAAGTCAAAGAATTAGTGCGCCGTGTTTTCGCACCGGCCGATGTTGTCTTCCTTGGCTATCACGAAGCACTTACTTATATCCCAGATGATAAAATTATCAACGAGGGCGGTTATGAAGGATATGATGCACCGACAAACGCCGGGTTCCGCGGTCCGTTTAAAAAAGGCATTAATGATGTAATCACCAATGCCTTCAAAAACGCTTATGGAATATTAGCGGAGGGCTGATATTCCACTTTTTTTGATATTTAAGTCTTTCTGTAAACTGTTCCGGACATTTTTGCAACAAGCTTGTCTCCGGATTTGACTTCCATGTCATATACGGCGATTTTTCTATGAAACGAGACTTCTTTGGCCTCAGCTATCAGGAACTCGCCCTCTTTTACCGCTTCGAGGAATGATATGGAATTGTCAATTGATACTGCAATCGGGCCATGCGAGTTTGAAGCACAGGCGAAAGCCAGGTCCGCCAGTGTAAATATAGCCCCGCCCTGACATATGTCTACACCGTTCAGGTGCCGCTCTTCCACGGGCATGGATGTCCTGGCATATCCTTTGCTGATTTCCTCAATTTTCATACCGCACATCTGTGCGAACCTGTCCCTGCTGAATCGTTTGTAAATCTCTTCCATAGGTTACCTCAGTTCTGCACCGACCTTATCGGCCAGCGCCTTTACAACTTTATTAAAACTTCCGTTTACTTCGTCTTCGGTAAGGGTTTTTTCCGCAGACCTGTATACCATTGAAAATGCCAGGCTTTTCTTACAGGCTCCGGTCTGCGTTCCTTTGTATACATCGAAGAACTCAACTTTTTCGAGGTATACCCCGGCACTTGCTTCTATGGTTTTCATGATAGAACCGGCTGTGATTTCGTCATCTACGAGAATGGCGATATCCCTTGTTACCGCCGGATACTTCGGCAGCTCCTTATACTTACGGTCAAAATCTGAAAGTTCATACAGTATGTTCATATCCAGGGTGCCCAGGATTGTTTCTTCAGGCACTTCGAACTCCTTACATATAGTGGGATTCACCTGACCGATTGTTCCAATCACCGTATTATCTTTTTTCAGCATGGCACCTCTTCCAGGATGGAAAACCGGATTATCTGAAACCGGTGTATATTTAACACCCTTAATGCCAAGTGTGTCCGTAATTTCTTCAACAATGCCCTTCAAATCATAGAAGTCACCGCTGTTATATATCCCAAGGGTCAGAACAGTTTTTTCGTCCGGCAGGTCGCTGTCATCTACAGGATGATATGTAAAGGACATTTCGTAAAAAGAACCTTTTTCAACATTCCTGTTGCTGTTTCTTGCAATGACCTTCATCATCTCGGGCAGTGTCGTTGTGCGCATTACACTGTAATCTTCACCAAGGGGATTTCTGATTACAACAGTTTTTCTAAGCGGATCATCAGAATCAAGCCCAAGTCTGTCGAAAATTGACGGACTGGTGAATGAATAAGTATAAATCTCATACATGCCTGATGACAGGCACACGCCTTCAACAATATCCCTGAGCAGTTGCTTATATGAGCGTTTGCCCTGGGTTGATTCTTCACCTGCAAGCATTGTCGCCTTGATATTATTATATCCGTAGAAGCGTGCGACTTCCTCGGCAAGATCGGCTTCACAAAGCACATCCGGTCTGAATGACGGAGCTATTGCCGTATCTCCCTCGACTTTTATTTCAAGCGGGGCGAATATATCAAGCATTTCATTCCTAGATATATTTGTGCCCAGGAATTCATTTATCTTGTCCACACGCAATTCTATCCTTATATTTTCAGGAATTTGACTGCAGACATCGACCATGCCCCTAACAACCTTACCCGCACCAATCTCTTCAACCAGCTCGCAGGCCCTTTCAAGTGCCGGGACAGTGTTGTTAATGTCCAGGCCTTTCTCGAACCTTCCCGATGATTCAGTGCGCATTACCAGTTTCTGCGCAGTTACCCTCACACTCGTTGCCTTGAAGTTTGCAGACTCGAGTAAAATATTTTTGGTGGCTTCAGTTACTTCGCTGTCAGCTCCCCCCATTACACCAGCTACAGCTACAGCCCTTTCGGTATCGGCGATTACAAGCATAGAAGAATCCAGTTTCCTCGGCTGGTCATCCAGTGTTTCAAGCATCTCGCCGTCACTTGCAGTCCTTACGATGATTTCCCCGCCCTTGATGTGATCCAGGTCGAACGCGTGCATAGGCTGGCCATACTCAAGTAAAACATAGTTTGTAATGTCAACAATATTATTTATAGGCCTTATTCCCGCATCACGCAATTTTTTTCGCATCCATTCCGGGGAAGGTCCGATTTTAACATCAGTTATCGCCCTCGCGGAATATCTGGGACAGAGCTCTTCGTCCATTACCTTAATAGATATTAATTTATCGATATCGCCGCCGGCTTCTTCCTTAAGAACAGGTGCTTTAACTGTGAAAGCCCTTTTGAATGTAGCAG
>Ga0233412_10001723_pt1 | contig 11051 bp, 11 predicted proteins | sample Na_anoxic_4_MG_FD_180667 | JGI IMG/M metagenome (GOLD analysis project Ga0233412, IMG submission 180667) | Seawater microbial communities from Saanich Inlet, British Columbia, Canada - Na_anoxic_4_MG | ecosystem: Environmental > Aquatic > Marine > Inlet | place: Canada: British Columbia... | reverse complement strand
CGGTTGTTAATAGACCGGTTGTTAATAGACCGGTTGTTCAGAGACCGGTTGTTCAGAGACCGGTTGTTCAGAGGCGGGTAATACCAAGGCGTGCATTTACGAGGTGGTTGAAATAATTGGTTTAATTGAATTGGAAAAAACTTGTTTATTTTTAATTATTGGTAATTTTTATGATAGAATTTTATAAATTTCATATTTATAAAAATTTAGGAAAATTTTTTATTAAGTTGATTGTTAACTCTAACGAAAGTTGTACATTTGGAAATTTGTTTAATGGTTTTTGCATTTATATATGTACATGTGCTCCTAAGACCTCCTAAATAATCTTCAATCGTTTCATGCAAGGATCCCTTAAACGGAATTTTAACCTCACGGCCTTCAGATGAACGATATTTTTCCATTTTCCCGTTGTATTTTTCCATTGCGGCTTTAGAACTCATTCCATAAAATAATTTAAATTTTTTCCCATTTTCGATGATAACTTCTCCTGGATTTTCATTATGACCAGCAAAGATTCCGCCGGCCATTACGAAATCAGCGCCGCCTCCAAATGCTTTTGCCATATCTCCGGGGCATGTAATCCCTCCATCGCCGATTATATGGGCATTTAAACCATGAGCCGCATCGGCACATTCCATAATTGCCGATAATTGTGGTAAACCAACACCAGTTTTTTGTCGCGTAAGACATGCGGATCCGGGTCCAATTCCAACTTTGACAATATCAACTTTTCCATTAATTATAAGTTCCTCGGTAATTTCGCGGGAGGCAACGTTGCCAGCAATAATAATTTTTTCAGGCCATTCCTCGCGAACTTTTTTACAAAATGAAACTAGATTGGCCTGATACCCATTAGCAATATCAATACAAATCCAATTACATTGAACAACATTCAAAATTTCCTTTAATTTTGAAAAGTCTGATTCCGAAATTCCCGTCGATATCATGAACAGGGATGGATTTAATGAAGAAATTCCGTAATTTTCAAAATCTGAAATGGTATGATATTTATGTAGACAAGTTATAATAGAATGTTTTGATGCTTCTTTGTACACTTCAAGAGTTCCAGTAGTGTCCATATTTGAAATTATAATTGGAATCCCGGTCCATAATTGGGTTGAATATAAAAATTTTAAATTTTGGTTTAAATCAATCTGGCTTCTTGAGGACAGAGTTGATCTTTTTGGGCGAATAAGGACGTCGGAGAAATCTAGATAAGTTTCGGATTCAATTTTCATTTTATATAAAAGTTTTTCGCTTTTATATAAAAGTTTTTAAATTTCATTTTTTTCAACTTCATCTTCAAAAGTTACTTCATCTTCAAAAGTAACTTTTTTAGTAGTTATTTTTTTCGTAGTTTCTTTTTTAGTACTCACCTTTTCAGAATTTGCCAATTTTTTTTTCTCGTTTTTTCGTTTTTCTTTTTGCCACAATCGCCCAATTTTCTCCATTCTATCAGATCCTTGAACTTCTTGACTAGCTTTTTTTACAAATTCGTTATATTCATTACTTTTTTTTTTCTGTTTGGATTTTTCATTTTTTTTAATAGTACATCCCGCTAATTTTTTTAAACATAATTCATATGCAATTTTAGCTTTAACTAGTTCTAAATTATTATCTGAAGACATGATTTATAGTTGGTGGAGATAATTTTTTAAATAAGAATTATACAGACTTTTCCCAATTAAGAGAACAAATATAAAGATTTAGAGTTCTAACATAAATAAATGTCAAATAGTATATATTTACCTGGTGAGGAAAGGATACAAGTACAAAAAAAAGAAATTAAAAAAGTAATAAAAAGTGATAATTTTAACAATCTGGATTTTGTTGAAAAATTTGAAAAGCAAGGCAAACAGGGAATTGCTGGCGTTTTAAATTGTCAATTAAACGATTCAGATTTTAGGTTTGTATATAAAATTTCGCAATATTTAAATAATACAATTGCCCACGAGGCGTGTATTATGGAATCGTTAAATTCATTAAAAAGTTTTTGCCCACATTTTTGTACATTTTATGGAAAAATTAACCATAAAGTAGATGCGAATTATCGCAAAATCCAAAATCCATTTAAGATAAAAACAAAAAAACCAATTTTTGTCGAAACATTATTTATGGAGGAAATTGTTGGGGAAAAATTTTATAATTTTCTTAAAACCGAGACAACGGACAGGAAACAAAAGGCATTATATAGTATTATTAAACAAATTTTATTAGCAATATATATTGCGCAAACTAAAAAAAAATTTACTCATTATGATTTACATTCATGTAATATTTTGTTAAAGAAATGTGATAAAGATGCGGTTTTTTTATATAAATTAAGTCCAGGAAATTGTATTTCGATTGCAACTTTTGGATATTATCCAATTATAATCGATTTTGGTTTTAGTTTTATTGAAGATTTGAACGGGAAAGGGATTAATTCCTCCTTAGCCCATACAAATGTTGGATTTATGACTAATCAATTTGATATGTTATCGGATCCAAAATTGTTCCTGGTTTCCGTTTCCGACGAAATTAAAAGGTATATGCCTAGTCAAAATGCAAATATACTAAGAAATATTGTAAAAAATAACTTTGAACCATTGGATATTGATTGGGAATGTGGCTGGGACAATTATGATTATCCAGGGGCGGCTGATTTTGTATTAGAAAAGCTTCAAGATATTGATACAAGTGATATTAATTCGGATTTATTTACAAATTGTGATCATTTTTGTATTGATATAATTCAAAGTTTAGTTATCTTGCCATTAAAACCAGCGGATACAGAGAACATTGATTTGGAGATCGCATATAAAACGATGGTCTCTGAATTTTCCAAAATAGAGAAATGTATTGGAAGTAGGTTATATAATTTATATATATTTAAGTGTATTGTTGATATAATTGGTGAAATTAAGGATTTTTATGAAAATGCTGAAACTCGTGAAGATATTTCCAAGATAGTTGAGTATTTCAAAGGGAAAGTTCTCGAAAATATTCGAAGTATTGCATCCTTTTGTATACCCAAAAAATTAAATTATGAAAGATTGATGTGTTCTGTGTTATGTGTTGCAAAATGTACCGAGGAAATTCTTTATGAAGTAATCCAGGAAAAAAATCAGGAAAAAGAGGTTGAATATTCCGAAGTTGATTTAAATACGCCAGTAAAAATTTATGCTGCGATCGAAGTGAATATTCCACAAAAATATGAATTTACATCAAACACAAAGGTTTATGTATTCGATTGTGTAGACGAGACGAGAGATGTGATTGAGGATATACCAAAAGATGTAAGAATTCGTTTAAATAAGAGTGATGTACTTTTGCATGGGAATATTTTAGAGGATATATTGGATTAAATTTATAAAGATAAACAAACATAAATTCAAATTTAAGAGAAGATTAACTGATGTAAATAATGAAAACAACAGTTTACTTAGATGGAATTTTTGATCTTTTCCATATGGGGCATTTAGAATCAATAAAACAGTGTAGGAAATTGGGAAATAAAGTTATTATTGGTGTTGTTTCGGATAAAGATGCAGAAAAGTATAAAAGAATGCCAGTAATAAATCAGAATCAGCGGGCGGATATAATTAGAAATCTTAGAATAGTGGATGAGGTAATTGAGAATGCGCCGATGCAATTAAAGTTGGATTTTATTGAAAAATATAAAATAGATTTAGTTGTGCATGCATTTGCGGATGAGAAAGATTATAATAAACAGAAACAGTTTTATAAGGAGATAGATGAAATTGGAAAGTTTAAACGGATAAATTATTATTCGAAAGAAAGTACAAGTGGGATTATTAGACGAATACTTGAAAATTATAAGGAATAATATTTATTTAGAATTAATACTTAAATAAATATTATGAACGAACTACGTTCCAAAGCTTTCTCATTTTTGTAATTCAGATTTTGATACAACAAGCCCATCTCCATAACCTTTACCGCCATATGGAACATTAGACCATATTGATGATAATGTTGGTTCCTCGTCATTTGATTGACAAAAACTATGAGCAAAACCATTTGCTTGACCCCATAATACACCCCCTGTACCAAAATTTTGTAAACCCCAAGGTTTGTGACAGAAATCATTTGGGTCCCATAAAACCGTTGATGAATTTTCAGGTTTCTCTAACATTCCGATATTAGGTTTTACTTTACATTCAGCTTCAAAATAATCATCATTTAAACTATTACCATTTATTTTTCCATTAACTTTATTTTTTTTATTACAGATAACGCCAGGTGTATTTTTGCAATCAAATCCACCCATATTAAAACAAGGGATTGATCTTGTTAAATTAAAAGGATCTCTTTGTGATAATTTTTTACTAAAAAGTTCGTTAAATATCGAAACGTATGGTCCGAAATAGGTCGCGTTTTTAATATATGGATACTTTCGTTGGCTAATAACCAGATTATTCCATTCATAAGCTTCATGAGATTCAGGTATATGTAAATTATCACTTTTATTAGGAAGTCCTGTAAAAATCGATTCATAAGACCAATATCCATTTGTATTTGTATTACATGTCATCTGAATAGTATCATATCCTAAAACACGAGAAAAATAATTAATTGGCTCATCAAATGTAACACCATTCGAAACCCTATCATAGAACCAATTTCCCATAAAACCTTTGATTAAAGAATATTTAAGTCCTTCATATGTTATACTACCAATACCTCCAAAATTGCTAAATAAATTTGGTTGAGTGTTTAAAGTACCATCAGAGTATTTTTTTGGGGGATTTACATATTTCCCAACATTATTTTTAAATTCACATTGAAGTAAAAACGCGCATAAAGTTGCATATAAAACACCCGCATCGGTATCATTCATTGTTCCGTAAAATTTTTGCAAATTAATTGTTTTTTCAGTATTAACATCAATATTTTGTATTTTTGACAATGCTTGAATAAAAGTTGTACCCAATTGTCTTGAAATTAATTTTGTATTTGGTCCTATACTTGGAATGTTATTATAATCTAATATCCATGGCGGGGATGCCCAGCTTACAGGATTAACAAAATTTTTGTTATCATAATCAATAGCCCAATCAGGTAAAGGTACGCCTGTTGGTTCAAACTTACTATTAAAATCTGACCATGATTTTTCAGAACCAATAACTGGAGCTCGACCATTTGCATGCCACATCGTTATATACCAAGGATCATCTGTTCCGTAAAAAGCTTTTAATAAATCACTGCCATTTGTATATGTTTCTGAATTTTTAAAATTATAAGATCCCGAATTTCTATTTAATTTTTCAGTATTTTTTACCTCCCATAATAAAGTAAATAATGCATGTGCTTTATTTCTTGGAGAGCAATCTACTAAATCCTTTGCATTCGGTAAATATTTAACCATTTCATCAACGGCATCTTGGGTAACTTTTGGAGTTTCCCCAACTTGATAGAAAACACCTGTCCCCCCGCCTCCAAAATAATTAAACCAGTAACCAGTACTCTGAACTAAACCGGGTATTTGTTGAACATGCCCTATTTCCATGTAATCCCCTTTTTTGAAACCCGCTAACCAAGCTTTTTTATTACTAAAATCTGTCATTTGTATTTTTCCTCGAGTTAAATATTGGTTTAACCAATTATCTGAATTTGAAATATTGTCCATTTTCCAAATTTGGTTATAATAGTCAAATTGCGGCCCATTTGGATAATACATAGCTCGCATTATTGCTCTTTCACCGGCGTAAAAAGGACCGGGACCAGCCCATAAACCGGGTGGTATTCCATCTTTGACACCGTTTGGGTCGTTAGGTGAAATATTTGATTTTTGACCGTTATTTTCGAAAATTATTCCTTGGAATGTAGTATACGGGGACTGACTAACAAGAGTGTCAATATTTCTTTGAAATTTCGGATTTTTGTCAGTTCCCGCAAATTTCCATCCCGAACTATTATTTGTAATTATAGGAACATTAAAATATTGCAAGGATGACCAGTCGTAAAAATTTCCATAAGGTGTCGTTGGTAATTTATAAGGACTCTTACAGCATCTCATTTTTTCCCATGTACTTTTAATTTTATTGTTAAATAAACCAAAATGAAAATCACTATTCCCCCGAATATCTGGAATATATCTTAAAACATTTGGTTTTTCTAAGAATGGTCCAACTATTTCGTTACCGTAAATTTGCCAGTTTTTATCTGAATAAATAATATTTGTTTTATTTTCATTACAGCATTGATAATACCAACCAAGGCTATTGTATAATTTTTTGTATTCATCTGGGAATCGATTTGGATCCATCATTGGATAAACTTTCATTAAATATTCTTTTTGCTTATTTTGAATTTTTAAAAAGTATAATACAATACCTGAAATAATTAATAACAGACTTGTAATTAATAATATTGTAATTGTTTTCTTGGTACAATTTTTTATTTTACATAACCCAATATCAACTATTAAAAATAAAATTCCAATTATTATTAATAAAATTGATAAGAAATTTTTCATTTTATTAATTAAGGGAAATTTTTAATTTTTGTTATTTTTAATTTTTTACTTAAAAATTAAATATGATTTTTAAAATATGAATGCAAATATTGTGACTAACCCTCGATCATTTTCGAAATGTGTAAATAAAATAAGAACATTTTTCCTTCGGAAAAACTTTATTGAAGTCCCCTCCCCTTGCGAAATTAATACCCTTCAATCTTACAATTTTCCCACTGAAATTATTTCCTCCAATGGTCAAAATAATTTTTTTTACCCCTCTAATTCCGAAGGATTATCATTAGATAATATCCTTTTGGATGAAATCTCAAAAGGGAATTTTGACTCCGGTTATTTTTGCGTCTCGACAAATTACAAGAATAAGAAAAATTCCCTAAAAATTTCACCTTTATTTGAATTTACTAGTAAGGGAAATATGTCAGACCTAATTAAACTCGAGAAAGAACTTTTAGACTATCTAAAATTTCCAAAAAGATTTATTGAAAATTCTCCAGTTTATGAAGATTTTGCTCCGAATGATTTACAAGGGGTCGAGAGAAATTGGGCAATAAATTCAATAGGATGCTCAATGACATATCCGGATGGAGACTATACGGAAATGGCAAATATGTATAAGGTAAATAAATTAAGCGATGAACATAATACTCGAATTGGTAAGGAATACGGTCCAGTTTTCTTTCTTAAAAATCCACCAATAGATAAAAATAAATTTTGGAATTCAGGGAAAGGCGGTGTAAATGTTATTTTGGAGGGGGTCCAAACGATTGTTTCAGGTGAACGAAGTTCCGATGTTAATGAAATGAGAGAAAGGTTTGAAAAAGGAAACGATGGTTGTTATGCAAATACTTTATATCATCATTTTGGAAAAGAAAAAGTGCAAAAAGAATTGGATGAGTATCTTTCGAAAGATTTTTTCGAAAGATACTATGGAAGTATTTCACTATCTGAGGTTATATCCGCCATTTTTTGATATATACCAATAATTTTCTGTTCAAAAACATGTTAATTATAAAAATTTTGTTTTTTATATATATTTATATAAAATTTCATGAGACGACCAAGCACAAATCTTTCACGCAAAAATATTTTTCGTGTTATCGTAGGATTATTTATACTAGTTGGGGCAATTCTAGGTTTAATTGCATTTATTTTACATTTTACGAAAAAGCGCCAAAGCGAAGAATATAAAAACTCAAAAAGCACATGTAATATAGATTATAAAGTTTGCCCATTATTACCAAAACCAGAAAAGGTTGAAAATCTTGATCCTTTGAAAAATGTTTGGAAAGCAGGAAAGTACAAATTTACATGCACGCGACAACCTTCAAAAAAATATTTAACGTCTAAAACAGACGGAGTTTTAGAAATTAAATATGAAGATAATAAAGTAATAACTTTACTTAACGAAGTTCGTAATTGGGAAGATGGGAAACAACACTTAGCGCGTGAAATAATTGATACTTTAGGTTTTGACGGAATAATCAGGAGTCAGATGAGTGATACATCTGGAAGTACACGGGATGGATTTTATGTTAATTTTTCCAAAGATGAAATTGCTATATTTTATAAAGCACGATCTTCAGTTTTGGATAAAGAAATATATTATCTAGAAGTAAATAAAAGAAAAGGTAATGACATAGAGGCAATTACTTATAAAAGTGATGATTTAACAAAACAATGGATTTTGGAATATAAACAGATTTTTTCAAAAATAAATAACAAATTGTAAATAAAATTTCATAATTTACTTTTAGTCAATATTATCAATTCGAATTGGAGAAAAATGAACTTCTTCCTTAGAAATTAAATTCAAAAATTTATAAAATTTTATAAATTTATAATTTAAATATGAAAAATTTACCAATTTTTATTAATTCAAAAACTATAATTATTTCACTAATTATTCTTATTCTTTCTTCAATCATATTCAGTTTTGTTATCAACCCAAAAGTTGCCGACTGGAAACGTTACATTCTTTTAGGTACTTCATTAACTATTCTTGTTTACGCCGTCTACAACTTATCAATACGGATTTTTTTAGTAAAGGAGCATAAAATAAAAATAAACAACGTTTTAATACATGGTTTCCTTTATTCCATCTTAATTATTATGTCAATGGCTACATTCCTATTCAGCCAAGAGGACGAATGTGTTTATAAGGAAGATAAAGATAATATAAGGAAGAATCTTACATTTTATTTATCATTAACAGGTATCGTAGTAACAACTTTCATTCTAATTTATATAATTTACATGAAAGTTATAAAATCTAAAGTGGTTAAGAAAAGACAGTCATCGATAAGAAAACTTCAACAAAGTGTAATGACAATTTAAAAATATATTGTTGTAAAAATCATATTATGATCGGAAACAGGGATTCCTTTTTCTGTTAATAATCCACATATTCTACTTTTATAAAATATTCCTGTATTAACCGAAATAATATAATCTAAATTTAGGTTTGAAATTTCGGTTTCAACATAGGGAAGAATTATGTTACTCGAAATTTGTTGTTTTAAATATTCGAATAATTCAGGTTCCAAATTATTACAAATATTAAAATCACCAATAACATAAAAAGGTTCAGTTTTTTCATTATTTACCTTTTCGATAAATTCGCGCATTTGCGAAATTTGATATCGTCGAGTATTTCCAAGATCAGTATCCCCATCTTGTAAATGCGTTCCAATTACATTATAATTAAAAAAATCAGTAACCTTAATCTTTGCATAACACATTCCCTTACTTGCTAAACAATCTTGCAAACTACAATTAATAAATTTTTCTTCTAATACACTGATAAATTTAAACTTACTTGCAATAAAAATACCACCGGAAATTATCATTACCTGGGTTGAACCAAAAATATGCCAGTCTTTATCAACGAAATAATCTTTTAATAAATTTCGGGCGCGACTATCGAAAACTTCCTGGAGAACAATCAAATCTAAATTATTAATCTCATTTTCTAAAAATTTTAAAAATTCTTGACACCTATAAACAACTTTGTCCCAAGGTGTAATATATCGCGGACGAGCCCGAATATTATATTGTAAAATTTTTATTTTACGTGACATATATAATAAAAATTTTTTTATTTAGATTCCAGATTTTAGATTTTGAATTAAATTTTTAAGAATCTGTTCTTCTGGTTCGGATAGTTCCCTTCCTTTATTCCAATGTTGCCATTCGAGAAGAGTTTTCTCGAAATAATCAAAGTTTTCTTTAATAAATTTGATTACCTCTGCATACTTTTTTCACTTCCAAGCTAGGATTTAATTGTAAAAGTTTTATGTATAGAATCTTGTTACTAACTGCGCTCTTACATAATCACTTCAAAATTTCTTTTTCTCAGAATTTCTATCATGCATAAATTTATCCAATTTTCCTTCTTGCTCATATTTAAATATTGTGTACAATTTTTTATAGTCTTGGTTAATATTCCTATCTTCAGGAACAACAACACTTGAAACTTCCGCAAAATGAATAGGACCTTTTTGCATTCGTTTACCCTCCTTTGTATGCATATCCTTAACATAATCATCAATTATGAGTAAATCCCCATCTAAATTTTTATTTACTAAATTATAATAAAAACAAAGATCAGATGGTAAATTGCATTTTTCATTCGGATCAACATGTTTTATAAGGCTAATCAATAAACATTCCCATGGAAGGAAATTTTCTCTAACGGTTCCTAACTCTTTTGTCCATGAAACGAAAATTTTTACCAATTGAGAATAAAGTTTTTGTTCACCCCCTTTTAAATTATGTGAGATATAATCCTGAAGTCTAAATAATATATAGTATTGACTTTTTCTACTGTTAAAATGTTTATCCGAAAAACTCTGTTGACTCCAAATCCACGCCATCCGAGTAGCTTCGTCCTTCCCACTTTTAATCATTTCATCAAAGGTTTCAGAAAAATCACTTTCTTTCTTTTTAAATCTCAAACTCTGGACATATAATTTTAAATTTTCCATTTTCTCTAAAACTGGTTGTTGACGTTGGTATTCGTCCAAACATGTATTAAATAAATATTTATAGTAAGAACATTCCCTAGATTTTGAAGATAAACAACAACATAGAACAAATTTAACAAGCAAATTAAATTCTTGTTTTCGTAATTTACAAAAATTTGGAGAAAATAATGTTTCGCTTTTTCTTTTTTCTCTACATTCATTTATTTTTTGAATATAATCCCCCAGTTCGATGAAAATTCCAATATGGTTAGGACCTACGTCTTCTAACGCAATTATCATTAATCTATGAATCATGTTCGTATGAATTCCCTGACCTGATTTTCAATTTTCGGGAAAATGAAACGAAAATAAATCCAACTCAAAAAGTGAATACAATGCTTTCGATATTTCTCCTCTTCTTATATATTTTTGTAAAGCCGATTTCATTAAACTTACCGAAAACTGATTTAAAGTTGTTTCCTGTCTATACGAACTATTCATGTTTTACCAATAAATATATATAAAAATTTGCCAATTTTTATATTAAAATTTTCATTTTTTTTATATTTACTTAAAAACTAGATTTTGTTTTTAAAATTTATTAACTA
>Ga0233412_10001721_pt1 | contig 11069 bp, 19 predicted proteins | sample Na_anoxic_4_MG_FD_180667 | JGI IMG/M metagenome (GOLD analysis project Ga0233412, IMG submission 180667) | Seawater microbial communities from Saanich Inlet, British Columbia, Canada - Na_anoxic_4_MG | ecosystem: Environmental > Aquatic > Marine > Inlet | place: Canada: British Columbia... | reverse complement strand
AAAATCATCCCGTGACTTGACAATTCCATCCTCTAATTTATACAGAACGCAGGGTTTAATATCATATATAATATGTTTGATATCTGTGTTATCACAGAAGTCTTTCCAAAACTTGTATGTAGATTTTGCAATAGAACCGAATGATGTAAAAACATCCTCTATATACATAAACTGCATTGGTTTTGATCCATTAGTAAAGATATTGATTACACTAGGGTTTTCCTTCTCTACAAAAACCAGCGCATATGTTCCCTCAACATCTTCTAACCCTTTCATACCAAACTTGTCCAGAATTCGATACACTACCTCAGAATCACATTCTCCTGTGGTTTCAATCTCAAACTTCTCTTTCAACTCTTTGTAGTTAAAGATAGTTCCATTATGTACTCCAATATATTTCTCAGTAGAGAAAGGATGCACATTATCATACTCAGTTTTACTACCAACAGTAGCGTGTCGTGTATGACCAATCAAACCTGTAGTTTCTTTCTCAGTTATAACCATCTTTTCTGCACATACTCCAGGGAGAAACCCACGAAGTACTTGGTAGTGATTCTTTTCTAAATAACAAATACCAGTAGAATCTTTTCCTCTTGAGGTATTCTCTGCTAACAGATTACGAAATACCTCAGTTCCAAGATCATTACTAATATTACTTTCCATGTTAAACGTAACTCCAGCGATTCCACACATAATTATTACTCCTATTAATAAAGCAGGCTATTATTATTGTCTAAAGAAAATTCACTATAACACGAAGGACAGATATGAACTTCGCCACTATTCTCTACTAGTATCTTTCTAGTAGTTTGGCAATCAGAACAGATATATTCACTGTTAGGACATTCAGAATAAGCACTATCAACTTCTGGGAATTCATCACTCTTAATCTTAATCCCAAGAACAACTGCAATCACACGATGGAACCATTTATATTGGTTCATGACACTACCATCAGCAGTATCATCCTCAGCGTTTAAGTAATCCCAATAGTTTTTAGTAGCTTCATGATAACCTTCATCATCAATATAAGCAAACAGTTCGGAACAGAATTTAGAAGAGAATTTCTTACCAATCTCTTTCCTCATCTTCTTAGTCAGATTAGTTCTACCTTTTCCATAAGCTAAAACAGCATTTGATACTTTACCCTCAGTGAGATTGAATCTACTAGGATCATCTCCAAGGAGTCTCAAAGCGAAATTCGCTAAGATACAATCAGTATCAAACTCAATATTATCTGCATGACCTGTAGTTATATTAAACTCAATAGGATCTGTAGTATAGTAGCTTTCCACTATATCCATTTCCACTATAGAGCAAGTATCAACTGTAGCAGAAGCTATAACAGGTACGTTAGATTTTTTATGATCAGTTACTGTACTCTTTGTCTTGCTATCATAACCAGAGTAATTCCTCCAGTTACCACCACCATAGCCCCAATCAAAACTATATTCATATTCACAAATCTGTTTAATATCAAACGGGTTTGTAATATCAAATACAATATCACTAGACGGAGTATACGCAGTGTACAATTCCAGCTCTTTGTCCAGATCATTCTCTTTCAAAAACACACCAACATTGGTATTCTCAAGTTTATTATGAGTAATAACAATCTCAGTTCTATCAAAGTAGCCTTTTTCACTTGAAAACATCATGCCATCTTCATAATACATCAACCACAAAGGACTCATTCCATTGGTAGTTAAATACAGCTTATTAGTAGCAGTATTAGCAAAACACAAAGTCCAAGAACCAGACATATGTTTAAAAGACTTTCTAAACAACTCTGGAAGTTCTGTTACTTCTTCTACTTCTTCAAAGTATCTAAAAGATTGAACAAACTCTTCTGTATCACACATCGAAGCACAATCAAGTTGCATACTCGTAAGATCACTATCATTCATACCGTTATGTACTAGTACCCAATTACCCGCTTCATGCGGGTGATTATTAATATTATCAGAAGGCATTCCTCCAGTAGAAGCTCGTGTATGACCTACCATCCCACGCACATCTTTAAGAAACGGAATAAAGTCAACTACTTTACTAGCTGTTTCATCAGTTTTAATGTAACGAACTTTTCCATTGTTAAAGTAATAGAAGCATCCAGTAGCTTGTCGTCCCCTAGTCTCTGCTTCTGCTAGAAGAGTAAGAAACGAATAGAAATCCTTTTCTTCAAAAGTTTCATTCTCTTTTTTAATAATTCCAACGACTCCACACATATTATAATCCTTTTGTTAATTCTTATTTCCATGACTTGAACCAGAATTGTTATTGTAATCATTATCTTCAGTACCAGAGTGTGTGTAATCCACACTATCTATTTCATTTTCCCAAAACTTATTATCCTCTTTCTCAATAAGATACTTGCGTTTACCAATACTATTAGGGTTACGCCGTTTTCTATAAATGTTCTTCATCTGTAACTCTTACTTAAAGGTGTTATGAACAAGTGTCTCAGCTTTTTTAATGGAGTCAGTTCCGTTAGCTCTATCAGTAAACTTATCGTGTTCTTCTGTTATAATAGAACCTCCAAAGTGGTCGTAACAGGAATAGCATAACGAGAACCCATGTCCACGGTATACTTCTCCTTCATCATACAGATCTCGCCTACAGCTAGAACAAGTGCAAGCGGTATCCCACTTGTAATCACTATGATCTCCTCCACCATCATATTCTCGTGCCCGATAATTATGAGAGCTATCACCAAAGATAACTTGATATCTTTCTGCAAGTTCTTCCTCAAACAACCCAAGGTTCTTTTTAGGAATCTTAACTTTATTATTACCACTGATAGGTTCAAAGATTTCGTTAACTTGCTCATCAGTTACAAAGTAACGTACACCAATACTCTTAATGATAATTGCTTCAAACTTTCTATACCAGTCAGAAGAACCAGTATTAAGATCTACAATATCCACATAAGAAGCCCAAGCCATAAGTCCACGATAAGCATAACTAGGCATAAAGGCTTTAAGATCTTTAACCATCAGTTTTGCATTATTACGGAACAGCTTATTTGTAAGCTCAGATACATGGTCAACCTTTTCGTGGGAGTTCATAAGATTTTTATATGCCGCTATATCCCACAAAGGATATTCTTCTCCATCAAGAGTTGCGGCCAAAGCTTTATTATTAAGAGCTTTAAGAAGTTCAATCTTAAGTCCTAAAAATAATGCAGACATACACAAATCAGTTCCACGCCATTCCCAATGTACATGACGCATTGCACGTCCACCAACAGTAGTTCTCAACAAGGAACAGCGATCATAACCACTAAAGATATCATTAACGGTAGGAGTAGAATAGTTTCTATACCTTGCATCACTGGTTTTTGTTTCTGTAGGTGTAATAGAAATAGGCAGTCCATAATAAGACTGACGACGACTTCCAGGATTAAATGTATCGAAAAAGGCTAAAGCAGAATCATAAGTTGTGTATAAAGAAAACAAATTGTTAGCGAAAAGTTTACGTCTAAGCATTTGTCCTTCAATATGCCAAGCATTATTTCCTTCTTCTTTTGGTGCTGTAGAGATATGGATATGTGTACCTGCTTCATAAGTAGTAGCGTAATCCCAATCATCTCTAGTCTTTTTGCAGAAAGCGTCAAACCTACCTATAGTACTAAACATATTTGGATCTTCCATAACAGTTGTACGTACTTCAAGACCTCCACCATCAGGTCCATATGAATAAAAAGCTGAATGCTTATCATTCATATCTTCTCCATAATTAATATTAACTTCTCCAAGAGCAGTTTCAAACTCAATACCTGCTTTAAATACAAAATCATCTACAGTTGCATTTCTAGCAGGAGCAAGACGGACACTATCAATAACTTTTAAATTAGTAGAATGTAAATCAGTATAAACCGTTTTCATTTCTGCAACAATTAACTCCATTAAGGGTAAGTTTGCTACAACTTCACTATCAATAACACAACCTTCTACTTCATCCAGATTATACTTAAGGAAGATCTTACTTCCTTCAATTCCAGACTTAAGGCGATTTACAAAGATGCTATAAACTTTACCATTGTATGTAACATCAAAATGTTTGCTAGTGTTCAACTTAATATAATAACGCAAGTAGCTACTTACATTAACTCTATCATTCTTCATTATATCAAACCATGCAAATTTTAATACGTTATCTTTTAAATCCTGAATTCTCATTTTCTCTCCGTTCAAATAAAAGTTAAAATTAATGTTACAATGTATTCGTTTACCTGTATCCGCTGTATCTTGTAGTTTCTCTACCTCTCTTATAACCTCCTGATATGTCAATAGTCTAACTGGATCATTATACTCTGTTTTATATTCAAACTTAGTTGTTCCTCTAACGTAATACTTACCTGTTAGTAAAGCTATAGAGAAATCTCTAGAGTTTTGGTATACATAATGCTTATCTCCATCAGTAGGAGCAAATGTATTAATAGGTAAATCACGGAACCCACTAGTTCCATTTAAAAAATGTGAACTGTTTAAATAGACAGTTCTTTTGTATAAACCATCTTTATTAGTTACATAATTAACAGAGATATTTACATCATTAAATACAAACATACCATTTTTGTATGTTGGTACTGTATAGTATAAAGTTGGGTCATGTGCAAGCAATGTAATATGTGATAACACCTCTTTTACACCATTAGGTACTTTTTCTTTTATAATGTATTTACCATTAGATCTTATAACTTTATAATATTCATGATCTCTGTTGAAAGCACTATCGTCTATTTCAGCACCATAACCTTCGTAACCTATTTGCAACGTGTTATGTTCGTCATTATGCTCTAAGCTATAAGCTTGTAGTGGGTAATCACTACTAATATTAAATGTAAAATCAACTCCACGATCCTCAAGGAATTCCTTAAGAAGCTTCTTTAAAATAATAAAGCTATTAACATCACAAGCAGACATTATAGTTCTAGTTCTATAATTAGCAACTCCTGTATTCTTTATAGCAATAAGAATTCTATTGTTGTGGTTATTTACACCTGCCACCCTATCGTATATTCCAACATCTGTATTATCTTTACAGATATGCAGAATTGTTTTCTTGTTAGTACTAAAGTTTCTAGTACTAACTGTAATAGCTGGAAGGTTCTTAGATTTTATAATATTAAATGCTAGTATACCTTTAAGAAATATCGCTTCTATGTGTAGTTTCGATTTAACCATTCTGTACCTTTCTACTCTTAAAAGGTGTTACCCATCTATGATCTATTTTAGATTCTTCTACTTGCCTATGTACTTCATCAAGCATAGAAGCCATCAATCCGTATAATTCAGAATCCCACTCTATCTTACGTTTTGCCCTCCACAAAGTCTCAAACTTATCTACAAGATAAATAAGATTGTTGCCAATAGTTTTAACCTGAACCTTATCTCTAACTGATAAGTTGTTAACACTAGCTCTATGAGTTCTACTAAGCACCTGTACTTTATTGCCTACTCTATCAGGAGATAGATTACTATTCATAATTGCAATAGCATCCTCCAAAGAAGCTGAGACATTTGGAACAGGTTTAACTTTTTCTTTAACTTCTTCAACAGTTTCATTAACAAACGTAGGTCTATTATAATCAACCATCAGTAACTTCCTTTTCCATGACTTGAAGTGTAATCCTAAAAATAATCATATCTTCCTGCAACTCTCTATGATAACTATCAACAGATAGAAAGGGATCATAGCTACAAGAGCCACAGCAAAAATACTAGCATACATCAATCTACCTAGAAAGTCAAGCATATCCTCTCCTTCTTTCTCCTAAATATTAAAAGATAAATTCCAACCTCATAAGGTTAGAATGTACCTCACTCATATACTTATTAGTTTTAGTAAGCAATTCTCTATCTTTATCTGACAAATCTTTCTCATTATTCATCAACCACAGGATTCTATCACCAAGTTGCATAGAATCTGATCTAAGTTCCTTCATAATCTTATTTTTAACTACCATAATATCCTCCTATACTTCCATAGCTCTATTAGAATAACAACTTCCACAAAGCCACATCATTTCAGAAATACCATTCATTTCTTGTTCAAATGGTTCTTCAATATATGATACTCCATCAGTACTTCCGCAATCTTCACATTGTTCTGCATACACCTCTTTTTTAGTCTTCTCTATAGTCTCTTCAGCGAATAACGCACTAAAGGTGTCTATAAAGTACTGCGTAAGAGAATCATTACCACTAAGTCCACCAGAAACCCAATGCACATATTCATACTCATCGTACACGGCAACCACTTCATTTGGACCACGTTCATAGTACAAGTGCATCAATATACCAGCATATTTGTCTGATGGTTTTTCTTTATGAAATCCAAAATAACCTAGTTTTTCTTCTAGGTTATCCATAAGTAATTTACTCATATTAGCACCCACAACTTCGACCACAACCGAAAATCCTACCACTATCCATTGGTGGTGGATTTATTAACTTAACTACTTCTTTTTTCTTTTTCAGATTCTTACCTTTATTTGCACTTTTAATAAGATTCTCAAGCTCCTTATTCTTCAGCCTCATATAATCTTTCCACAAACAGATAGAGCATACATCACCATCTTTTCCAAGGTCATGCATAACTTTATTTTCCTTTGCAAACCTGAAATGTTTATGCAAATGCAATCCTACATCATTCATCAACTCTGACAGCCCTTGTTCAAAGGGTAAGTCCATATCCTCTCCACAGAAATCACAATTTACTATCAATTTCCTACTCATTACAATACTTCCTCATGGTTAAGCTCTTTTGAAATAACTACAGATTCATGACCATAGTATCCGTTATGGTAATTGTAAGTTACAAACTGCAACTTACCACGATCAGTCAGGATATCTACAAACATGACTCCACCTTCATACATATCTTGAAATTTCCTTTCACACAGATTAGTATCAGTAAGTTCAATACCTAAGTATTTTGCCCCTGCAAATTTCTCAAAATCATCTTCGGAAGTTACATGGCCATAATCTTCACAACATGATTGTCCATCTGAAATTCCAATTTTAATGGTTTGTTTATTTGTAAGCACAATGTACCCATCATAATACCGTGGCCATTTATCACCATCAATTTTAAACATACATTCAGTAACGCTAACAATAGTTTCCATTATAATACCACCTCAGTTAAGCCTTCCCAATCAGCCGTAAGCCTACCATCATGTTGAAATATAAGCTCATAAATAGCGTTCATCTCAGTTGAAGGTTCTAGTAAGCTGTAAATCCATGTGACTTTCATTCCATCAATACTTTGTACTTTGTGCCTACATACAGGACAAAAAGTTTCGTCAATTGTATGATATTGTAGATATTCATCCTCTAATGCACTAGGATCTAAACTGTCAGTTAATTGTTGATCGTATCTACAACGTAAACCTACAACACCAACATGTTTTGCATACTCAATGAAGTTCTCCATATTATCGTAGTTAAATGTGCTATTATCATACACAAAACTTAAGCTCATTTCTATATCAAGGTCTGCTAACCTTTCCCTTATAATTTGTAATGAAATAGTACATGGAACGTTCACAGAATCTCTATCTACATTAAAGATTTCTCTGTTTTTCATCATATTATAATGATGCCTACTTACATTTACATGCGTAAGTACATTTTTTAGTAGTTCTTGATGTTGTGAAGAATTTACAATCTTTTTCAAATGTAAACCATTAGTAGATAATACTACTCTATCCAACTCTCCACTATACCTAATGTAACTTTGTAATTCCTTAAGTACAGGGATTAAGTAAGGGCTTTCGGTAGGTTCACTTCCAGTGATACTAACAGTTTTAAAATGTTTTGGAAGTGCATTTAACACTTTCCTTAGTTCCACTAGGTATTCTTTCACTGATAAATCAGTCTTCTTATTCTTTCCGAAACAGAAGCTACAATTAGCAGAGCAATTTCCAGGCAGTACTATACTTAGATTTGGATTATCAATTGATTGTATTTCTCTCATATCACTTTCCTTTGTAGTCTAACTTAGTAATAATATCTGCTTCTATCTGCACTTCCAACAGCCTAACTCCAGCTCTATACAATCGACAGGCTTCATCCATAACTTCTTTGTTATGTTCACTCTTTGGCCTTCCGTCATCTGAAAGGTCACCGAATAAGGTAACATCATCATAATCACGACTGTCAGACGTAAAAGAAATCCAACTATTACTTTCATTTAAATTACTCATTATAGTCAAACTCCCAATAAACTAAATGTTTAATACTATTATAATCCTTCTTAGCCTCTTCTGCGTTACTCATTGTATAAACATGGTCAGTTGCCGCTTTTTTTGCTTCCCCTATTGTAACAAAAGAGTTGTCTATATACGATGTGTTACCTTTACGTACATTATCTAAAAAACACCAAATTCCAAATTTAAAGTATTTATCAATGTAGTATTTATTATGCTTATTCTTTTTAATACGAAGTCTCATAATATATCCTCAATTACATGAATATCGATTTTCATATCAATTCCATCAACGTAAAAGCAATCAAGAGGTCCACGGAATTGTAACAGTCCAGAACGTGAAGCTCTTTTAATTTTAAAAGTTTTACCTGCAACTTCAAGTAAACCTTTTCTATAATTATTGCTGTAATGCATCCGTTTAATGTACTCTTCATCGTGAATCTTAACTGTAAGTCCTTTTTTCAACTTCCAACAGCCGAACCGTGTCTTGTGAATATGCATTTTCTTTCCCTTTTGTAAAAGTAAATTGGTACTCCCGGTAGGACTCGAACCTACTACCCTCAGCTTAGAAGGCTGATGCTCTATCCAGATGAGCTACGGGAGCACAATTATAAACTCAATAAGGCATCTCCAAATAATCACTAGCAAGATGTATATTAGTAACTTGATTATTCTTTGTAGCCTCTACTCTAAGTACAACACTTTTATTAAAATCATCAGGATCAAAGTAATAACATTCATCAGTATCAGGACAATAAACAGCAACTATATCTATACTATCTTTTTCCCAATTTTTAATATGGTTTCCACTTTTATCCGACCAATAACTTTTAAATTGTACTTGTAACTTGCCATCTTTTAAAGCTCTATATTTTACTTGAATTCTATCGAACTCTCCATCTTTATAAGTAACTAGATCAAATGACTCATGTTCTGTTTGCGGTGATAATATCAAATATCCTTTTTGGAATAAATCACACTGTACTTTAAGTACACCTAGATCACCTTTTGTTTTTGTATGATGTTTCTTCATTATATAACCTCCTATATAATTAAACACTAGACCTACAGGTAAGTTATATGTTACTCTATCTCTTATTCTTAATCAGAACAGTTTCGTAACCGAAATGGTTTAAAACTTCTTGTGGAATACAATCATTATCCATAAATATATTCCATATATGTTCCTTAATATTAGACGCTACCCTAACATAAACTTCATCATCTACTTCATATATATTCCACACTTCACGCTCATATATAAAGTATTCGCCTGTTAGAAGTTTATCAATAAATTCTTCTAAATATGCAACATTCATATCCCTTTACTCCATTTCAATAATGGTAAGTTCAAAATACGCAAGAACCTCATCAGGAGCATCGTAAGCATTCTCAAACATATTCCATGTTCCTCCTGCTATACTTATTACATGCCCAATCTCAGCATAACCTTCTTTACTCAAAACACACTTCCAAATTTCTCCACCAAAGGCATAATATTTACCATCAGTGAGTTTGTGTATTACATCATAAATAGGAAATCGTTCCATAACGAGCTTTGTTTTCTCACTATAAATATGATTGTTTTGAGATTCAAGTTCATCATTCCTAGTAGTAAGAGTATCGATTTTTAAATCCATATCATCATATGTACTTTGCATCATAATTTTAAACATTCGGAATCCTCTCATGCAATTCAGAAAGTAGTTTGTTTGTGTTATCTACTAAGTAATCATAAAGCCACTTGTAGTCTGTATCCTCAGGTGTAATACCATAAGCCCAAGGAGGAGTAACTGGTTGTCCAGTAGAAGCTTTAAACTTATGATCATCTAAACAAATAACTCTATAAGGCATACCAGACTCTTCATCAAACCGAACTTCTATCTCAGTGATGGTTTCTTTATGGTGAACACTTCCACCCATACCACCACTGATATATACTCCATCTCCAACCTTATGTTTAGTCATAATACTAACCTTTCTTATACATCGACGCTGTAAGCGTATACTTTGGGGTATTCCATCCATCAACCTTACGCTCTGATTCACCGTTATTTGTAAAGCTAAAGATTCCTCTTGAGATAGGTTTACAAGTTCTACCAAAAGAATTACCCAGTCTGCGAATTGTCATTCATTTCCTCCACTGGTTCTGCAAGTCCTGCATCAAATGCCATTTTGTCTAAGTTAGTCAGAATAGACTCTACACGGTCAAGTGCATCTCCAAGCTCAACATCCATAGTAGATGATTTCAAACGTATAATACGTTCTTGGCTTGCTCTATACAACTTTCCAAGCTTCTTGATATTCGTACTGTTCTTCTTATTCGTTGCCTAAAGTTTCTCAATCCGACGTTCCTTACGTAAAAGGACATTATTCAGTTCTTCAAAAGCTTTTTCAAATTCGGTACCCATTGTATTCTCCTTTGTAATTGTAATCTCAAGTGACTTGAAAATGTTTTATACTCTATTTGTTATTCTAAGTAAGAAAATCCCTACCGCAAGAAGGGCATTTATAAAGGTTATTATTGTTATTAGTAAATACCATTAACGCCCACACTAACAACCAAAGTCCACCAGTAACCACAGACATAATCATATGCAGAACGTGGTTGACTTCTTCTTTTTCTACTACAACAATCTCCCTACAGTTATGGCATAGCACACTGTCCATCTTTTTCATAAGTAACTCCTTAAGGAATAATAAACATAGTCCCACAGATAGGACAAGCATATTGGGTCATTTTTCTAATTAATACCTCTACATCATCATCTTCTGTTAGAATAGAGAGGTCAGGACCATTAATATATATATAAGAACGTGTCTCAAACTGATTAATAGGATCAAACCCACAAGG
>Ga0233412_10001718_pt1 | contig 11075 bp, 4 predicted proteins | sample Na_anoxic_4_MG_FD_180667 | JGI IMG/M metagenome (GOLD analysis project Ga0233412, IMG submission 180667) | Seawater microbial communities from Saanich Inlet, British Columbia, Canada - Na_anoxic_4_MG | ecosystem: Environmental > Aquatic > Marine > Inlet | place: Canada: British Columbia... | reverse complement strand
AGATAGAAAAGGAAGGCATTGATGTTTTTCTTTATTGGTGGGATTCAGCCTAAAACTGTCACTGTTGATAAACAGGAAAGAACATGCCCATCGTGTGGCCACGTTGAGGTCTACCTAAAGAGGGTAGATCATTATATGAGCCTGTTTTTTATACCTCTTTTTCCTGTTAAACGAGGGGCCCCATTTTTAATCTGTGAAAATTGTAAAACTATCATTGATGAACATGGCTACAGTACGGGTGTTGAACGGCCAATGCGGGAACAAAGATGCCCCTCCTGTGGAAGGAAAGTGGATCGGGATTTTACCTTTTGTCCTTACTGCGGGAAGGCTCTTTAAGATTAGTAATGTCCATAGCCAGTTGTTAGTAGTTTGTTGTTTCCATTGTGCTCATATGAGTATAGCCACACACCAATCTTTTCTTTGTAATCCACTAACAACTTACGATAATCAATCGACATCTTATTTGTGCTGACAAGAATCCGATCTGACATTCATCTGACGAACATTAAAAAAAATATAACCTGATATCCTCTTAATCACACCTGGATCTTTAAAAATTAAGAACCGGTTGTTTGTGATTATTTTTAACGGAAATCAATAGAATGGTGCATAAATAAACATCGTCGATTGCATCTTGAATCAAACAGAATGAATCAAACAAAAGCACAGTAAATTTAAAGTGAGGATATGAAAAGGATATCACAACATCTTCGGAGGATTGCGGATTTCAGATATATAGCAGGTATCTGCAATCAGGGGCAAGCGCGGATCTGTCAGACATATCGCAGGTTTTCCGGCCGCCTGATATCCTGAGGGTTAATAGAGATGTCTGGAACTATCAGTTTCTTTTGCAGGGTTGTGTTTACCATCATGAGTTTTAGAAAATTAAGGGCGTCCCGCTCTCATATACTTTCGGAATGCCCTGCCAGCCGGGTCTATGTGAGCACATTTCCAAACTTCCAAGTGTTCAAGAGACATCTTAGCAATATTGCGTGGGAAACGGAAGTCTGGGTATCTGAGATCCCTGATCATCTCATACATTTCAATGGTGAGAAGTTTATGGGGATATATAAATAAGTTAGAAGGGAAGGGCCATTTGTAAAAAACAGCGAGGTTCTGTGTATTGAGATCCTGCGGCAAAAGAGATCACCGTTGAGTGGAACCCTGGAAAAGATCAAATCTGCCCTGAAGGAGATCAATTACCTGGCCGCTGATCAAGAAAAAACCCCATGTCTGAGAAAAACGTAACACTTCCGCTAACCGGGATGAGGTGTGCCAATTGCGCCCTCAATATTGAAGGAGAGGTGAAAAAGCTCTCCGGAGTCAAGGAAGCAAATGTCAATTTTGCCACAGAACAGGCTGCCATATCATTTGAATCAGATGAGATTCAAATAAAGGATGTAGTTGAGAAGATTCATGACGCTGGCTACGGAGTCGCCAAAGCAACCGTTGAATTCCCCCTTACGGGGATGAGCTCTGCCAACAGTGCCATGACCATTGAAAGGAGCTTGAAGAGCCAGGTCCCTGGTGTGGTAGATGCATCTGTCAGCTTTGCAGCCGAGCGCGCCAGTGTGGAATACATTCCGACCATAACAGCCATAGATGACATGGTCGCGGCAATAGAAAAGGCAGGTTATAGGGCGATCAGGCCTGATGAGACCTTTGAGGATGAAGATGCAGCTCGAAAGGCGGAGATAAGAAATCAGACCCGAGAATTTCTGGTTGGAGTCCTGTTTACCGCACCGCTTCTTTTTCTCAGCGTGGGAAGGGATTTTGGCCTCTTCGGCTTGTGGAGCCATGCTGCTTGGGTGAACTGGCTGTTTCTGGCCCTGGCAACACCGGTTCAATTCTATACAGGATGGGACTATTATACAGGGGGTTGGAGAAGCCTCAAGCACAGAAGGGCCAACGTAGATGTCCTGGTGGCCATGGGATCATCGGTGGCCTATTTCTACTCCCTCTCCTTGCTCCTCTATCCAGCCCTTGGAGAGCATGTCTATTTTGAGACATCGGCCGCAATTATTACCCTGATCAAACTGGGAAAGATGCTGGAGTCAAGAACCAAGGGAAGGACAGGGGGAGCCATCCGCAAGATGATGGGTCTGCACCCCAAAACTGCCACCATCTTGGAGAATGGAAAAGAGAAAGAGATTCCCCTCTCTCAGGTTCAGTTGGGAGATGTGGTCATTGTCCGTCCCGGGGAGAGCATCCCTGTGGATGGGGTTGTTCTTGAAGGAAAATCGAGGGTTGATGAATCCATGTTGACCGGTGAGCCTCTTCCCGTGGAGAAGGCTCCGGGGGATAAGATTACCGGCGGAGCCATCAACGGGGAGGGGCATGTCAAGTTTGGGGCCACAAGGGTCGCAAAGGATACCTCCCTTGCCCGGCTCATCCGCTTGGTTCGGGAGGCTCAGAGAAGCAAGGCCCCCATTCAGACTCTGGCGGATAGGGTTGCTGCCGTATTTCTTCTAGGGGTGATCACGACAGCTTTCCTGACGTTTAACCTCTGGTGGGCACTCGGGGGCGAATTCGTTCCATCCATGATACGAATGGTGGCGGTATTGATCATTGCCTGCCCCTGTGCCCTCGCGTTGGCCACACCCACAGCCATTATGGCTGGAAGAAGAAAGGGTGCGAAAAAAGGTATAGTCTTCAAAAACAGCGAAGCCCTGGAGATGGCCACAAGACTTGATACGATTGTTCTGAGTAAAACCGGGACCATTACCATGGGCAGGCCCTCCGTGGTCAATGTGATTGTGTGTGATTCACTTAACGAGGAAGAGCTTTTAGGACTCGTGGCCTCGGTGGAGAGGGGATCTGAACATCCTCTGGGACGGGCCATTGTCAAGGAGGCAGAAAACAGAGGGATTGATCTCTTTAAATCAGGTGACTTCAAGGCCCTGAGGGGGCGAGGAGTGCAGGCAAACATAAACGGACAGGAAGTCTTGGTGGGAAAGCCCAGCTGGCTCGATGAGATGGACTTAGATTTTGATAATGCAAGAGATCACACCCGCTCTTTGCAGGATGAAGGAAAGACGGTGATCATGGTGGTTGTGGATCGAAAACTTGCAGGCCTGATAGCCGTAGCAGATACGATAAAGCCCGAATCCCACGATGCAATTAGTAACCTTCAAGAGGCACACTTAAAGGTGGTCCTGCTTACCGGGGATAACACCGAAACCGCTACGGCAATTACCTCAGAGGTAAATATTGATGAGGTGGTTGCAGAGGTTCAACCGGAAGAGAAATCATCAAGAATCAAAGAGCTCCAGGATAAAGGCAAGAAGGTAGGGATGGTGGGCGATGGCATCAAGGACGCTTCTGCCTTGAGCCAGGCTGATGTGGGACTAGCCATCGGGACAGCGATGGACGTGGCCATAGAGACAGCCGATGTGATCCTGGCTAGCGGAAACCTGACGGGGGTCTCCAAGGCGATTCAACTCAGCAGGGCTACCATGAGAACGGTCAGACAGAATCTGTTCTGGGCCCTTTTCTATAATGTTATGCTCATCCCTGTTGCAGCAGGGGTGCTCTATCCCCTGGAATTCCTTCCCGGATTACTGAGACAACTTCATCCAATCCCGGCGGTATTGGCCATGGCCATAAGCAGCATAACAGTCGTTTTCAATAGCCTCATCCTTTACAGGGCAAAAATAGACTACGGGCCTCTAGTTCAGAAAAGCACCAAAATAGAGTAGTAGTCTGAGCTAATTCCCCCTCAAGGATTTAGCTGAAAAACCTATCCGTCCGGTGCCTCTGTGAGAGATAGAAAACGATAACTGTTCGGCCATTCAAGTGATAAAGCCTATGATGGATTTCAATTGATAAGAGAGTAGATAGGTGAGGTGATCCCACCTTTGTTTGTTCGAATCGGTTCGACTTTAGAAAAAGGATAGAATTTGCCAGTTTTTTCCTTTTGGTAAAACTGTTTAGTTCAAGATGAACTCAACATTTCCTGGTAGTCACAAGAAATAGCATATTTCAATCGGAATTCATCACTTAAGCTACCCCCAATGAAGGCTCTATAAAACCTATTTCAATGTTGATTAACCTACCGCATCCTTTAGCGCTGTCCCTGGTACAAACTTGGGGACCTTCTTAGCCTTGATTTTGATCTCTTCTCCGGTCCCTGGATTCCTTCCCTTCCTGGCCTTTCTTTGTGTCACCTTAAAGGTTCCGAAACCGATCAGTGTAGCCGTGTCCCTCTTTTTCAACGCCTTGGTAATGGTTGAAAAAACACAATCTACCACTGCCTGAGCCTCTTTTTTGGTACTGACCAACTTTGCTACCTCGTTGATTAAATCTCCCTTGTTCATGTTCTTTTCTCCTCTCTTCTGAATTAAAGTGGTTAATTATTGATGTTGAATCTACTAATACACCTTCCTGGATATTTCAACTTAAAACTGCATAGCTTCACCTTATGTGTCAAACGAATGTGATATGAGGGAATATCCTTGACTGTTTATCTGATTTCAGGATACTTTTTATAAGTCATTGAGAGATTTTGCTTTAACCCTTACCCGGGGAGGGCTATGAATTGAATCTTTAGAGACCCCTTTTCTCCAACATGAGATGGCGGGCTTTTGTCCCTTTGAGGATCACTTAGACCAGGGAAAGATTAAAGAAGGATGGATCTCAAACCGGTCCAGAGAACTATTTATCCGATGTAAAAAATCCATGAGGAAATTAACCTGTTAAACGATAAAGCAATTCCCTTATGATTATTTCCGAAATTAAACCGAATATGATAGTCCGAGGATCAATTTTCCCTGAACCTGTTAAGGTCATTACTGCTATTCCGATGGGTGACTCTATCAAATTGATCGGTGAAGGGATGGTAACGGGAAAGGTTCACCAGCCGATTCTTAAGGAAGATCAGGTTGCTGAACTGGAAGTATCTCCCGAAAAAGAACCGTTTGATGGTGACCCGGTAAAGTTCCGGCTGGGGATTGAGGCACTGCGCCTTGGTTTGGCCTATGAATACGATCCCTATTTTAGTCTGTCCATCGCAAGGGTTGATCCATTACCCCACCAACTGGAGGCAGTTTATGATTACTTTTTAAAGCTCCCCCGCATTAGATTCCTCCTTGCAGATGATCCCGGTGCTGGCAAAACTATCATGGCCGGATTGCTTATCAAAGAATTGAAGGTGCGCGGACTGATTCACCGCATTTTGATTGTAACCCCCGCAAATCTCTCATTTCAATGGCAGCGGGAGCTTAAAGATAAGTTCAGAGAAAATTTCCAACTTATCCGAAGTGATGTGCTCAGGGCTACTTATGGCGCTAATCCCTGGCAGGATATCAATCAGATTATTACTTCGGTATCATGGATTTCCAGAATCGAAGATGCCAGAGAAAGTCTGATGCGGAGCAGGTGGGACCTGATTATCGTTGATGAAGCGCATAAGATGAGCGCGTACAGTGAAGAAAAGAAGACACTGGCATATAAACTTGGTGAATCGTTGTCAGATATGACGGATCACTATCTATTAATGACGGCTACCCCACACAAAGGAGATCCAAAAAATTTCAGTCTGTTTCTGAAACTCCTGGACAGAGACGTTTACGGGGACGTAAAGAGTCTGGAAAAAGCGATGGAGGTGCGGGAGGCCCCCTTTTACCTGCGCCGTGTGAAGGAAGCACTTGTGACGTTTCCTGATCCGGACACCGGAGAAGCAAAGAGCCTTTTTACACGACGGAATGTGCATACAGCGAGTTTTCAGATTGATGACGATGAACTCGATTTTTATGACAGATTGACTCAGTATGTTGAAGATCAGTCAATAAAAGCAGCACAGGATGATACAGCGCGGGGCCGCGCTTTGGGATTTACTATGGCCATGCTGCAGCGGCGGTTTGCCTCCAGCATATATGCGGTAAGACGCACGCTTGAGCGCATGAAGGACAGGAGAGAGAAAATTCTCGAAGATCCCGAGGCTTATCGTGAAGAGCAGATCATGAAAAAAGTACCGGATGATTTTGACGATCTACCGGACGAAATGAAGGAGGAAATCCTTTCAGACCTCGAAAATGTAGTGGCTTCCATCGATCCGGAGGCTTTGAGGGAAGAAATACTCGAACTGGGAAAGCTTGTTGAAATTGCCATGCCTTTGGAGTCCCGAGAGGTTGAAACAAAACTAGTCAAACTAAAGGAGGTTATTACTGAAAACGGCATTTTTGAAGACCCAAAAATGAAACTCCTCCTTTTTACTGAACATAAAGATACCCTGTATTATCTTGCAGGAGATGGCCGTGATGGACGACCTTTGGGTAAACTGCGTGAATGGGGCCTCAACGTCACGCAGATTCATGGTAGTATGAAGATCGGTGACAGGGATACCCCGGGAACACGTATTTTTGCTGAACGTGAATTTAAAGAAGACTGCCAGGTGCTGGTTGCTACTGAGGCCGCAGGGGAAGGTATCAACCTACAATTCTGCTGGTACATGATCAATTACGACATTCCCTGGAACCCGAACCGGCTTGAACAGCGCATGGGCCGTATTCACAGGTACGGGCAGGAGAAGGATTGTCTGATCACAAACTTTGTTTCCACCAACACCCGCGAGGGCCGTGTATTAGAAAAGCTTTTTGACCGTATAAGCAAGATTGAAGAAGATCTAGACCCCAATAGGACAGGAAAGGTCTTCAACGTTTTGGGTGATATTTTCCCGGCCAATCAACTGGAACGTATGCTGCGCGATATGTATGCCCGCAACCTTACGGAAGACGTAATCAAGGACAGGATCGTTGAGCAGGTAGATACCAGGCGACTAAAACGGATTACTGAATCCGCTCTGGAAGGGCTGGCCAAACGCGAGTTAAACCTGTCGGTTATTGTAGGCAAATCAGAAGAGGCCAAAGAACGGAGGCTTGTTCCTGAGGTAGTCGAAGGATTTTTCATAGACGCAGCCTCATTAGCCGGAATCTCGCCAAGGGAACTCAAGAATCAAGAGCATGTTTATCAAGTGGGCCGGCTGCCCCGAATACTGCTTCCATATGGCATACAGTTAGAGCAGCGCTTCGGCAAGCTGGGCCGTGAATATAAACAGATTATTTTTGACAAAAAGCTGCTCACAAAAGATCCAACTTTAGAATGGGTTACGCCCGGCCATCCGCTTTTTGAAAGCGTCAGGACATTGGTTCTTGACAAGGTGCAGGAGGATCTGCAACGGGGAACAGTTTTTTATGACTTAAATCGGGGAGATCCAGCCAAGCTTATGGTTTTTTCTGCGGAAATTCGGGATGGTCGAGGGAATATTCTGCATAATCGTCTATTTGTAACACAGACAACGCTGGATGGTTCCATCACCATACGCCAGCCAACCATCTTCCTTGATCTTTCCATCGCCCCAAAAGGCGCTGCCTTTCCGGAAAGTCCAGATATGCCCGGTCGGGAACAGGTTGAAACTGCGCTCTATAAAGAGGCGCTTATCCCAATGCTGGAACAGGAACAAAAACAGCGGGGAAAAGATGTAAAGACCATCTCTAATCATATGGAGATTAGCCTAAACACAATTATTGACAGAATTCAACTTCAATTTGCCGAATTGCAAACACAGAAAGAATCAGGTTCCCGTGAGCCGGGTCTGGATGGCCGGATAAAGATGCTTGAAGACAGGCTTGACGAATTGAACACCCGGCTGGAACAGCGCCGAACCGAACTGGAGAAGGAGCAGCAGTGCACCATCAGCAATATTCAGCATCTCGGAAGCGCCTGGGTCCTGCCGCATCCGGAACGTGAAACGCCCACCGGCAAAAAAATGGTGAGCGACCCTGAAATTGAAAAAATAGCAGTCAAAGCAGTAACTGAATATGAAGAAGCCCGGGGCTGGAAAGTGCAAAGCGTTGAAGATGAAAACCGGGGATTCGATCTTATCTCGCGCAGGCCGCACCCTGAAGATCCGCAGACGGCCATTGAGGTGAGATTCATCGAAGTCAAAGGCCGTTCTCATATTGGAGAGATTGGATTAACCACAAACGAATATAAGACTGCTGAAAGACTTAAAAAGGATTTCTGGCTTTATGTTGTATTCAACTGTGCAGCTAATCCTGAAATTCATATTATTCAAGACCCGGCCCGCCTTGGATGGAAACCTATTGTAAAGGTTGAGCATTACCATGTTGGGGCTAATGAGATTTTACAATCGGAGTTAGATAATGGATAAATACCCCAAACGCCTTATTGAAGTTGATCTGCCGATCAAGCGGATATCAGAACATGCGCGTAAATTACAACGTCAGGGTAGAATCGCAGCTTTACATGCATGGTGGGCCAGAAAACCATTAAGTGCTTGTCGGTCTGTGATCTGTGCTTCACTATGGCCTGACCCTGCGGATGAGCTGTGCCCAGATGAGTTTCGCAAAACTGCGCGGGAGTTAATGATAAAATGGGCAAAAGACCATTTAAAGTTGACAAGTGAAGAAAGCTACAAGCGTTTTATTGCTATTTCAAAGGATGTTCAAAAACTTGATAACAACCTTGATCTAAGGAAAGCATTATTAGATTTTATTGCTGATTTTTCAATGCCGGATAACGGATCGAAGAAAGAATATCTAATAACAGCGCAACGATTAACCCTCGCAGCCCATGAATTTCTTGGCGGAGTTCCAGAAACAGCACCTTTACTTGTTGATCCCTTTGCAGGTGGTGGCTCTATACCACTTGAATCATTACGAGTCGGAGCCAAATCTTTTGCGAATGATCTTAATCCCGTAGCAGTTTTGATGAATAAAATCCTCATTGAATATATACCAAAATTTGGGGAATCACTTGCTAATGAAGTAAAAAAGTGGGGAGAATGGATAAAGGGAAAGGCTGATAAGGAATTAGGAGAATTTTATGAGAAAGAATCAGATGGCTCACAACCTATAAGTTATATTTGGGCTCGTACTGTGATTTGTGAAGGGCCAACATGTGGAGCGGTTGTGCCAATGAAATCAACCATGTGGCTTGCTCAAAAGGTGAACAGGCGTATAGCTCTGAGATTTAATATTGATAAAGTAACAAAGACTCTTTGTATTTCAGTTGAAACGGATCCAAAAAATGTTCAAAACGGAACTGTAAAACGTGGTTCTGTTACATGTCCGTTTTGCGGATACACAACACAAATAAATAATGTGCGAAAACAATTGCGCAGACGACAAGGTGGAGCCTCAGATGCTATGATGATGGCGGTTGTAATCAAAGATAGATCAGGAAAACGAAAATACAGAGCACCGATTCAAAGAGATATAAATTCAATACGGAAGGTACACAACTTCATTGAAAAAACTCTACATTCAGAAACGGGAATGTTGTCCTACATACCAAATGAACCGACACCTTCACGGAAGAGTCATAGATCGGTTGTGACCCCACGTATATATGGGATTGAGACCTGGAAAGATTTTTTTACACCCCGACAGCTTGTTGCTCTAATTACTTTATGCAATTTAATAAGACAATGTGCAGAAGAATTTGAAAATATTTGTGAAGAAGAACTCCTAATAGCTACTCAAACCGTGATGGCTTTAGTATTGGATAAGGTTGCTCAGTATAATTCAACAGCCTGCAGATGGAAAGCAAAAGGGGAGTCTTTTGTTGACATGTTCGGGCATCACGCGTTCCCATTTGGATGGGATTTTGCAGAGTCAGTACCAATCAGCGAAGCTGTTGGAAGCTTCGGCAATATGTATAAATCCGTAATAAGAACAATAAAAGATATTTCCAGGCTAAAACTATCACCGGGTGATATATATTTATCATCTGCGGCCACCTTGCCACTTCCTGATGCGTCAGCACAAATTATTGTAACAGATCCACCCTATTATGACGCTGTGAGTTATGGAGACTTGTCAGATTTTTTTTACGTTTGGCTAAAAAGAGTGTTGCATGGGCTGCATAATGATATCCTGGGGGATAATCTCGTAAACAAAGAAAATGAAATAATTGTAAAAAATCCAAATGATCAACAGGAGCATAAAAATTTCCTAGAAAAAATGCAGATGGCCATGGAAGAATGCAAGCGCATACTTGATCCATCGGGGTTAGGAGTAGTGATATTCGCTCATAAAAGCACGGCCGGATGGGAGGCACAACTGGAGGCAATGGTTGCCGCAGGATGGACAATTACAGCCTCCTGGCCATTGCATACTGAACTTACTTCTCGTCTGGGAGCAAGAGCGACAGCTTCATTATCATCTTCAATACACTTGGTTTGCAGACCTCGAAAGAATATAAGTAACAATCTTGGCCAGGATTGCATCGGCGACTGGCGCGATGTGCTTGCCGAACTTCCCAAACGTATCCACGAATGGATGCCCCGCCTTGCGGAAGAAGGCGTGGTCGGAGCAGATGCCATCTTTGCCTGCCTTGGTCCGGCACTGGAGATCTATTCCCGTTATTCTTCTGTCGAAAAAGCAAGCGGTGAAAAGGTTGGATTGAAAGAGTATCTTGAGCAGGTATGGGCGGCTGTTTCCCGTGAAGCATTGAAGATGATATTTGAGGGAGCGGATGCCTCAGGTTTTGAAGAAGATGCGCGCCTCACGGCCATGTGGCTCTGGACTCTGCGAACAACTGCAAACGGCAACAATAAGGCCGGCAATGATGCTCCGGCAAAAAGCCTGCCAGGCTACAGCCTCGAGTACGACGCGGCCCGCAGGATTGCGCAGGGCATGGGAGCGCATTTGGAAAACCTGTCGCACCTGGTCGAGATCAAGGGAAACACTGCAACCCTGCTTTCTGCCGGAGCTCGAACCCGCTATTTATTCGGGAAGGATGCGGGGGAAGCTCCGAAAGGGAGAAAAAGAAAGAAAATCAAGCAGCAAAAGTTCAATTTTATGGGTGAACTGAAAGAGATGGAAGAAGAATCCGGCGATTGGGCAGGGGATTTATCAGGAAAAGCCGGTTCAACAGTTCTCGATAAGCTTCACCAGAGTATGATACTTTTTGGGGCAGGTCGAGGGGAGGCTTTGAAAAGATTTCTTGTTGATGACGGTATCGGTATGAACCCACTTTACTGGCGATTAGCTCAATCTCTTTCCGCTCTCTATCCATCCGGAACGGATGAAAAACGATGGGTTGATGGGGTT
>Ga0233412_10001715_pt1 | contig 11077 bp, 10 predicted proteins | sample Na_anoxic_4_MG_FD_180667 | JGI IMG/M metagenome (GOLD analysis project Ga0233412, IMG submission 180667) | Seawater microbial communities from Saanich Inlet, British Columbia, Canada - Na_anoxic_4_MG | ecosystem: Environmental > Aquatic > Marine > Inlet | place: Canada: British Columbia... | reverse complement strand
CTAAAACTATTAAATACTTCTATACTAGGAATCCAATGTCTCGTTCCATTTTCTAGTAAGTAAACCTCTGGACCATCACCTTTTATTAGATCTAGTTTCGGCAAACTGCTTTTTTTAGCCAAAACATCACCATCAGAAAGAAAATCAGCTGAAAACATAGCTGTTCCAATAAGGATTAAAAATAGGATAGCACGAATTATATTCTTTATTTCCATATATTTGGTTATATTATCTATTATATGTTAAAATTAACAATAATAAAATAGTAAAATAATAAAATAAAACAAATATGAAATTAAACAACAAAACAACAAATATCATAGCGGCCTGTCTTTTAACTTTAATGTTCGGATTGGCCTTTTTTAGTATGCTTGGAGATGCAAATACAATGGACGAACTCGCCCATACTCCAGCTGGCTATTCATACATTGTTAAACAAGACATGCGTCTTAATCCAGAGCATCCTCCCTTGCTGAAAGATTTAGCTGGATTATCTATCTGGCTTGGTTCTAAAATAACAAATGATCCTGTCTATTTTCCTGATCAAGTTGAACCATGGACAGAAGATCTAAATGGACAATGGGACTTTGGAAGAGAATTTCTTTTTAGAAATGGTAATAATGCTGATAAAATTATTTTTCTAGCTCGCATTCCAATGCTCTTAATGATGATTCTTCTAGGATATTATGTTTTTAGATGGGCTCGTCAACTTTACGGAAATACAGCTGGTGTATTAGCTCTATTTCTTTATTCCTTATCTCCCGCTTTCATTGCTAATGGACGATTAGTAACTACTGATGTTGTCGCAGCTGGTGCTTTCTTTATATCAATATACTATTTCATAGAATGGATAACAAAGACAAATAAAAAGAATCTAATAATTGCTGGGATTGTATTTGGATTAGCACTTTTATCTAAATTTTCTCTTGTTTTATTAATTCCATATTTTATATTAATGACAGCTGTTTGGGCTATTATTAAAACAGATAAAAAAAGATTTAAAAATATATTAAAATATTCAGTATCTCTTATTCTTCTTGGATTAATTGGTATGGCTCTTGTTTGGCCTGTTTACCAATTTCATATTTGGAATTATCCTGCTGAAAAACAAATCGCAGATTCAACAGCTTATCTAGAAACATATGGCAATAGAGCATTCGCCGATCCTGTTGTTTGGATTTCCGACAAGTCATTTCTAAGACCTTATGCTCAGTTCTTTACAGGATTTTTAATGGTTTTTCAAAGATCAATAGGAGGAAATACGACTTACTTCTTAGGAGAAATATCAAGAACAGCCTGGCCTCATTATTTTCCATTCGTTTTCCTTATTAAAGTTCCTCTTCCTTTGATTCTTTTAATGCTAATGTCTTTAATTTTTCTTTCGTTTAAACTTAAAGAAAACTTTAGTTATAAAGGATTAAAGAGAATAAGAATATTTTTAAAAAAATATTTTTCAGAATTTGCATTACTTTCTTTCTTTATAATATATTGGTACACAAGCATTACTAGTAATCTAAATATAGGAGTTAGACATGTACTTCCTGTATTCCCAATTATCTATATTTTACTAAGCGGACAAATTTATAAATGGCTAAATCCTTATTCAGGACCATTTTTAGAAAAAATTAAACTTAATTCAAAAAAAGAATTTAAAAATGTTAAAAAAATTACTAAAAATCATTTCAAAACCTATTCTAAATATACGATAATAATTATCTTATTTGCTTGGTATGCTTTTGGAACCATTAATATTTATCCTCATTTTTTATCTTTCTTCAATGAATCAATTGGTGGGCCAAGTCAGGGTTATAAATATGTAACTGATTCTAATCTTGATTGGGGGCAAGATCTAAAACGTTTAGCTACCTTTGTTAATGAAAATAATATAGATAAAATATATGTTGATTACTTTGGAGGAGATTCTCTTGAATATCGTTTAGGTGATAAATATCAATCATGGTGGGGAGATAGAGATCCTAAAGAACTTCCACCAAATAGTTGGCTTGCTATTTCAGCAAGTTTCTTACAAGGCGGACGAGGTGCTCCTAATCCTGAATATCATGAAAAAACCGGCTACTATAATTGGATAACCCAATATGAACCGGTTGCTATTCTTGGAAATTCAATTTTTATTTATCAAATTAAATAATTATTTATAATAGATTTTTCCTTCTATTCTTAAATCGATATAATCTAAATTCTTGTAATTTTCTTTAATCTGTTGATTTAAAACAATTTCTAGCGCTTCTATTTGTGAGTTAACTGAATGAGTTGGATCAAAATAAACTTGCCAACCCAAAGAAGTTGTTCCCCTTAAATCTTCAATAGAAATAAAATCAAAATCAGATATTAAAACAGATAACATATTATCTGTTTTAATATTTTTTGACTCTTCTTTTATCTCTAAGATAAAATCAATAATTTCCAAAGGAATTATCGTATCTCTTATTTTAGCTGACTGGTCTCTTGAGCTAAAGATATTTAAAACAGAACTACTCTTCACTAGAAGAGATTTTTTATAAATAACACCATCTTTATCTATTTGAAAACATTCACCAACTCTTTTTTCTATTATTTTCTCAACAGTTTCATCATCTTCTATATTTTCTTCTGTACTAGTACTAATTGGTTCTAATATTTTTTCTATTTCTTTATATTTACACCAAATACCAATATTTTCTCTTTCTTCTATTTCTATAACTAATCCTATATCTGTTAAATTTCTATAAATATTAACTTGTTTAATCTCTGGAAAATCTTCTAAAATAACATTTTTAATCTCATTTAAAGGAGCTAAAATAATATTATTTTGAGGTATAATATTAGAGATTTTTTCAGCTATTTTTTTTTCAGCTATTTTAACAATCTGATCGTTTTGATAATAAGTAGGATTTTTTTCTGATTTAACTTCTATTTTCTTTATCTGTAATACTGAAGACCAAATAGAAAAATATATTAAACCAGCCAAAAAACAAAAAAACAGTCCTATAAAAATTATTATTTTAAAGGACATTTTTTTCTTTTTTCTTTTTGGGAAAAAAATATTGGTCATTATTTAATTTCTTTTAAACCACCCATATACTCTTGTAAAACTTCAGGAATTTTAACGCTACCATCCTCTTGTTGATAATTCTCAATTATACTAATAAGTATTCTACCAATAGCAAAAGCAGTAGCATCATTCGTATGAAGTAGTTTTTTATCTCCATTTTTGTCTTTATAAAAAGATTTTATTCCTCTTGTTTGATAATCTGTCATATAATCTGATGTGTGAGTTTCTCTGTATTCATTTTGACTTGGTATCCAACATTCAATATCAAATTGATTATAATCAGGTCCTCCCGTGTCCCCTGTGCAAACATGAACTAAACGATAAGGAATTTTTAATTGCTGGACTAAATATTCTTGTAACCCCACAATAAGTTTCTGCTCATCCTCTCCTGTTTCAATATCTGTAAAAGATTCCATTTCTAATTTATCAAATTGATGAGTTCGTAAAATACCACTCATATCTTTACCATACGTCCCAGCTTCTCTTCGAAAAGCAGTAGAATAACCGATATATCTAAGTGGTAATTTTTTTTGATTTATAACCTCATTCATATGATATGGAGCCATTGTATGTTCAGCACTAGCAACTAAATTAAGCTTTTCATCCTTAAAACAATAAGTTTGATCTCCAAAAACTCTATGAATGTTTTTTTGAACACTGTCTCTAATCATTACAGGAGGAAGCATTGCGGAAAAAGCTTTTGTAGAAATTTTTAAATCTAATTCTTTTACTATCTTTTCAATAATTTCTTTATTTGTTAATGTCCTAAAAACAAATTGAATAATTGCAAATTGTAGTAATACTGCCTCATTTTTAAGATAAAAAAATCTTGAACCAGAAACTTCAGCTGCTTTTTTTGTATCAATAAGATCAAGATTAACACCTAACTCCATGTGATTTTTAATTTTGAAATCAAACTTTGGTACTTCTCCCCATTTTTTAATTTCTACGTTTTCATTTTCACTTTTACCAATTGGCATTTTTGGATCCGTAACATTTGGAACCTTATAAAGTAATTCATCAAACTCTTTCTGAAATTTTTCTAGTTCCGGATTTAGTTCTTTTATTTTAATTTTTAATTTCTTAGCTTCCTCTTGCTGATCCTTGCCTAATTTATTTTGTTTAGCTTTTAATGCTTCTTTCTCTTGAAGTAATCCTCTTCTTTTTTTATCCAACTCTAGAAGTTTATCAATATCAATATTGACTTGTTTATTTTGACAGCCTTGTTTTACTTTATCTGGATTTTCTCTTATGTATTTTATATCAAGCATAAAATTATTCTTTAGGTTTCATAAAAGGAAATAGAATACTTTCTCTTAAACTTTTTGCTTCTGTCAAAAGAATAGCTAAACGATCTATTCCCATGCCAAGTCCAGCAGCTGGTGGCATGCCATATTCTAAAGCTTCCAAAAAGTCCTCATCTAATACTTGTGCTTCTTCATCTCCTTTTTTATGTAAAACTTCTTGCTCTTCAAATAACTTTCTTTGCTCAATAGGATCATTTTGTTCAGTAAAGGCCTTAATTAATTCCATACCATTAACAATTCCTTGAAGCGCTTCTCCTTTTTTACACAAAGGAATATTTGGTAAATATAAGACAAAAGTTGGATTTTTAAGCTTAGCAAACGCTTCTTTTTCATTGTCATCTTTAACAATGTCTTGATACTTAACCCTATCCCATTTCTTAGGAAAAATTTTAGAATCAAGTTTATGCATCATTTTTTCCATAAATCCCATTAAATCATTCCAATCCCAATAAGCTGCATAACATTCTAGCATCGTAAAATCAGGATTATGTTCTCTATCCATACCTTCGTTTCTAAAACATCTTCCTATTTCAAAAACACGATCATAACCACCAACTAATAATCTTTTTAAATAAAGTTCTGGAGCTACTCTTAGATATAAGTCCATATCTAAAGCATTGAGATGAGTTTTGAATGGTTTTGCGCTGGCTCCTCCATATAATGATTGTAAAATAGGAGTTTCTACTTCTGTAAAATCATTATCATCTAAAAATTCTCTTATTTTCTTCATTATTTCACTTCGTTTCTTAAAAATATCTTTTGTTCCTTCGTTCATTATTAAATCTAAATATCTTTTACGAAATCTTTCTTCAACATCTTTAATCCCATGCCATTTTTCAGGCAAAGGAGATAAGCTTTTACTTAAAATACAGTAATCTTTTGCTAAAAGAGTTTTTTCACCTTTTTTTGTTAAAAAAAGAACTCCTTTAATTTCAATAAAATCACCTATATCAACATTATCATGAAAAAACTTATATCTCTCTTCTCCTAATTCATCTTTTTTAAAATATGCTTGAAGTTTACTTGAAGCATCTTCAATATGAACAAAAACAGAACCACCATGCCCTCTGATAGCTCTTAAACGTCCAGTTAAAAAAATTTCTTGATTACTTGAAGATAATTTCTTAAAATCTTCTATAGCTTGTTTACAAGAATGAGTGCGTTTACTTTTGCGTGGATAAGGATTAATACCTGATTTTTTAATATTCTCCAATTTCCTTAAACGTTCTTTTTTTATTTCATCAATATTAGACATTTACTTTATACATATTATTTTATATTTACTTTTACCCCCTGGAGTCTCTACCTCTATTATATCACTTATTTGACCCCCTAAAAAGGCCTTTCCGAGAGGAGATTCGTTAGAAATCTTTCCATTAATTGGATCAGCTTCTTGAAATCCAACAATTGTAAAAACTTGCTTTTTTGAAGATTTAGAATTCATTGGCTTAACTTCAAAAACAGCTCCTATACTAATTTTCTTTTGACCTTTCTTGACAGATTTTATGACAGTAGATTCTTTAATCATTTCTTCTAATTTAAAAATTCTACCCTCATTAAAAGATTGTGCTTCTTTAGCAGAAGAATATTCAGCATTTTCAGATAAATCACCTAACAATTTAGCCTCTTCCAGTCGAATAGCTATTTCTTTTCTTTTAGCTATCTTACACTCTTCTAATTCTTCTTTTATTTTTTTTAATCCCTCTATAGAAATATATTTCATAAAATTAGTTTTAAATTTATAATTAAAAATTACTTTCGTTTATTTATTAAAATACCATTCATAGACTTCTTTTGCAACAGGATTCGCAGATAAATGTCCTTCACCTCCTCCTTCAATTAAGACGATTAAAGCAATTTGTGAATCTTCATAAGGAGCAAAACTTACAAACCAGGCATGTGTCTTATTATTTCCTCCAAATTGAGCGGTCCCCGTTTTACCAGCAACTTCTACTGGTAAACTTAAAAATGATTGAGCAGAACCACTTAAAATTGTTTCTCTCATTCCTTTGCGAACTGCCTCAAAATTTTCTTTCTTAATAAAATCCTTTCTAATAATACTAGGTTGAATATCTTTAATTATATTTCCCTGTTCATCAACAATCTTATCAACTAATTGAGGTTGATATAGAGTTCCACCATTAGCTATACTTGCAATAGCTGAAGCCATTTGAAGAGGTGTAACTAAAAGGTCACCTTGTCCAATGGATAAATGGTAAGTATCTCCCAAATACCATTCTTCATCTTTAACTGATTTTTTCCATTCTTTATCGGGAATTAATCCTGGTTTTTCATTAGACAAATCAATCCCTGTAATACTTCCTAGTCCAAATAATTCAAAATATTCTTTAATTTTATCAACCCCCAAACCTTCTATATTTTTATATCCTCCACCAATAGTATAGAAAAAAACATTACAAGATTTAGCAATAGCTTTAAACATATCAGTTAATCCATGAGCTTTTGAATCTACAAAATTATATACAATTTGAGGATTATATTGATTGCTAATACTAATTAATCCATTACAATTTATTTTTTGAGAAGCAGTGATAATTTTTTCTTCTAAAGCTGCAGCTGCCATTAATGGTTTTATTATAGAACCAGAAGGATATTGCCCATTTATAACTCTATTCATAAATGGTTCATTAGAATCTTTCTCTAATAAACTTAATTCTTGTTGAGAAATACCTTGAGCAAAAAGATTATTATTAAAACTAGGCAAACTCACTAATGCTAAAATACCACCATTATTTGGATTGATTGCTATAGCAGCTGCTTTCTTTGTGCTGTTTTTAGTTCCAGAAAGCTTTATAAGCATACTCTCAAGTGACTGATAAAGTTTTTCTTGTAAATCTTTATCAATAAAAAGAACTAAACCATCTCCAGGTTGAGATGATTTATTAGCTAAAACTCTTTGTGTTCTTCCTGATGAATCAACTTCTATTTGTTCTTGACCTGGCTCACCTCTTAAATAATTTTCATACTGTTTTTCAAGACCGATTTTACCAATTTCATCATTTAGAAAATAATCTGGGTATTTTTCTAAATCAGACTCACTTATTTCTCCTGTATATCCGATAATATGAGAAAAATATGGACCAAGTACATATTGGCGCTGTGCACTTTTTTGAATCCTTATACCTGGCCAATCACTAACCATTGTTTCAAAAACTAAAGCATTAGAATGATCAATACTCTTAACAAGAACAGCTTGCCTAGTTTTATTATATAAACTATCTATTTTATCTTTTAACTCAGTTTCGTTTTCGCTATTTAGAATATTACTGATTTTATTAATAATTTCATCTTGAATATCTTCAGAATTACTAAAAAAATCAGCCAAATCAACAATTAAATCAAATCTTGGAGCATTATATACTAACGGGGTATTAAAACGATCATAAATAATTCCTCGCGGAGCAATTTCATTATATATTCTCAATCTATTTCCTTTAGCTAAATTTTCATAATAATCACCTTTTATTACTTGAAGATATCCAACTCTAAGAAACAAACATAATATCCCTAAAACTATTATTAAATAGAAAAAGATAAAATTACGACTTTTAATCGGATTTTCTAACTTACCTTTCTCTTCTATTGAACGGACAGCTTCTGCATCTAAAAAAATCTCTTCTGCCTCAATATCTTCACGTGTTTGTCTTTTGATGAAATATTTTTTTAATTGCATAAAAAATTAAAATTGCAAAAAAAGAATTATATATTACTTCAATTATTATTTTTAAAATTAAACCATCATAAAATTCTTTAGAATAAAAAGAAATCATTAATATTAAAATAAGATTATATATAAAAACTCCAACACTAATAAGACTAATAATCATCCAAAATTTAGTTGCTGCAAAGATAGTTTTATTGAACCAATCAATTAAATAAGCAGATAAAATCAAACTTAAATTTATAGTTCCAAAAGGTAAACCTGAAAATAGGTCCATAAAAAATCCTATTAAAATGATAATCCACCAGATTTTTTTAAAATCTTTAAAAATAACCAAGAAGAAGATAAAAATTAGAATCAAATTAGGGCTTACATCTAAAAATGACAAAAAAGAAATTGATGTTGTTTGAAGAATGAAGGCAAATAAAAAAGTGAGAATTATTAAAAATATTTTCATTTTATAATCACAAAAACTTTATCTAATTTTTCAAAATCAACTATTGGTTTAACTTTAACTATTTGTGAAATTTGAGATTCAGAAGAAATCACTTTTTCAATTTTACCTATTAATAGTCCTGAGGGAAATAATCCAGATAATCCAGAAGTAATAACCATGCTGTCAATTTCAATATTTTTACCTTGTGGTAATAAATCAAAAATTAAATCTAATCCATATCCACCCTTTATTAAACCAGTTATTTCTGAATCTTGGATACACGCATTAACCAAACTACTAGGATCTATAATTAATTGTATTTTTGAAAAAGAATCAAAAACTTCTATTACTTGTCCAACTAATAAGTTCCCAGAAATTATAACAATAGATTTTTCTTTAATTTTATCTTTTTTTCCTTTATCAATTAAAAAATACTTTCCGAAACTAGAAGAATCCTTACTAATAATATTTGTTAAAATTAACTCAGATGATTCTTGTAATGGTAATCCTATTTGCCCTCGAAGCATTTCATTTTCTTTCTTAATTTCTTTTAATTTAATAATTTCACCTAAAAGATTTAGATTTTTTTCTTTTAAATCATTATTTTCTTGTTTAAGATTCCTAATTGTAGCAATAAAATCAATAAAATTATTTGTTTTAAGAGAAGTCTGAAAAATACTTTTTTGTATAAAAGAACTTGATTTTAGAAAAATATTATAAACAGGATTTAACCAGCCTTGTTGGTTAATAAAAATCAAGGAAAATATTATTAATAGAGACAGAATTAGTGGGTGCTTTAGTATTCTTTTCATTAAAGTTCATTCTATCATAGCTCTGAAAAAATAAAAGACCGCGTTTATCTATAACGCGGTCTCTGATTAACCAGAAAAACTAGTCTATGACATTTTGTCTTCTTCATTTTCAGAAGCAACTTCTTCTTGAGTGACTTCTTCTTGTGCAACTTCTTCTTGTGCGACTTCTTCTTGAGCGACTTCTTCTTGAGCGACTTCTTCTTGAGTGACTTCTTCTTGTGCTGGCTCTTCAGCAACTGATTCTTCTACTGGAGCTTCAGGTTCTTCTATTGGAGCTTCAGCATCAGCTGATAAATCAACTCCACCATCTTTATTGCCTGATTTAACCCAGAAAAGTAAACCAGCAATAACAATAATAGCAATTATTATCCATATCCAGATCATAATTTTTATTCGTATAAACTTATATAATAAGCTTCTTAGGCTAACTTAATATAAAAAATTTTACGCATTATTTATTGATTTTTAACTATATTTTTATTATACATTAATTTTGATTTTAATACCAACCATGGAAATATTATTACTGCATTTAAAATACGTTTGATTCTCCATGGTTGAAGAATCAATCTCCAAAGCCATTCTAGTCCTAATAATCTTATAAATTGAGGAGCTCTTTTAATATTACCTGAAATAAAATCAAAAGATCCTCCTACTCCAACAGCTAATTTAACATTAGGCATTTTTTTTAAATTTTCATCAATCCATTTCTCTTGTTTAGGCGCACCCAGAGCAACAAAAAAAATAGCTGGATTATTTTCTGAAATCTCCAATCCTTTATACTTTCTTCTCAACTTTTCTCCTGCTTTTTCAGCCACACCCGGTCCAGCACCAAATAAAAAAATCGGCCAACTTTTTTTAGCCGCTTTTTTACAAATTGCTTTCATTAAATCAACGCCAGCTATTCTTTCTTTAATTTTCTCATTTGATAATAAAGAAGCAAAAACTAATCCAACTCCATCTGGAATACTCAAATCAGCATTATTAAGAATTTTTTTAAACTCTTTATCTTTCTGTGCTTTAACTAAAAATTCTGGATTAGGAGTTGTAATATAGTGCTGTTTATTATCCTCTAAAAAACCATCCACTTTATTAAGAACTTCATCTAAAGATAAATTATCTACTTTAACTCCTAATATTTTCATTATTAATATTATTCAACTATTAATTCTTCAACTGCAGGTTCTTCTGCTACTGGTTCTTCTGCTGCAGGTTCTTCAACTGCAGGTTCTTCTGCTACTGGTTCTTCTGCTACTGGTTCTTCAACTGCAGGTTCTTCTGCTACTGGTTCTTCAACTGCAGGTTCTTCTGCTACTGGTTCTTCAACTGCAGGTTCTTCAACTGCAGGTTCTTCAACTGCAGGTTCTTCTGCTACTGGTTCTTCTGCTACTGGTTCTTCTGCTACTGGTTCTTCAACTGCAGGTTCGTTATTGCCTAAAACATTTTCACATTCTCCTGAGCGTGTTGTAGGAACACCATATTCAGTATAGAAACAATATGGTTGTCCTGTTTTAGTGTCATATATAGTAATACCACTCTGCATTGAGTTTTCAGCTTTTATTTCTAATTTTTCTGTTTTAATTATATCTGCTTTAATTTTATCTATAACAACATATCCCTCACTATCCATAGTTAATCCAGATAAATGTGTATCTTGATCTGTAACTTCATCCCCTATCATACTTAATGTTCCATCTTCATTCTCAATGATACCAATTAATTCTTTTATTTCATCTACTTCTGTTTTGACTGCTTTTACTCCTGCAATAGCGAAGGTTGTATAATCAT
>Ga0233412_10001713_pt1 | contig 11083 bp, 18 predicted proteins | sample Na_anoxic_4_MG_FD_180667 | JGI IMG/M metagenome (GOLD analysis project Ga0233412, IMG submission 180667) | Seawater microbial communities from Saanich Inlet, British Columbia, Canada - Na_anoxic_4_MG | ecosystem: Environmental > Aquatic > Marine > Inlet | place: Canada: British Columbia... | reverse complement strand
TGCATCGACGGCCGAAACCTGCACCGACTCCGCGCGACTCGCATGACTGTCCGCGCTGCGGGTGGTCGCGTCATGGGTGCTATCTCCCTGCCCGCCGCCTGAGCGCCCCCGGCCGCCTGCCCGCCCCCTACCGCCTCGGCGGAGGGGGCTTCGGTGGTGCGGGACCACCCGCCACACCACCAACGGAGCCCCCATGATCCGCACCGCCACCATGCGCGCCCTCGGTCCCGCCGAGGACCAGACGCTCGCCCTCTTCACGGAACTCTCGCAGTGGGTCGACCTCCACGGGCCGTCCCGCCGCGGCAAGACCACGCTCATGCGGGCGCTGTCGTTCTCGCTCTGGGGCGAGGACATCGACGGCGTGCGCCTCGGGGCCGACCTGGTCCGCGACGACGCCGACAAGATTGAGACGGAGTTCGTGCTGCTCAACGGGATGGAGGTGCGCCGCACGATGACCCGCAAGCGGTCGATCTCGCGCGCCGTCCGCCGGCCGGGGGCCACGGAGACGACGCACAGCTCCGAGAAGTCCATGCTGGAGGCCCTCGGGCCGCTCGGGCGGGACCACGACCTCGCGCGCCTCGTCATGTTCCCGCTGTCGTGGGTGCCCGACGCGCTGACCGGCGGCAACCGGGAGGGAGCCAAGAGCCTGGGGCGCCCGCTGCGCGACAAGCTCGCCCGCATCCTGCCCACGGCCCCGGTCGTGGACGTGGTCCAGCGGCTCATGACCGAGAAGGGACAGGCGATGCGCGAGGGCGACCCGCTCGAGGAGCGCCCCGCCCGCAAGATGGTGACCGACGCGAACCGCGACGCAAGCACGCAGCGCGGGGCGGTCGAGGCGATTGAGGCGCAGATCGTCCGCGCCGAGGAGCGCGCGCAGACGGCCGCCCGGTTCTCGGCACAGGTCGTGACCGGGGCCCAGACGGTGCTCGACCTCGCCGCCGAGTGGGGTCGGTACGAGACGCACGGCGCCGCGGTCGGGGCGTATGAGCAGGAGGTCGCCGCGCGGGACGCCTGGCGACGCCGGAAGGCGGCCCGGGGCGACCGGCCTGACGACAACGACGCCGAGATCGGCCGGACCAGCGACTGGCGCCAGCTCTGCCGCGCCACCGTCGCCGACCGGGGCCGGGAGGTCGCCGCCGCCCGCCGCGCGCTCGACCGGGCCGCCGTCACCCGCGGCGATGCGGAGGCCGCCCCCCTCGACGTGGACACCCCCGCGGTCGTCGCCGCCCGGGAGGCGCACGCCGCCGCCGGGGACGCGACGGATGCCGCCGCCGGGATGCTCGCCAAGGTCCGCGCCGCCGAGCCTCTGGGGTTCCCGACTGTGGTCGCCGCGCTCGCCGACCTCAACGGGGCCGCTCTCGCTCTCGACCGGGCCACCGCTGCCGCCGCCGAGCCCTCGCCGACCGGCCCGTGCTCCCACTGCGGGAGCGACGAATGGCCGAACGCGGAGACCCGCGCCGCGCACCTCGCGGACGACCTCGACGCCGCGACCCGCGACCACGCCGAGGCCGAGGCGAACCACGCCGCCGCCATCGCCGGGGCTCGTGCTCTGCACGCCGAGGACGTGGCCGGGCTGGAGCAGGATCACGCCGCCGCCCTCCGCGAGAAGGACGCCGCCGCCCTCATGCTGTCGGACGCCCTCGCCGACGCCACCGCCGCCGCCGAGGCCGCGCACACCGCTGCCATCGAGGCCGCCGGGCTCGCCGTCGAGCAGGCCCGCGCCGGGGTCCAGCGCGCCGAGGAGGACGAGGTCGCCGCCGCTGGCGTCCTGGAGCGCGCCGAGGCCGACCGCGACGCCGCCGTGAAGGCGGGCACCGCCGCCCGTGAGTGGGACGCTGGAGCCCAGGCCCTCGGCAGCGAGCCCTACGTCCGGACCGCGCCCGCCGCCGCCGGCACGCCCCCCGCGCAGGCCAAGCCCACGCGGGAGCAGGTCGACGCCGCCCGACAGACGCTCAACGACGCCGCCGAGGCCACGGGCGCCGCCGGCCAGCGCCAGACCACCATCGTGGAGCTCCGCGCCGACCTGGCCGAGGCGGTGACGCGCCGGGACCGGGCCGTGTCCGAAGCGACCCGCTGCGCCGCGCTGCTCAATTGCATCCTGGCGGCCCCGTCCGAGGCGGTCCGCGAGTCCATCGAAGGGCTCGACGCCGGGCCGCTCACGCTCAAACTGGAGGGCACCGGGGTCCAGGTGCTCATCGACGGCCGGCGGTGGCAGATCGCGAGCGACGGCGAGCTCGTCATCGCGGACCTGGCCTTCCGCGCCGCGCTGCGCCCCCACCTGCAGCTCGTGCCCGGCCGCCCCGCGACCTACCTCCCCCTGTTTGTCGACCGAGCCCAGGCCGTCGCCGGGCTGGAGTGGCCGGACGTGCCGGGGCCGGTGGTCCGGTTCTTCACCCGGAAGGGCGACCTCGAGGTGACCCGCCACGCGGGGCGGCCGGCGTGATCCGGGGCGAGCCGGGCGACCGGCTGGAGCACCTCCTCGACGTCGTAGTCTCGTGGCCCGGGATCACGGTCGAGCAGGCAGCGCGGGAGGTCGGCGTGATGCCGCACACGGTGCGGGGCTACGCTGCTCGGTGTCGCCGGCTCGGCTGGCTGCGCCGGGGCGCCGTCCCGCGCACCGTCGACATCGGCGCCATGACCATCGCCGACTGGCGGGCCGCCGACGGCATGGTGACCGCGCGGGTCCACGAGCTCTACCGGGTGGTCTGCTCGCGGTACGACTTGGGCCTCCCCTGCGACCTGCGAGACATCGGGCCGCACGGGTTCCGCCTGAGCGAGGCGCATACCGCCCTCAAGCGGCTGCGCCTGGTCGACGCGATCCACCCGGTGAACTCCATGTGGCCGACGGATGCGGGCGAGCTGCTCGCCGCCGTCCGACTCGACCCCGACGCCCTGCTCGAGCAGGCCGCGGGATGACCACCACCACCTACACCTGACCGCCGCCACCGTCGCGCCGTGCTCCTCTCCGTTGCACGGGGCGGCGGTGAGCGGGGGTCTTGGGAGACGACATGCGAGACCTACAGCGAGCCCTCGACGCCGTGAGCGAGGCCGCGGACGATGGGACGACACCCCCACGCCCTGCCCTGCTGGTGTTCCGGGTCCCCGGCGATCCCACGGCGAAGGGCCGCCCCCGGGTGTCGGCTGTCGGCGGGTTCGCTCGTGCCTACACGCCCCCGAAGACGCGCGCCTATGAGGCCATCGTCTGCCACCACGCCACGGTCGCCCGGGATGACGCCTCGTGGAACATGGAGGACGCCGGGCACCCGTTCCCGTGGTCGGGACCGCTCCGTGTCGAGCTGGTCGCGGTGTTCAAGCGCCCTGGTCGTCTGTTCCGCAAGGCGGACCCCGCCGGCCGCATCCTCCACGACAAGCGGCCCGACCTGGACAACGTCGTGAAGGCCATCCTCGACGGCATGGACAAGGCCGGCGTGTGGGGCGATGACGCGCAGGTCTGCGAGATCGACGCGCGGAAGGTCTACGGCGCCATCGTGGGCGAGCGGCGCGAGAAGACCAGCGAGCCCGCGGGGGTATTCGTCACGGTGCGGCGCATTGGCGACGGCGCGACCTGACGAGCAGAAATACCCTTGACGCTTAGGTGTTACCTGTTATCATGTAGGTGTGGCGGGGGAGGAACCCCGCCCGCCAACGGAGACACCATGCCCACGCCGAACCCCGCCGCCGTCGCTTCCGCCATCACCGACGAGGTCGCCGCCTACCTCGTCGCCCGCGCCAAGTCTGAGGTGCTGGCCGAGAAGGTCGCCGCCATCGGCGCGGCGCTGCTCGCCGAGTTTGTGCTCACCGACGAGGACGGCGACCGCATCACTGACCCGGCCGACGCCTGGACTTGCCGCGACGAGGACGCTGCCGGCTACTACGCCGAGTTGGAGGCGCGCACGAACGCCGAGATCCCGCACGACCACGGCGCCGGGTTCTGCCCCGCGCTGGTCGCCGCGTCGGCGATGCGGGACGCAGAGGAGGCGCTCCTCACCGCGATGGGCCCGCTCCTCGGCTTCGGCGGGATCACCATCCACCGGCTGGACCTGCGCCGCAAGATGATCGACAACGGCGTCGGCCTCGTGCTGGCCGTCGAGCGCGAGTTGGCGGCATGAGCGGCCCGCTCGGCATCATCCTGTACCGCGGCCCGAGCTGGTACAACGGCAAGCCGATCGTGGCTGCCGTGAAGTTCGAGAGCGCCAACCGGAAGACCGGGAACGTGCCGAACGTCGCGATCCTGCCTGACACGGGGCCGACCTACCAGGCCGCACACAACGCGGCCCGGAGCGTGTGTGGGGCCTGCCCCCTTCTGGGGCTCATGGATCACGACGCCGAGAAGCGCCAGCAGGGCGCGTGCTACTCGTGGGCGATACCACACGCCGTGGCCTCGCAGGTGAGGGCGATCGGCGAGGGGCGATACGTCGCCGCCGGCCCGCACGCGGATACGCTGCTCGCCGCCTACCTGCGGGCCCGCGCGCCGCGCATGGTTCGGCTTGGGACCATCGGAGACGCGGGCGCGTTGCCCCCCGAGGTGGTCGCGCGCCTGGTTGCGCTCGTGCCCGACGGGACATCCATGGTCAGCTACACGCACGACTGGCGACACCCGCGGTCCCAGCACCTTCGGGCGTTCTCGATGGCGTCCGTGGAGACCGAGGCGGAGGCGGCCGTCGCTCACGCGATGGGATGGCGCACCTACCGCGCCGCCCTGCCCGGGGAGGCGGCATCCGCCGGTGCTGAGACGACCTGCCTGTATGAAGCCGAGCGACTGACCTGCGCCGCGTGCCGCCTCTGCGATGGCGCGTCCTCGAGCGCGCCCTCTGTTGTGGCCACCATTCACGGGACAGCGCGCACAACCGAGAGGGCCTCCGCGGTGCTCCAGCGCGTGCGCGCCAAAGAGCACGCAGCAGCGACCTGACCCGAACCAGACAACGGAGACACCATGACCGCGCCCCGCATCCTCTGCATCGACGACACCCCGGCCGTCTGCCGGTCCCTGCGGCTGACGCTGCGGACGCTGGGCGAGGTCGAGGTCGTCACCAGCGACGAGCCCGACGCCATGCTGCGCGCCTACTCGACCAGCCTGGAGGGCATCCGCGCGATCATCGACGACCGCCCCGACGTGGTCGTGCTCGACGGGCTCGAGGGCCACCACACGGAGGTGCTCCGGGTCGCTCGTGACCTGGACGTGCCCGTCGTCGCCTACACGGCGTCGCCCGAGCTGTTCCGAGACGAGGCCGCGCCGGTTCCCGTGGTGGCCAAGATGGACGTGGGCGGGCTGCTGCGGGCGCTGCGGGCCGTGCTGGCGGCCGACGCCGCGCCCGGGGAGGCCTGATGTTCTTCGAGAGCGCCGCATTCGTGGTCGACGCGCTGCACCAACTCGGCCCCAACGTGGGCACCGGGCACATCGCCCGAGCGTGCAAGATGCACCGGCGCACGACCCTGCGCCACCTGGAGGCGGCCGACCGCTTCGGCCTCGTGACCTACGCGCGGCAGGCAGCCACCGGCCCCCGCAGGTGGTCGCTCACCGCCCGCGGCGAAGCTGTGCGCCAGGCGCTCATGGTCCCGCCGTGCGACCTCCGGCAGGTCGTCGGGGTCGAGGTCGCCATCCTGTCCGAGAGCCTTGAGGCCTCCCGTTTCTGCCCGCCCATCGAGGAGCTCCGATGCACCGCGTGACCATCGCCGTTCGCCGGACGTCGTTCGGGCGCCCTGTCCACGTCATCCACGACCCGCCCCCAGCGACCCGCGAGTGGGAGACCGCGCCCGGGGACCGCCGGTACACCACCACGATCGACATCGACGGCCGCACCGTGAGGGTGGGCGCCGCCTTCAAGCGCGGAGACCTCTACGACCGTCCGCGGTTCGAGCTCACGGTCGGGTCCTGGGACGGCGAGGTGCTGCGCCCCGAGTTCGGGCGGCCGAGTCGCTACGTCCTCGCCCACGGGCTGGGCTTCGCGGACCGGCCCGACGTTGACGTGGTCGACGCGGGCCTAGTGTTCGTCCTCGCCCGGGCCGAGTCGATGCGGCAGAAGTCGGGCGGTAACGGATAGGGCGATAGCACCTTGCGCGCTGCCTGCGTACCTGTTACACAGTAGGTATGTGGTGAGGGGTTCCCCCCGCCCGCAACGGAGACCGACCATGTGCAAGCGCATCACCAAGAACATCCGCGCCCAGCTCCTCGCCCTCGGGGCGATCAGCATCGCGGCATACGAGGTCGAGATCATGGTGATGGACGACGAGCCCGGGTTCGAGGATCGAGTGGACTACGCCAAGACGAAGGAGGCCGCCGAGAAGGCGGCGTCGCTGCTCGGCTGGCACCGCGGCTACCTGTCCGGCTGCGACTCGCGGGTCATCCTCCGCACCTGAGCGCCCCGACTCGCCCGCCCAGCCCCGTACCGCTTCGGCGGACGGGGCCCAACTGGTGCCAGACACGGCAACAACGGAGCCACGATGTCCCTGCCCGCCCGCCTGATCCCCGCCCTGCACCACCGAGACGTCGGCGACGAGGTCGCCCGCGACTTCACTACGCGCCTGCTGGAGCTGGGCATCAAGGCCTGGGTCGCCTACGACCATATCGGCCTGGCCTTCCTGGTGTCCTGCGACCGCCACGGCCTGCGCCGCCTCGACGCGAGCAAGGCGGGGTGGCCCGACGGGGAGCGTCCCTGCTCGGTGGATGCCTGGCTCGAGGCCATCGGGGGCTGCTACCCGAATCGGTGGGAGCGCCTCGGGTGAGGCGGGACCTGCCTCCCCCGCGGCGAGAGATCCCCCCGGCCACCGCCGAGACGGGCACGGCCTACGTCCCGTCGCTCGGCGCGCGCGCTGCCGCCGACCGCTGGCCCGACGGCCGCGTCGTCGCTCACTGCAACGGCACATGGCGCGAGGCCGATGCCGAGACCTTCCGACCCGATGGAGATCCCCATGGCTGACCCCACCACCTACGTCCGCTTTCGCCTGCGCGGAATGATGCGCGTGCTGGCCCTCGTCATCGAGTGGCACGACGCCTGGGCGCTCGTCGAGGTCGTCGGATCTCGGGAGCGCGTGCGCCTCGACGGCGCGGCCTGGGGCGAGGCGAAGCTGACCGCCCAGACCGACGAGAACTGACCCGCGGCCCCGGCCGCACCCCAACGGAGACCCCCATGTGCAAGACCACCGACGGCACGCCCTGCCCCTGCTCGGAGACGAGCGCCACCACGAAGCCGAAGAAGCGGCGGACCTGCGCCACGCCCGACTGTGGCCGTGTGTCCGGCGACGCCAAGTTCTGCCGGAAGTGCAGGGCCGAAGTGCCGTGGCGGGCGGAGGTGGCGCGGCTGACGGCTCAGCACGACGATCTGGTCGTGGACGCCAAACGACTCCGCACCGACCTGCTCGCCGTCGCCCAGCACCGGGATCGGCTGGAGTGCGAGCGGTACGACGCCATCACGAAGCGCGACGAGGCCACCAAGGCCCTCGGCACCTCGCGCGGCATCGCCCGGGGGCAGGAGGTGCGGTTGAAGCGGGCGAAGGCCCAGCGCGACGCCGCCGTCGCCGCCCTCGCCCGCCTGGCTGGCCTCGACCACATGGAGGAGCCGCCCCGCGTGGTTGACTGCGAGGCCATCATCCGGCACGAACTCCACGAGCGGCTGGAGCTGGCGAACCGGCACCGCGTGGAGCGGGACGCCGCCACCGCGACCGTCGGCCAACTCACCGAGCAGATCTGGGAGTTGACCACCGAGCGGCAGGCCATGCTCCTCGACGGCATCGCCAAGGACGGCCACGCCAACGACCTGCTCCAGCAGCGCGACGACGCCCGCGGCGAGCTCGGCGTGGCCCGCAAGGAGTCCGCCGGGCGCCTGCTGCGGTTCCGCGTCGCGTGCGGCGTGGCTGTCCTGCTCGGGCTGGTGCTGGGCGCCGCCCTCATCTTCTGATCCACACCCAGCGCAAGGAGCGCGCCATGCCTGACTACATCGAACCTGACGAGGCCACGATCCTCCGCCACGCTCTCGACCAGGCCGCCGCCGGGGTGGTCACCCTCAAGGAGGGCGACGACGGGCAGACGGTCGCCGCGGTCGTCCCGGGGCGCGTGCTGCTCGAGTACCGCGCCGCCTGTGACCTGCTCACCCGGCTCGGGCTGCGGACGGACGACGCGACGCCGCTGCACGAGGACCTGGAGCGGGCGCTTGGGGAGGTGGGCCATGGCTGACCTCACCCTCCCGGCCCCCGGCGCTCCCGCCGAGGAGTGGGGGCGGCTGGCTGTGTCGCTGTCGGGGTTCACCTGGACGATGCCGTGGGCGTCCCTCCCCGACGAGCATGGGCGCGTGTGGCGCCGCAACTGGTGTCCGCGTGACAGCGGGTTCGGCTGGACGCAGGTGTGCGGCCTCACCGACAAGGGGCCCCGCCCGACGTTCGAGGCCATCGACCCGGACGACCCGGGCGCCGAGGGGTGCCTGTTCCGACTGCTGATGGTGGGACGGTCGGTGACGCCGCACGTTGACGCCTTCGTCTTGGGGCGCCCTGATGCCCTGCCCACGCTCGGCCGGGCCTGCGTTGCTGACGCCGCAACCCACGGTCGCTGGCCGGGCGGTGCGCCATGACGCAGGGCCTCCTGCCGATGGCCCTGCCCCCAGCGCCCGCCGAGCACCCAGATGTCGCGTACACAGACCCCGCGGTAGCCCTCGCCCACGTCGAGTACCTCGGGCGCCGCTACTGCCTCGGGTCTGCCCCGCTCGTGATGTGGGAGCCGTTCGCCGGGGCGGGCGCGTACATGGACGCCTGGGATCACTGCCGGCATTGGGACACGGTGGTAGCCGGCGAGCTGGACCCAGGCGCACCCACTGTGGTGCGCGGGCGTGTCGAGCGGCGCGACGCCTTCGACGGGCCGCCGGGGGGTGTGGCTGACTGGATCGTGACGAATCCACCCTTCTCCACCTTCGACCGCGCGCTCCCGATGCTGCTGGAGCACGCCCGCGTCGGTGTCTCGCTGCTGCTGGTCGGTCAGTCGCTCGCCCCGATGGCACGGGACTGGCTGTGGACGGACTCCCCGCCCGACGAGATGTGCTGGCTGACGCCTCGCATGGGCTTCGAGCGGACGGGCAAGCCCCGCGGAACCGACATGCGCGAGTATGCCGTCGTGACCTGGCTGCGCAGGGCGGGGAAGTGGAACGGCCGGATGCGCCTCGCCCGCCTCAACTGGCGGACGGGTCAGACTTGGGGGCGGGGATGATCCGCGTCATCGTCTGCGGCGCCCCGCGCTTCACCAACCAGCGCACGGTGGATGCCGCCCTCGACGCGGTCCTCAGCAAGCGCGGCCCGTTCGTCCTGGTCGTCGAGCGGTACGGCGTCGAGGTCACGGGCGCGGCGCTCCTCGCCCTGCTGTGGGCGGCGTCCCGCCAGGTCGACGCGGAGGCGCTCGACCCGAAGGCGCTGTCCGGTGCTCATGCCGCCGTGGCGTTCCCGGGGGGCGAGGACATGGCCGAGCGCGCCGAGACGGTTGGCGTGCCTGTGTGGCGCCCGAGGGTGCTGCCGGCGGGGGCTCAGCCGTACCGGGGGCCGGAGTGAGTCCGGTTTCGGCGCGCGAGGTCGCCCGGGTCGCGCTGCTCGGGCAGTGGTCGTTTCGGCGCGGCCAGCCTGACAGCGGCTTCAACGCGGGCCTGCTGCGCGACCGTGAGCCGACCGCGACCGGCGGGAACGGCTGCAAGGCGCGGACCTGTGAACAGGAGGCGTCGCTATGGGGCGGGGTGCCGACCATGCCCGCCGCCATCACGGCAGACGCCCGCACCCTCGACCCACACGCCCTCGCCCGAGCTCTACACGGAGACGCCACCATGACGGCCGCCTGCCCCCTTCTCGTCGAACTCTGCGCCGGCACCGCCGCGCTATCCCTGCGGCTGCACGCCGGTCGCAACGCCCGCCCGCCCGTCTCTCGGATGGGCGCCAAAACCGGGTACGCAGACGTGATCCTCCGCGTGCTCGGGCTCCGGCCTGGACAGGGCCACACGGACGGCACGCGCTACCTCTGGTGCGAGCCCGACGCGGGCGTGCGGCTGCTGCTCCATGCGTACACGGACCGGGAGCTGGCCACGGCCGCCGCCGGCATCATCCGGTCGTGGAAGGACGAGGACCCGCGGGCGCTGTGGGAACGGCTGCGGGCGGAAGGGCCGGCGACGTGTCCCGAGGGGCTGACGGCGCGGGAGGTGGCGCGGTGGGTCTGGACGTGGGGCCGGTCGTACAACACGAAGGGGCCCGCGGCGGGGTTCCTGCCGAGCGAGTCCAGCAAAGGCACGCCAGTATGGAACGCGCACCCGCCCGCATACTTTGCGACCGCGATCGACGGCGCGCCCACCCTCCCCGCCACCATCCACCCCGACGCCCGCACCCTCACGACGCCCACACTCCCGCCGGGCACCGTGGCGTACATGGATGGCCCCTACGAGAACACCACATCCTACGCCCACCTGTTCCCGCGAGCGGAGCAGGTCGAGGTAGCCCGCCGATGGGACGCCGCCGGGGCCACGGCCTGTATCTCCGAGGCCGAGCCGATCCCCGAGCTGGTCGCGGACGGCTGGCACAAGGTGGAGATCACAGGCTAGCGGAAAGGCCAGCGGCGCACGTTCGGGGGCACGCAGGAGTGGTTGACGCTGAACCGCGCGCCATCGTGGCGACCTTCGGAGCAGCGAAGCCTGTTCGGTGGGGCGGTTACCGCTTCGACCGGGCGAGGGCCGGCATGACCCGCCAATACCGACGGTGGATGACGACGGAGCTCCGCCGCGCGGCGAAGATGCGCGCCGACGGCATGAGCTACCAGGCAATCGGCGACGTCCTGGGCCGAGATGACTCGGTCGTCCGCAGCGCCCTGCATCGCTACGGTGCGGACACCCACGTCCCGCAGTCCCACGAGACCCCCGAGTACCTGGGGTGGATGCGCCGAGCGTTCGTCCTGCGGAACCAGCGCCAGAGCTACGCCCGCATCGCGGCCGAGATCGGGTGGCCCGTCACCCCGAGCGCGCTGCGGAAGGCGCTGATCCTGTACGCCGCCCGGGAGGGCATGCCGCTCTACTCGGGACTCCCGAAGGCGGCTGTGGCATGACCCGGCCCACGCAACTCTCCCTCACCGGCA
>Ga0233412_10001712_pt1 | contig 11086 bp, 11 predicted proteins | sample Na_anoxic_4_MG_FD_180667 | JGI IMG/M metagenome (GOLD analysis project Ga0233412, IMG submission 180667) | Seawater microbial communities from Saanich Inlet, British Columbia, Canada - Na_anoxic_4_MG | ecosystem: Environmental > Aquatic > Marine > Inlet | place: Canada: British Columbia... | reverse complement strand
GAAGACTTCGGTCAGATGGATCCGGAATGCTCATGCTATGCATGCCAAAACTTCTCAAAAGCATACATAAGGCACCTGATAAAGGCAAATGAAATGCTTGGACTAAGGCTTACAACATGGCATAATCTGCATTTTTTATTAGACTTGATGAAACAGATAAGAGAAGCTATAATAGGAGACAGACTTGGAGATTTCAGAGATGAATTCTTTAAAAAATATGGATATACATCTAATTTAGGAGGATAAATAATGGATAGTATTTGGTCAATAGTTTCGATAGTTGCAGTTTTCGGTATCATGTATGCGGTGTTGATAATTCCACAACGCAGAAAAGAAAAGAAAACCAAGGCCATGCTTAGTGCAATGATGGAAGGTGACATGATCACCAGCATCGGCGGAGTCTACGGAAAAGTTGTCAACATTAATGAAGACGACATTATCGTAGCAACAAGTGTCGAAAATACGCAGATTCACTTTAAAAAGTGGGCTATCAGAAGCGTTGAAACACCGACTGCAATTGAACAATAGGCTTTTAATCAGGCTGAGCTGAGCAAGAATTTTTTGGAGATTGATATGAAACACATTAAAACAATAAACAAATCTGAACTTAACAAGAACCTGGCCGGCAAAGGCTGCGGCGAATGCCAGAATTCATGCCAGTCCGCCTGTAAGACTTCGTGTACGGTGGCAAACCAGGAATGCAAAAACCAGTGATTGGTGATACATTCTGAATAAGTTAAAAAAGGCGGCCTTTGTGCCGCTTTTTTGCAAGGAGGTATTATGATTGGAAAATATAAAGGCTATGAACCGGTCATACATGAAACGGCTTATACTGCGCCTTCTGCGGATATCATAGGTATGGTTGCCTTAGAGGAGGATTGCAGCATATGGCACAATGCAGTGCTTCGGGGCGATGTAGATGAAATTATAGTAAAAAAAGGTGCGAACATTCAGGATGGTTGTGTGCTCCATTGCAGTGATAAAATAAAAACTATAGTAGGTGAAGGCACTACGGTAGGGCACAGTGCGGTTCTTCACAGTTGTGAAATCGGGGGAAACTCCCTGATTGGCATGGGAGCGGTGATTCTGGATGGTGTCAAAGTCGGCGATAACTGCCTTATCGCCGCCGGGAGCTTGCTTACACCGGGTACTGTTATTCCGAACGGAAGTATGGTAATGGGAAGCCCGGGAAAAGTAAAACGCGAACTTACAGAAAAAGAAATTGACGGCATCAGGCATAATGCCGATGAGTATATTGCCCTAAAAAATATATACAGAGGTGAATAATGATAACTCTTCAGGAAATAAAGAAAAATAACGAAGTAAAGCACCTGCTTAGGTTTGCAGCGAGACAGTTGACAGAAATCGGATATACGGAGCATTCATTCCGGCATGTTGGCCTTGTGGCGAAGACCGCCGGAAATATACTAAAGGAACTCGGTTACGACGAGAGGGAGATTGAACTGGCACGCATCGCAGGATATCTTCATGATATCGGCAATGCGGTAAACCGTGTGGACCACGCGCATACAGGTGCAACACTTGCATACGATATTCTGAATAGGATGGGAATGCCTGTGGATGATGCACTTGAAATCATGCTTGCAATAGGCCAGCATGATGAACAAACCGGTACGGCAGTAAGTGTAATTTCAGCTGCGTTGATTTTAGCTGATAAATCCGATGTGCATAGAAGTCGTGTAAATAATCCCGATAAAGAAAATTTCGGTATACATGACAAGGTCAATTTCGCTGTTGAAAGTTCAAAAATAGTAGTAAATATAGAGAATAAAACCGCAGATCTGATTCTCGGCATCGACACAACGATATCTCCGGTTATGGATTATTTTGAAATATTCCTCGGCAGGATGTCAATGTGCCGCCGCGCCGCTGAATATCTGGATTTAAGCTTTCACCTGGATATAAACGGATCAAGATTACTCTAATGGGCTAATTGGAATATCACCCCTCCTCTATCGTTCCAAAAATGGAATATCACCCTTCCGCTATCATTCCGTTCCGGTTTTGAAGTTTAGGGGGATTTAGTGTATATTTATATGAGCAGAAATTTGTAAAGGAGACATAACAATGTCAAAGGGAAACTACTATATCACGACAGCTATTGTCTATACATCCGGGAAGCCGCATATCGGAAACACTTACGAGGCAGTCCTCGCGGACAGCATCGCCCGTTTCATGCGAATGTCGGGATATGACGTTTTCTACATGACCGGAACTGATGAGCACGGCCAGAAAGTTCAGAATAAGTCTGAAGAAATGGGAAAAACCCCGAAGGAATTCGTGGACGAAGTTGCCGCAGAAATTAAGAGAATCTGGAATATTATGGGCAGCAGCCATGATAAATTCATCCGTACTACTGATCCGGATCATGAAAAAACCGTACAGAGGATTTTTGAAAAACTATATGAACAGGGCGATATATATAAAGGAGTATACGAGGGCTGGTATTGTACCCCCTGTGAGTCATTCTGGACAGAAACACAGTTGGTTAACGGCAAGTGCCCCGATTGCCAAAGAGATGTTGTTAAATCCAAGGAAGAATCATATTTCTTTAAACTGAGCAAATATCAAGACAGGTTGATGAAACACATTGAAGAAAATCCTCACTTCATACAACCTGAGTCGCGCAAGAATGAGATGATTAATAATTTCCTGAAACCCGGCCTGCAGGACCTATGCGTTTCAAGGACATCATTCGATTGGGGAGTCCAGGTTCCTTTTAATAAAAACCATGTTATTTATGTATGGATTGATGCGCTCAGCAACTATATAACAGGACTTGGTTACGATCCTGACGGGAACCACGGTGAATTGTTCAAGAAGTTCTGGCCTGCTGATGTCCATTTGATTGGCAAGGATATCCTGCGGTTCCATACACTGTATTGGCCGATTATGCTTATGGCTCTTGACATAGAACTTCCAAAGCAGATTTTCGGGCATCCATGGCTTAACATGGGCGCCGGTAAGATGAGTAAATCCAAGGGAAACGTAATATATGCGGACGACCTTGTTGAATATTTTGGTGTAGATGCCATAAGATATTTTGTACTTCATGAAACGCCGTTTGCGCAAGACGGGTCTGTTACATATGAGCTGATAATTGAGAGGATTAACTCTGACCTTGCAAACATACTTGGTAATCTGGTCAATAGGACCGTTACCATGGTAAATAAATACTTCGGTGGTGAAATTCTTGAACCCGGTGAAAAAGAAGCGGTTGATGATGAATTGGTTCAACTTGCACTAAATACGCCTGGAATCGTTGAAGATAAGATGTCGGAACTCCGTGTTGCAGATGCAATCGGAGAGATTTTCACATTGCTTAGAAGAAGCAATAAATACATTGATGAGACTATGCCTTGGATACTGGGCAAAGATGAAAGTAAAAAAGGGAGGCTGTCAACAGTACTGTATAACCTGCTTGAAAGCATAAGGTTTGCAGCGGTCATGCTTCAGCCGTATATGCCTGAAACAGCCGCAGAAATACTGAAGCAGCTGAACACGGATATAAGCTCCTGGGAATCGTTGACGGAATTCAATGGAATAAAAGTCGGCGATAGCGTAGGCAAGGCCGAAATAATGTTTGCACGCCTCGATCCAATAAAGAAACTTGATGAAATAAAGATGATTGAAGAGAAAAAGACAGAACTTGAAAAGAAGCTGGAAATTGAAGAACCTATAATAATGGAAGACTTCGCAAAGGTAAAATTGCGCGTTGCCAAAGTGCTTGAGGTGGAAAAAATCAAGGGAACTGACAAGCTGTTGAAACTGATAGTTGACGCAGGGAGCGAACAGAGGCAGATAGTATCCGGTATTGCAACAGACTATAATGCTGAAGAACTGATCGGTAAAAAGATAGTCATTATCGCCAACTTAATGCCGATTAAATTAAGGGGAGTCCTTTCCGAAGGCATGATTCTTGCAGCTGAAGACGAAAACGGACTCAGCATCGTTACTCTTGATAAAGATGTCGAACCGGGAACTCCGGTAAGATAACTAAAAACAAAAATAAAAGGACCGGTTTGCATTAGCGGACCGGTCTTTTTTTATGAATAATTCCCGGATGGTTTATTGATTTTCAGGCAGGGGCTCATCCGGCGGAGTTTCTTCAGAAGGCACATGGAATATGCTGCGGGTTTTACTTGAAATCACTATAACCGTTGAAAAAACAGCCAATACAATAAGGTTCAATACCAGCACAACACCCGGAATGTTGAAATTATCAGAAAGCACACCACCTAATGCTAATCCCAATGGTGTCAAACCAGTCGAAATAGATGAAGAAAAAGCAAAGAACTTACCGCGCATTTCAGGTTCAATAATCAACTGGAGAACAGCCCCTAGTATTACATTGACAATAACAATCAGGAACCCCCCGATAAAGAATAGTATAAGTATCATTGCAAATCCCCAAAGCAATGAAAATGCAAGGGATAGAAGACAAATGACCATGCTGACAAAGAATATCTTAAAGCGGTTCCGGTTGGTTACTTTGAGCATTGTCATAACAAAGCCCCCGACGAACATCCCGATGGTGAACAATGACATTGCCACGCCATATTTCTCCGCGCCGAGGGAGGCAGTCCTTTGAAAATATGGCATAAGTGTTACAATCGAAGCATTCAGCATAAAATTCATGAAAGCTGCAAGAAGGAAAAAGTTCCTGACCCCAATATGTGAAACTGCATATCTGATGCCGCTTTTTAAATCCTCCCAGTAATTATACTTTTCATTGTCTTTTTGTACCTTTTTCTTTGATGTCTTTATAAACATCTCCGAGATAGCTGATAAGATATAGGAAATACCGTTTATCAGGAATAACAGTGGTGCGCCAAATGCTGCATATAGAATTCCTCCTGTCGGTGTAGCAAGGATTTCAGTAGCGGAATTAACCATGCTGTTTACAGAGCCGGCATTGGTCATTTTTTCTGCAGGAATTAATTCAGGTACAATTGCCGATGATGCGGGTGCGAAAAAGGCGGATGCGATTCCGGATACTATTGCAACTATAAAAACCATCCAGACGTCGAGTAGATTCATATATATGATTGCAGTTGCAGCCAATACCACGATTCCGTTTACAATATCTGCCCAGACTAATATCCTGCTTTTTCGCCACCTGTCTATAAATGGCCCGGCAAAAGGAGCAATAAGTACCCTGGGAAGAGCGGAGGCTGCCATTATGGTTCCCATCAAAGTTCCCGAGCCGGTTGTGTCCAGTACCCAGAATCCAAGGGCTACACTAAAAAGCACACTGCCGAACAGGGACACAAAGCGTCCCTGAGCAAGCAAAATAAAATTTTTGTTCCATAATTTAGTTGGTTTATCAGACATCTATCCACTGCCCTTCTCTGATTGATGTATCGATGGCATCCAGTATTTTGCAGCACATGTAGCCATCTTTAAAGTCCGGTATGACCGGAGTATTATTAACTATCGACTGCACGAAATCGTACATTTCATGAACGAATGTGTGTTCATATCCAATAATATGTCCCGGCGGCCACCATGCATCGGCATATTGATGAACGGCTTCTGTGACTGAGATGGTCTTGAAACCCTGTTGGTAATCAGGATCGTCAACATTATAATACTGAAGCTCGTTCATCTGCTGGAAGTTAAACCTGACGCTGCCTTTGCTACCGTTTATTTCAAACGACATGCTGTTCCTGTTACCGGCTGCAAAGCGGGTTGCTTCGAATGTTCCAAGTGCGCCGTTTTCAAACTCAGTCATGAATATCGATGCATCATCAACAGTGACGTCGCCCATTTTTCCGGATGCACTGCCCGAAGCGGACAGGCCGTCCATGGATTCAACAATGGGACGTTTCTTAATAAAGGTTTTCTGCATGCCCATAACCTTTTTAAAATCACCTATTAAATACCTGGCAAGGTCGATTATATGTGCATTGATATCACCGTGGGATCCTGAACCCGCCACTTTTTTATCAAGTCTCCATACCAAGGGAAATCCAGGATCGACTATCCAGTCTTGAAGATACAGACCCCTGAAGTGATATATTTCACCGATTTTTCCTTCGTCAATCAACCTTTTTACAAGCCTGATTGCAGGAACGAACCTATAGTTGAATCCTACCTGGTGGACGATGCCTGCATTTTCAGCAGCCAACCACATCGTCTTTGCTTCTTCTGCGGTCATCGCAAGAGGTTTCTCACAGAATATATGCTTTTTCTCATCCGCGGCCATCAATGCCATCTCCATGTGAGCATTGCTTGGAGCGGTTATATCCACAAAATCAATATCATCTCTTTTTAAAAGGGATTTCCAATCGGTCTCGTAAGTTTCAAACCCAAATTTCTCTGATGCAGCTTTAACTGAGGCTTCGTTTCTACCGCAGATTGCCCTTGGGACAATATTAGCATCTGCATCAAAAAAATGGTTTACCTGCCTGTATGCGTTCGAATGAGCGCGGCCCATGAATTTATAGCCAATGAGGCCAGCATTAAGTTTTTTCATTTTGGACCTCCTATGCCCAGAACATTTCCCCTGTTTCTTCAAATATCATTGTTTCCTTTAGAAAAGCCACGGCTTTTTCAAGGCCTTCGCCAGGGTTCATCAGGGAATCCTCGTGTTCAATTGATATTGCGCCGTTATAACCGATGGTCCTTAATTCGGAAAACATATCCTTCCATACCTTATAATCATTGCCGTATCCTACAGTCCTGAACAGCCATGAACGATTGAATTCATCGCCATAATGCTTGGTATCGAGTACGCCGTTAATCTTTGAATTTGATTCTTGTATTACACTGTCCTTAGCATGGAAATGGAATATGCAGTCTTTCAGTTCCCTTATGGCCATAACAGGATCTATTCCCTGCCAGAACAAATGACTCGGATCGAAATTCGCTCCGATAGAATCACCTGCGGCAGTCCTGAGCCTTAGCAGTGTTTCCGGATTATATACACAAAATCCCGGGTGCATTTCAAGCGCTATTTTCTTAATGCCGTGCGATTGGGCAAATGTTGCAGCTTCTTTCCAATAAGGTATAAGGACTTCATTCCACTGATAGTCAAGGATGGCTCCGAAGTCGTCGGGCCATGGGCAGGTAACCCAATTGGGATATTTGTCCGACGGTGAACCCCCGGGGCAGCCCGAGAAGGTTATCACAGTATCTATACCGGCTTTTTCAGCCAATAGAACAGTGTCCCTGAAATCCTTGTCAAAAGCCACTGCAATATCCCTTTGGGGATGCACGGGATTGCCGTGGCAGCTGAATGCGCTGATTTCCATGCCGTATTTTTCAACAAGTGCAAGCAGTTTATCAAGTTTTTCGGGATTTTCCAGAAAATCAGTTGCATCGGCATGCGCTTTCCCGGGATATCCACCGGTTCCCAACTCGACAGTCTGAACACCCATTTTATTGAGTTTTTCCAAAACCGCCTCAAGCGGCATGTCCGACATCATTACAGTCAATACTCCAAGTTTCATAATTATCCCTCCAATATTTCTTTGATTTGTACCTCCCGGTTTTCGTCAGAGCTTTTTATAGCTGCAAAAACCATGGCAAGGCTCATTATATTGTCACGGCAGTCAGTCTGTGCCCGTCTGCCTGACTTTATGCTTTCTATCATTTCATTTATGCAGCCTGCATGTGAATATAAACTGCATTCTATTTTATCAACATTAATTTTTTTATCTTGGGGATGTCTGGTCTGGCCGTTTGTTTTAGATAGTTCGGCGATTGGAAAATCAATACCATTCCAACAGCATGTCCCAAGGTTTCCACTGGATCGCCATTTTGAATCCCATGAAGTCTTTATGCCCGGCGAGCACCAGGATCCGGTGTAATTAAAGACTATACCGCCTTCAAAATTGAAGATACATATCGCCGAAGCATTTCCCTTAAACCAGGACCAATCAGGATTATATTCTTTGCATATCACCGAAACAGGGTCTTTGCTCAGTAAAAAGCGGGCTTGGTCGAAAGTATGTATTGCCATGTCTATTAAGAGTGGAGACGGCATCTCATCACGGAACCCACCGAAATGAGGATCTCTGAAAAATTCTGCCCCCAAATACCCAATACTGCCGATAAGACCTGACTGCAGGACATTCCTAAATGAGAACATACCTGTATTATATCGGCGGTTTTGCATAATAAAGAAGTTCCGATTGTACCTGTCTGACAGTTCAAGGATCTTCTTTGCGTTTTTGATATTGTCGGCAAGGGGTTTCTCTGATAAAACATGGATGCCGTTAGAGAGACATAATTCTGCAAGCTCAAGACGACCGGCAGGCACAATATTGTCAACCGCGATATCAGGCTTAAGAATATTAATCGCACGGGATGCATCGGTAAAAACCGGACAATCAAGATTAAACTCAACAGCTTTTTTTTCAGCTGCTTCGCTGTTTATATCAACAAGCCCGCAGATTTTAATATCATCCCTTATAGACAGGGCAGACAGCCATGCATTGCTAATGCTGCCGCATCCAATATGAAGTATTTTCAGCATAAACATCCCCCGGGTATTTATCAGGATAATTATATCATATAAAAATGAGGGTAAAAGCAGGCACTTGAGAAGGAATCCGGGTATAATGAATATATGAAAATAATAGTAGATGCGGATGCATGTCCGGTAAAAAATGAAATAGTAAAAACAGCAAAAAAACATAAACTTGAAGTAATTATGGTGTGCGACACCTCTCATGTAATCAACAGTGAGTATGCTAAAATTGTAGTTGTCGATAAGGGCGCGGATTCTGTTGACTTTGCTTTGATAAACATGGTTAAAGAAGGAGATATAGTCGTAAGCCAGGATTATGGGGTTGCTGCCATGGCCCTTGCAAAACGAGCTTCTGCTATTGGAAATACCGGGAAAATCTATACTCAGTTTAATATTGATTCAATGTTGAACCAACGGCATCTGGCCAAAGAAAACCGCCGCAAAGGGGGCAAATTCAACCGCGGGCCTAAAAGTCCGGTCATTGATAAGGGCAGATTTATCGACTCACTGGAGAAATTAATTTCAAGTTGAAAAATGGAAATTAAATTATCAATTCACATTAGCTCCGGTTAGTGCTATAATATCCATAAATTAGTAGATTCTTCAGGGCAGGGTGAAATTCCCGACCGGCGGTAAAGTCCGCGAGCGTAAGCTGAACCGGTTAGATTCCGGTACCGACAGTATAGTCTGGATGAAAGAAGCAATTTTTTTATACCCCTGAGGAGGGGTTTCTTTATGCCCCTGAAAGGAAGGTCCAATTGGACAAGAGAAGGCAAAAAACAATGTGGATTGTGAAAGTGGCAATGCTTTCGGCAGTTGCGGCGATTTTGATGTTTCTAGAGATACCATTGCCATTCGTGCCGCCGTTTTTAAGACTGGATTTCAGCGACATTCCGGCGCTCTTAGCAGGATTTGCATTGGGACCTCTGGCCGGAGTCGCAGTGTTGTTGATTAAAAATGCAGTACATGCAATGGCCTCGTGGTCATTCTTGGTAGGGGAGATTGCAAATTTCACGATAGGAGTAAGCTTTGTATTGCCGGCGGCTATTATATATCAAAGGCATAAGAATAAAAAAAGCGCAATAATCGGAATGGTAGCAGGCGGGTTGATTATGACAGTCGTTGCGGGTCTTCTTAATGCATTCGTATTAATTCCACTCTACGCAACAGTTCTCAATTTTCCGGTTGATGCTATTATTGGAATGAGCAATGAGGTTAATCCGCTTATTACTGATCTAAAAACTTTGATTTTCATTGGAATAACACCATTTAATGTAGTAAAAGCAGCAGTAAATATACTAATTGCCGCACTGATTTACAAACCGCTGTCACCATTCCTACACCGCGATTCACTAAAAATATCCAAATGAATTCATCATCCGGCACATAACATCCGACGGATATACATACCATCCGTCGGATGTTATGTACATGGTATAATGGGAAAGAGGTATAGTATGAACGAATGTATTGCAGTTGCCGGCCTTGGCCTCATCGGGGGATCCCTGGCAAAGGCATTGAGACTAAAATCAGGTGTAAAAATAATAATCGGCATTGATCCGGATACAGTACAGCTTGAGGAAGCCCTGAAATCAGGTGTCATTGATTTTGGTTACCATAAACCGGGTGATTTTCTAAAAGATTGCAGCATAGTTTTCATATGTGCACCGGTGCCGTTATGTGCTGATATTGCCATTGAAATTTCAGCATTTACTAATCCTGATTGCATCATTACTGACACAGCAAGCACTAAAAAAGAAATAGTAAAGAAAGTTGCCGATTCCGGGAAAAAATTCAGGTTTATCGGCGGACACCCCATGGCCGGCTCGGAACGCAGCGGATTTGCATATTCAAGGGAAGATATGTTCGAAAATGCCTATTATGTAGTTCTGGACGATGGAACAGATCCAAAGGCGGTTGAATCTATCAAAAAAACGGCTATTTCAATCGGGGCAATTCCGATTGTAACCGATTGCGAATCACATGACATGGCGGTGGCTGTAGTCAGCCATGTGCCTCATGTTACGGCTGCGGCGCTTGTTAACCTGATGGAATCCGGGGAAGGGGACCTTGGCAAAAAAATAGCAGCCGGGGGATTCAGGGACATAACCAGGATAGCTTCATCACAACCTGCCCTATGGAAGGACATAACAATCAGTAACCGGGAAGCAGTTGTTGAAGGAATAGACAGGCTGGTGGCTATTTTAATAAACGCTAAAAATTATATTAATACAATGGAAGCGAAAAAAATCGAAGGTTTTTTTTCTACTGCCAAAGATGCCAGAGATATAATGTCAGGTGAAAAAGAAGGTCTTCTTCCAAGGAAGTACCAGATTGTTATCCAAGTTCCCGACAAGCCGGGGGTCATCGCGCTGATTGCAAAGGTGCTTGGCGACAACGGCATCAATATTAGGAATATAAATGTAACCCACAGCCGCGAGGATGTAGGCGGGGTTCTTGTAGTTGAGCTGTATGATCTTGATGGCCGTAACCGGGCTCTTAAAATTTTACATAGCGACGGATATTCTGCGTCAAAAATAGATTGAAAACAGTTGAATGGAACAAATCTATTTTTGACGCAGAATATCC
>Ga0233412_10001711_pt1 | contig 11090 bp, 23 predicted proteins | sample Na_anoxic_4_MG_FD_180667 | JGI IMG/M metagenome (GOLD analysis project Ga0233412, IMG submission 180667) | Seawater microbial communities from Saanich Inlet, British Columbia, Canada - Na_anoxic_4_MG | ecosystem: Environmental > Aquatic > Marine > Inlet | place: Canada: British Columbia... | reverse complement strand
ATTACTATAAAATCATAATCAGAGTTATAACCATACTCCCATTTTTTGAAACGATTTTGTTTCTTTAATATCTTAGGGTTAATTAAATCTTTAACCTCTTTCCAAAGATTTTGTTCGTAACTCACTTACTTCTCCCCTCTGCAAAACCTTTAAAAACTTTTTGATCTTTAATTTCTTTAGGCTTTTCATTTAACATATCTTCCTCATCTTGTATCTTAGTGAGTATTTCAAAAGCGTCCATTATAGCTAGCTTTTTAGTAGCGGCAGCATTCTTTAATCTATCAGCGCTTACGTCATCGTCTGAGTCAACAATCTTTTCTTTTGCTACCTTAATTAATTCCTCAATTGCTTTTTGCCCAGCTTGGATTATTTTCTTTTTCGTCTCCTTGGTATTCATGCGTTAAAGCTATATCATTTGATTTCATACAATAAAGTCGTTCACCATTTATAATAAACTCAAATTCAGAGTTTGGTGTGAACGTAATGAGTGTGCCAGTTGTTATTTCTAGAGCCTCTAAGAACTTATTGCTATATTTTACTATACCAACGTTAGGTTGTTCTTTTCTGTTTCTTAGATAGTTTTTATTTAATATTGGTTTTATAAAGCAATAATTTAAATGTGCTTTATTATTATACATATATATTTGTTCTGGCATACAAAAATACAGATCATTTTTAAAATACGTACCACTATTTTTTTCCACTCCTCTAGCGTCGTAATATCTTCTTAAGATATTATGATGAATATAAACTTCATCACCTGGTTTTATTTTTGTTTTGTAAGCAGCTGGAGTAGAAACTACAACTGCTTTTTTACTTACAAAAATATGATTTTCTATATTTGAATTAACTATTAATTCTTTACCACCAACAGACTTAGTATTTTCATATCTTTTGTCTAATGGTTTAATAATAAAATGATATATACTATTCATTAGTATTTAAGATCATACTCTACGGATATTGACATATTAGCATTAAACTTTTTCCAAGGCAAAACTTCATTATTTTTAGTTATAAAAATATTGTATGATTGATCTTGATCTTCAAAAAGAATATCACTAATAGTGTGACCACCATAAACTTCTTGACCAGTTGAATAATGCATAGCATCATTTTTATAGTCAGAGCCTATACTAATCTTTCTTATCTTCGACATCTTTTTCTATGTTAGTATAAGTTCCGTCACTTACATTTATATTAACATCACCGTACTTTTTTTGTAATTTACTTTTAAGTGTTTCAAGTTTCTGCGTGTTTTCATCTAGTTTAGTATAAAGCATATGCTTTTGATAATCTAGTGTGCCTATAGATGATATTAACTCTTGACCCGTTTTAGTTAATTCTTGAACTTCAGTAAGCTCAGCTTTTTTTATTTTTGCCATTTGATTTGATTTTATTTAATTGTTTGTTGTTTTTAATATATAGCCACGCAATCTACTCCTACAATTAATTTAGTAGCTAGCATAGGCGTTTTATCACCTACTACGGTTCCTGGTTGAACTTGTTTAAATACAACTTGATTTCCAGCTTCAGTTACTATTGTAATATTTTGAGCTGTTGTTGACCCATTATATATCACAGCACCTCTTTTGCCTGTGTTTGCTATTGCACCTGTCCCAGCTGTTAAAGCTACGGCGTCATGACCAAACACTCTTGGTTGTGCCATTGTATTTCCTTCTAAACCATCTAGTGTAGGTTCCCAGCTATTATATGCCATAATTATTTATTTATTTTTGTTATTTTTTCAGCACCACGACTTCCGAAGTATGCTACGTAAACTGTTACCAGTAATGTTTTTAATAAGTTTATCCAAGCTTCATCTACTTGAAATTGTAAGTGAAAAGAATCTACAGCCATCATAAAAACTGCGGAAGCAGTTAAAAATATAAGAGCTAAAGGCCTAGTATTTTTAGAAAGCCATGAATCACTTTTCATATCGCTTCTCCATCTACTAGACACTTCTTTCATCTCAGCAATATCTTGTTCTATAAGCTTCATAGCCTGCTCCTTATCTACTGCCTTGATCTTATTATCACTTGTTATAAGGTTTTTTACTACTCCAAGAGTTCCTTGATTAGGCAACACGTCACCTAGCGCCGCTAAAACTTTAGGAGCTTTACTAGATAAAAAAGCTCCTATTTTTGTTTCTTTAAAAGTTTTCTTTTCAGACATTACTCTTTGTTAACTATGTTGTTTGAAGGATTTGGTCTATCTACTTCAACCTTAGCTTTACCTACATTTTCAAATGCATCTCCTCCAGCCATTTTATAAGACTCTCCATAGTTTTGAACCTCATCAGTTTCTGTATCAGTGTACGAAGCTACATCACCATGCAGATCTTTCATAGCTTCATTTCTAGGCACAGAAAATTGATGCTTAGCTTTTGCATAATCATCTGCTGCTTTTTTATAATCTTCTTTACTAAAATATACAGTTTGGTAACCAGGTTCTTTTGATTCGTCTGTATAGTAAAATTTACCTTTATTAGGTCCGCTTGCTTGTCCTGATTGTGTACGCATCTTTCCTGATAGTAAATTAACTCTATCTGCCATTATTCTTCCTTCAGGAGTTTCGTTAAACTCTTTAGTTCTTACCTCTTTGTTTGCTTTAACAGAGTCAGGATCATAACTTGGTCTAGCCACTGCATTCATTGTTTTTTTAATCTTTGGCTCTCCATTATTGTAAGCCATTGTATTACCATTAGCTTTAAAAGGACCCTTATTCAAGAGCCCTTTACTTTTTAATGGATTTACTTTTTTTGAAGGTAATTTAAAAGCCATAATTATGATTTCATGTGTTTAGAAAGTATAGATCCACCTTTTCTTTTAGCACCTTGCATTTGAGTTGGAGCTTTCGACATTGTTGCTGGAGCTTTTACCATTTTTCCAGGTGACTTCATGCCTGCTTCAGCATTCATGCTGTAATGTTTTCTAGCACTAGAAGTTAAATTAGGATTAGTAGCTTCTTTTATATCATACTTAATAGACTGTTTAAAGTAGTTTATAGTAGAAGTTTTCATTTCTATAGGTGCCTTCATTTCCATAGGACCTTCGCCTGCAGTAGCCATAGCGTTTTTAGAATCCATTTGGTCAAAAGATTTAAAAGTAGTTGGAGATGCTGCACTTCTTAATTCTGCTAATTGTTTTTCTTTAGTAGCTTCTTTCTTTGCTTTATCAACTCCTTTTGCAAGTTTTTTAGCAACTCTTTTAGTTTTGCCTTTTAATCCTGATTTTCTAGCAGCTTTTTTATCTCCAGAAGCAATAGCTTCTTTTGCTTTTTCCATAGCTGTTTTAGGCTTAGGAGCTTTAACATCTTTTGGTATTCCAGTATCTGTTATTTTTTCTGCTTTAGTTTTAGTTTCAGCTTTTGGAGCCATTACACCTGTAGATGTTTTTGTGCCATCTGCTACTGTAACTTTTTTATCAGTAGGACCTTTCCCGTAAGCTGAGTTAATTTTATTTTGAGCAGCATTATAATCTGAACTACCTTTTTTAGCGCTATTTCTAGCTTTAATATAAGAATCTAATTTAGGATCTTTTTTCTTAGCACTAGCGTAAGTCCCACCTTTAGGTTTTGGCTTAACTACGTCTTTAGGTTTTGTATTTGCATCAACCTTTACTGCAGGTTTTGGAGTTGCTTTTTTATTTGCAGTATTTTTATCCATTTGCTTTTTAGCATCTGCTTTAGTAGTTCCAGGCTTTAATGGACCTGTTCCTGGTTCCATTTTTTTAGCTTTTGTTCCTTTTGGAAAGTATGGAGTGACAAAATCTGGCACTAACCCTTTGTTTTGTTTATCTTGTGTTGGCATTTTTTTATTTTTTGTTTGTTTTATATGCTTCTTGTTCCCAAGGGAAGCTAGGGTGTCCTTCGACTTTCCAAGTTCCTTTGTATTTTATTTTTCCATTTTTTCTTGGATAAGTTTCCCCTTGCCAAGTAACACTATCATCAGTGTAGTTTAGCCCTTTGTTTCCATCAGACTTTTCAAAATCTTTAAATTGTTCAACATGTACCTTTTCATGATCATCAACTTCTTTTAGTTGTTTTGGATCTTTTATATCACAGTTTATAACTATAGTACCGTTTTTGTTTGCTCTACCTAAAACACCAGGTTCTTCTTTTTTATGATACCTAGGTGTATTATCTATTTTGTAAGGTGGTTTTATTTTAAATGCCATTTTATTTTTTATTATATGGAAAGTATTCGTTTAATTTGTTTTGTCTGTTTTTACAACCACAACCTGGCATTATACTTTCTGTTAGTTTTTTTATACCTGTAGCTTCTGTAAACCTAGCTACAGTATCGCCTAAGCCTTTATCTTTCATTAGCAATTCCATCTTCTTCTAGCTGCTAAACCTCTTTTACTTTTCCATGACTTTGATCTAGCACAAAAAGCTTTTCTACGTTTAGCAGACTTACTTCCAGGTTTTAATTTTTTAGGATCAGTAGTTACAGCAGTTTTTAATTTACTGCCTGGATTTTTTCTTTTATATTCATTAACACCTTTCTGTGTCATTCCACCACCAGCAGCACCACCAGTACCAGTTGACTTTGCTTTATTAAAGTTTTTACCTTTGCCAATGGTTCTTCTTACATCACCTTTCTTTGTAGTAGGCGCTTTTTCACCACACTTTAAACTAGGATTAGCTACTTGTCTCCAGTCTTGTTTTACCCAATCTCTTAACCCGTTACTTTTAGTACCAGTAACATTACTCTTGCTAGATCTTTTATATTTACCTTTTGCTCCAGCAGATCTTTTAGCGTTTATAACAGATGATTTTTCACTGCTACTCATACTTCTAATTTTAGCTAAAGGCAAGCATACTTTTTTAGTTCCACCACCAGTTTGTTTCTTGGTTGCAGGAGATTTTTTACAACTACCTTTAGCACCTTTGACTGTGCCAGGCACTCTTGAAAATCCTTTCCAGCAATTAACCGGACTATTAATATTTAAAAATGGAGATTCCATAATTTAACAATTACCAGCTTTCTGCGTTTTAGAAGCCCACATATTAGCGTATGCCGAAGGGTAAACTTTAAATTTCTTTTTAGCCGCAGCCTTGCATGATGCGGATATTTTTAACATTGTTGGCGCTTTAATATTATTCATTATCTACGTTTTTTAACTTCAACCTCCTTAACTATAATAGTTGGTTTTCTTTTATTTAACTCTTCTAATCTTTTTTGAAGCTCTTGTAGTTTACCATCACTTTCTGTTCCATCTTTAACTAAACCAGACAAAACATTTATCTCTTCAAATATAACATCATCAACTTGCTCAAGCATGCTGACTCTTTCAAGTATGTCTTCAATGTTTTCATGATTCCATTTTTCTTTTAGCTCATATTCTAGTCTACCTACTTCAACTGGTGGTAACTCCTTAGCTTCTGCTATGTCTTCTTGTAAAGTATAATACACACCTACTATCGTAGTAGTAAACATTATTATCCCAATTACAGTTTTTATATCAATTTTAAATTCTGTGTTTTCAGATATTTTCATACTCTCCTGTTGCATCAAATGACGGGCATGCTTTGTTAGCAAACTCGTTGTGTGAATAAATAATAGCATCTGGATACATCGCCTTTAATGTTTTAAGGACGTGTAACAGACTTTCTTTTTGTACTTCTGTTCTAGTATCCTTTGGTGTCTTACCGTCAGCTTCTACGCCTCCGCAATAACAAATTCCTATAGAATTACGATTGTGCCCTTTGCAATGAGCACCTGATCTATCTATATCTCTTCCTTTTTTTATTGTACCGTCAAGTTCTATGTAAAAATGATAGCCAATGTCGCTCCACCCTCGAGAATTAACATGCCAGTCTCTTATTGTTTCAACTGGTATATCTTGACCTTCTCTAGTAGCGGAGCAATGTATAATAATTTCTTTTACAATTCTCATTTGTCTTGCCAGCTAAAATATAAATCTTCATTTACTGGAGTTATTTGTTGCTTGATACCAGCATCTAGGTCGGCTTTTATAGCAACCATATCTAATGCATTTTCTAACCAACCTACAACTACGGTTTCAAAACTTTCACTATCTTCATAAGGCACAAAAGACTTTCCCGTTTTGTATTCAAAATCTTGAGATCCTACTATTGAGTTAGAGTATTTTTTGCCTCCATTTTCTTCAGATGCTGTATACCTGTAATGTACCGTGTATATAACATTGTCTTTACCTTCTGCTTTAATGTGAGCATTCATTTGTGGGATGTCCCATTTATAATTAATTGCCATCTTTTTTTATTTTTTAATAGCGCTAGCCGCTGCTTTTAATGAAGATATATCAGCTGCTTGAGCTGCTTTTTCACTCTCGCTTTTAAATAATCCCCATTGCTCTTCTCCGTCTACTGCTTCTCCTTTATCCTTAGCTTCTTGTTTTGAGCCAGTATCTTTTTTAGGTGGTGGTGTATCTAAGTGTTGATTTAAATTTTTAGGTTGAAAAACTAAAGCTTTACTAGGCGAGCCACAGTTAGAGTTTTTAAGTCCCTTAATCATTTTAGCTATAGACTTATTATCTTTTCTTTCTAACAAATTATCTATTTTTTCTTCCATTATTTATCTTTTTGCATTAAATACCATTTGTGTGCGGTGTACCCTATTGTAGTTAGAAGAAGCAAAACAGATAGTAATGGCTCTAACCATCCTAAACTTACGACAGTAGCAGATGTTATATTTAAGCAGTATAATTTTAAATCGTCTAAAGTGTTCATTATTTATTTGCGTTTAATACAGCATTACCCTTATACTCAGGACTATCAATCTCTAGTGTACAATCAATAGTTGAATTAATTGATTTCATTTTTCTTTTGCCTATTGGCTTAATTTTTGGGCTTATATCTTTACCCGATCCTACAGTAGCTTTCATAATTATTTTTTTAAGATGTTTTTTTGTACTTTACTTGGTAAAGAATCAAAACCAGGATTCATTTGACTTGGTGATGGTACTGGATTAGCAACATTACCAAACATGTTTGAAGCTGTAGCAATACTAGAGTTTTTAAAATTACCTTGCATAGTCATCGGCGTTTGAATAGCGGATGATGCTGGGTTGTTAGGCTTTGCAGCTCTATTTTCTTTAATAGCTAAAGCATCTGCTTGTGCTTGAACTGTAACAGCCGTTTGATCATTCATGCTGTTTGTTGGTCCTGTTCCACTCATGTCAGGTATAACATTACCTGTGGCTGGATCTACAGTTTGATTTACTGGTGATTTATTTTCCATTTATCTTGTTTTATCTTGATTTACAAAGTTTATAGCTTTCGCTGTTACTTTGTAAATATATCTATTGTTATTATCTAATTTTTTAGTAGGCATATCTTCTTCACCTAACATAATACGGTACATCCTACTTATTAACTGCTTGCACTTTGTAGAAACTTTATATATATGATATTTTTGAGTGGTATGGTTTCTTTTCCGCCACACTGTAATCCACTCTTCTTTCAATAATCTGTTCCAGCGCCTGTTATCCCAGCTATATGAGTAAGTACCTTTTTTAAAATCATCTTTAGTAAAAAAATTTATAGCATCTAAATAAATCAATAACTCAAGGTCCGCATCATTAAGATTACATGTTTTGCAAGCCCATTTACGTATTATCCTGTAATGTTTTAATAATTTAAGATCTTTTAGGTCTGAAGATTTAAGTCTCATTTTAAAATCTAACCCCCTTGGCTCTTAAAGCCGCCAAGTCTTTTCCTGATATTACGCCAGCTCCATCTCTAACTTTTTCTCCGTATTTGCCTAATATCATTTTTATATCTCCAGTGGCTCCAGGAACATTTAAAGCATTTTTATCTATAGAGGCTCCACTTGGTATTTTATTTAAATCTAAGTTTTTTCTATCTATAACTCTCCAATCTGGCTCCTTATACCTTGGTGATAGTTTGTTTATTTGATCAATTCTATTTTTTGGCAATTGATCTTCGTAAGTTTTTACAACGTAAGGATTTTCTCCTCCATACCTGTCTACTATCCACTCTGGATCACTAGAAGTATACATTATATCTTTTCCAGATCCTTCTAGAATTTTATCATGACCAGTTCTTCTTCCTTTATTTGAAATATTCTGTAAAGGAACATGAGTACCCATGTATTCAGCAATATGTTCTAAATTATCTGGATCAAGGCCTTCTGATCTCATTATGTTTTTAGATTCAGCAGATAATGGCGCATTTACATCTACCGCTCTATACATTGGTTTAGTATTGAATTTTGATTTTAATAAATTATCCATTTTATCAGGCGATATATCTTTTATCCCCGGAACACCCATGTCAACAGCATAATTATAATCATTAATATTTCTATCATCAAAGCCCATAGATTTATCTACAGTTTTAGGTGGAGGAGCTTTTTTTACTGCATCACCGCCATATCCAAAAAACTTCTTAATAGCTTTTCCTGGAACAAATGGAATAGCAAACCCAGCAGTACTAATAGCAGCGCCTCCCAAATCATAAGCAGCTTCTTTAAATTTTCCATCCATTAAATTAGAACCAGCTGATTTTAAATCTACAACTACATCTTTAGCATCTATAATTTCACCAGTACCTGGTGCCCACGAAGCTGCAAATTCTGCTGCTTTTGGATCGTTTTCAATCATACCTCCTACGCCAGAAGCAACACCACCACTTTGTGGATATTTATAAGGTTTAATAGGTATACCATCTTTATTAGCTACTAACTCTTCTTTTGTAATTGGTTTTTTAGTTAAAGGCCTTGTGCTAGCTTTAGTTTTAACGTTTGGTTTAACTCCATAAGAACCAGACTGTATATCGCTAAAACTACCAGGTTTAGTTGGGTCTCCGTTTTTGAGAACAGGTGATTTGCTTACAAACTTATTTTTCCAACTCATAAAATTATTACAACATCGTGTTCTTTAATTACTTTATACTCTTCTTTATTTATTTCAATATTAAAACCAGCTGCTTTATCATAGTAGACTTCATCATCTTTTTTTAATACAACAACATCAGAGCCAGGTTGTATAACCTTAGCTCTTCTGTATCTAACATCTTCTCTTTGCTTTTCAGCTAGAATTAAACCACCTTTTGTAGTTACGTCAGTTTCTTTTATTGGTTCTATAACTATATATTTACCTACTGCTTTCATGCTCTTATATTATTAATTACACAATCAGTTGATAATATAGTTGTAGCTACTGAAGCCGCGTTAGCTAATGCACTCTTAGTAACTAACAAAGGATCTATAATTCCGGCTTTAACCATATCAACCGTATTTCCTGTAACCACGTCTAGTCCTTGTCCTTCTATAATTGGAGTTTCATAGTTCTCTACGCCAGCGTTTTTTAATATTAATCTATAAGGCTGTTGTATAGCACAATAAAGTACTTCTTCACCTATTGATTCTGGTTTTAGCTGTTGTGATGCGTTTAATAAAGCTATACCTCCTCCTGGCACTATACCTTCTTTAATCGCGGCTTTTGTAGCACAAATAGCATCTTCTACTCTATCTTTTTTTTCTTTTAACTCTAACTCAGAATTAGCGCCAACTTTTACAGTTGCAACTTTAGCATTTAATTTTGCTAATCGTTTTTCTAATCTAATAATTATATTAGGGTTTTTAGTTTCTTTTATTTGTTTTTCTAAAAGAGTGATAGTTTCTTTAACATCTTCATTGTTAGATAAATCTACTTTTAATATAGTATCTTCGTGATTAGTTATAGATTTTAAGCAAGATCCTAAGTGGCTTGGATCAACAACATCCATGTCGTCTCCTAGATCTTCATTAATAAGTGTAGCGCCAGTTACAGCACATAGATCGCTTAACACGTCTTTTTTGCTGATTCCATATATTGGCGCATCTATGATGTTGACTTTTATATTACCCTTCTTCTTATTCATAGCCAGCGCGGAAACTACTTGTGGGTCAACATCAGCAATGATAAGAAGGCTCTTACCATTTTTTATAATAAATTCAAGAACTGATTGAATCTTTCTTACGTTTGTTATTACTGATTCAACTATTAAAACTAGTGGGTTATCAAGCTCAGCTGTTCCTTTTTCAATGTTAGTAATAAAATGATTGTTCTTTAACGCTTGATCATATTGAACACCCTCTATTAACTCAACTACAGTCTCAGGTTGTTCGTTTGTTTCCATCATTACAACACCTGTCTCATCTACTAATCTAAAAGCTTCACCTATAACTTTACCTAACTCTTTATCATTGTTAGCAGAAATAGTAGCTACTTGATCTATCTTCTTGCCTTTTACTTTTTTACTATTTTTCTTTAAATAGCTTAAAACATTACCAACACCTTTATCAATACCTTTTTTAATATCTCTTAAAGTATCTAAATCAGAGTGCTTGTCTGCTTCATCTAATATAGCTTTTGTTAATATAGTCGCAGTTGTAGTTCCGTCCCCAGCGTCTGATACTGTTCTTTGCGCTGCTTGTTTTATTAACGTAGCTCCAATATTTTCTATAGGATCTTGTAATACAATTGAGTTTGCTACTGTCACTCCATCCTTTGTTATTTGTGGCATGCCATTACCGTCTTCTAGTATCACACATTTACCACTTGCTCCTAGAGTAGATCCAACCGCGTTGGTTAATTTCTCTACCCCAGTTAATATCTGACTTCTAGCTATATCGCCAAAAGCCAGATTTTTAACTAACTTTATTTCTTGCATTTAATTTAATTTGATATGATTTGTTTTGAATATTTACTCGAAGGTTTTAACTACTTTCGGTCCTTTGGTAAACTCTAGTTTTTTAGTGTAGTGCTCAATAGAAGCATCTATTGCTTGCTCTGCTCCAGCTAGTGTTTCTCTTCTGGTAACATCGATCCAGTCATCTGAGTCGATAGATTTATATTCGGTTTGTAAAAATCCATTTGGCAATTGAACTATTCTCCAGTTTTTCTTCTGTGAAATATGTTTCCATGCTTTTATGGTATCTTCTGTTGGTTGTGGTGCACTAGACCACGTGTTAGTGCGGGTATATAAAAACGTCATGGTTTTTTATTTTTAGTTATTATTGGTTATTGTATATGTATTTATGTATTAATAAAATAAACAAGGCTCCTAAAGTAAATCCAAGTATATATGGATCTAGT
>Ga0233412_10001710_pt1 | contig 11097 bp, 9 predicted proteins | sample Na_anoxic_4_MG_FD_180667 | JGI IMG/M metagenome (GOLD analysis project Ga0233412, IMG submission 180667) | Seawater microbial communities from Saanich Inlet, British Columbia, Canada - Na_anoxic_4_MG | ecosystem: Environmental > Aquatic > Marine > Inlet | place: Canada: British Columbia... | reverse complement strand
ACTAAATAGTCTAACTCCGTCATGCCGGACTTGATCCGGCATCCAGTACCCTCCTGGATTCCGGCTTTCGCCGGAATGACAATATTGAGGTATTTAATTGCCGGAGTAATAATGCCCATCCACAAATGGACACTACTGCTGCTTTATAGTCAGAAACTTATTCAGTTGTTTCTCGTAATAGTCCGTCCTTTCCTCTGTTGCAAGGGCAATTGCCTCTTTGATAGCCCTGACGGCCTCCATATTCAAACCATTCGCATAGCAGGCCTCAGCCAATGTATCAAGAAATACAGGGGTTCTCTTAATCGCAACCGCTTTCTTTGCAAGATCAAGGGCACGCTCTTCATCTCTCAGCCCTTCATCAGGAACAGTGACCAGGAGCCACGCCAAATTGTTCAGGCATACTGCCTGACCCGGATCCAGAGCAATAATTCTCTCATAGGTTTTAACAGCCTTCCGGTATTCTCCTGTATGATTATAAACCATAGCCAGGTTTAGATACAGGGGGATATTATCCGGTTCTTTCATGATCTGCTTTTTTAATATGTTTTCGGTTATTGAATAGGTCAGATGCTCTTTCACAGGACTGAAATTTAAAAAGTACCCAAGGCCGCACAGGCAAATCAAGTATATCGAAAAGGAAATTGCCAGAAACCGGTTATGGCGCCTGACCAAACCCGGGTCCTTAAGCATCTTTAAGAGATAGTCCACCCTTTCCCTGATGCTGAAGTGATGCCAGTTGGGCAGATTCTTACTCTTTTCACTAAGACTGGCAATCTTTTCTAATGATCTGATAGTAGGTTGAGGGGTCCCCATTATTACTGCCGAATAGAGATCAGCCTGACGTTCAAAGTTGCGCATGAAAAAACCCATGACATAGCGAAAATAGAAAATCAAGGTCATCAGCATTGGAATAGATAAGATGAGATAGAAGAGATTAGCTGACTGAGAATCCTTTCCTGAAATCATCTCCATAAAAAATGGGTGCGCATAAAGTAAATAAAAAAATAAATCAAATAAACCAAAAGAAAGGATCATGAAGCCCACAAAAAAGAGAATATAAAAAATAAGATGCCGATATTTGGCATGTCCCATTTCATGGGCCATTACTGCTTTAAGTTCGTCAATGGAAAGGATTTCAAAAAGCGAATCAGTAATTAGAAGGTATCTATACCTCGGGAAAATTCCCATAATCCCTGCAGTCATTACCCTTCCTTCAAAAATAGGCCAATTTAGCAGATTGCGGTATTTAAAACCTTTATCATGCAGAAAGGATTCCAGCTGCCCTGCCTTCTCTGATGCCTTAATTTGCTTACATCCCCACCAATACTGGATGAATCCGGGCATAAAGATCATCAAAAGTATCAAGAAGCCTGCGAAAAAGATAATCTGTCCTTCGACCCTGTTCATAAAACCGCCCGGCCCGGATAAAGGGCTGAGGGCAATCAGGTCATAGACTGCAGATAAAGCTATCCAGGGGAAAAGAGTAGGAAGATTGAGCTTGAAATTTGAAAGGATAAAGGCACGCCTTGTAATTCCCGGCCGGAAGATAGCTTGATACACAGGAAAGGCAAAATACCAGATCGTGCTCAGATAAAAGAAGAATAGTGATAATGCAAGAGAGCCTTGCAAGACAGAAAACCATTCAAATCCAGGAATCATCTGGAGCCAGTATTTCAGATTAAAGAGATAGACAGATAAGGCGAACATAAATATGGCCAGAACAGAAAGTCTGACAATTAGCCTCTGATAGGGGCCAATCAAATACCCATCATCCTCCTGAAAGCCAGGCTCTTGATCTGTCCGTTTTTTTAAAACCCGAAATGCCCAGACACAATAACCTGTAAAAATCAACCAGGTTAAAAAAATCATTGTGAGGAAGAAGAAGAAAGAACCTTCAGGGGCACTGTCTGGATAATTGATATTAAATATTAGTAAAACGACAATGAAATAAATAATATTGTTGAACATATGCCATTAACCTCGCGGCAAACATCTTGACTTATACAGGAGGCTGTCCGAGAATGAGATATTTTCCAAGATCAAGCCTCCGGCCCCGGAACCGTAACAGGAGACTGAGGGCCCCATGTCGATGCCGGTCTATTTTCAAAGAGCTGAAATATTACCAGGAATCTTGTTTTACGCAATCAGCTTTCAACAAGATAGAGGTCAAAGATTGATAGATCAAGAATATATTTAACTGGAGTATAAACAAAATGAAAACCGAGTCTAAAACGCAAAATCATGCCCATACAAACACCCTTCAGAAAAAAATTAAAACCCTGAGCGACAAGAGAAACGCTATCTTGTTGGTGCATAATTATCAACCCCCGGAATTGCAGGATATTGCGGATCTTTGCGGTGATTCTTTAGAACTTTCCATCAAGGCATCTCAGACTGATGCAGAGGTAATCGTATTCTGCGGTGTCCATTTTATGGCCGAAACCGCCTGTATCCTCTGTCCGGACAAAAAGGTATTGATTCCGGTACCAACTGCCGGTTGCCCCATGGCAGGCATGATCACGGCCATGGAAATAAAGAAGAAAAGGCAGGAAATGCCGGACGCCTTTGTTATTAGTTATGTCAACACTACAGCCGAAGTAAAGGCTGAAAGCGATTTATGCTGCACATCGGCTAATGTAATCCAAATAGCCAATTCTGTTGACCCATCTGTTCAGATTTTCATGACTCCTGATAAAAACCTTGCAAGATATACTGAAAAACAAATAGACAGGAAAATCAGCTACTGGGATGGATTTTGTCCTGTCCATAACAAACTTAGTGTTGAGCAGGTCAATAAAGTTAAAGCTTCACATCCCAAAGCCATTTTTTTAGCCCACCCGGAATGCCCTTCCGATGTTCTTGATCTGGCAGATGAGGTTAAGAGCACGTCCGGCATGATTGCCATTGCAACAAGTTCTAAAAAAAAGGAGTTTATCATCGGAACAGAAACAGGTATCCTTTATCCTCTTTCAAAGGCAGCCCCGGACAAACTGTTTATCCCCGCAGATCCCAATATGATCTGTACTGATATGAAGAAAACTTCTCTCGGGGATGTATTAATGGCCTTGGAAAACATGAAACATCAGATAAATATCCCTGAAAAAACCAGGGCTAAGGCCGGAAAAGCTGTTGAACGTATGCTGGCCATTTCTCAAAAGTAAAAGGATATCCTCTCAAAAACAAAAACCGGTGACTTAGCGTATTATCTTCTAATCACTAATGATTTTCCAAAAAACTAAACTATTATGATAAAAAATCGACACAACACGGGGAGTATTTTTCGGCATGAAAAAGATCATCAGTATGAGAAAAATGTTAGATAACCAGAAGGGTATTATTAAAAAAATTTCTACGACAGGCGATATGGGAAGAAGGATTAGAGAAATGGGCCTTGTGCCTGATACTCAAATCCAGATCCAGGGACGTGCCCCCCTGAAAGACCCTGTTGCTATCAAAATTAAAGATTTTGTCCTGACACTTAGAAATAATGAGGCAAACCACATCCTTGTAGAAGTAGATATGGCGGACACCAACTAAGGACTCGCTCAAAAATAACTTCACATTTTCCCATCTCAGCTTCGGGCCATCTTCGGCTGCCGCTCAATCGTGAAGTCATCGAAATAGTTCACTATTCCTCTGGCTTCACTCAATCGCAGCAGCCAAATCTCACCCAAATCTGAGCGTCAATTCTGCGAAGTTTTTTTTGAGCGAGCCCTAAGTTTATCTTGTCAAAGAATAACTGAAGCAATATGGTAGAATTATGAACAAAAAAATTACTATCGCCCTATCCGGCAACCCTAATGCGGGCAAAACAACCGTGTTCAATGCCATTACCGGTGCGAGGCAGTATATTGCAAATTATCCTGGTGTAACTGTTGAAAAAAAGTATGGGAGTGTATTTCACAATGGTCAAGAAATTGAGGTCGTTGATCTCCCGGGGACTTATTCCCTGACAGCCTATTCGCTTGAAGAGCTCGTGGCGAGGGATTTTCTGATTAACGAAAGACCGGACCTGGTCGTGGATATCATAGATGCCTCCAACCTGGATAGAAATCTATATTTAACCGTGCAATTCAAAGAACTGGGCATCCCCCTGATTATTGCCCTTAATATGGTAGACGTTGCAGAATCCAGAGATATCACCATAGACCATGAGATGTTATCCACCTTACTGGAAGTCCCGGTCATACCGATGGTGGCAAGATCAAATAAAGGGATTCAAGAACTCCTGGACAAGGTGGTTAAGGAAGCAAGGGGAAATCAGGAGTGGCGGCCGGCTATTATTTCTTATGGCATGGACATTGACCAAAGCCTGAATGAGATAGAGGATGTTATAAAAAAATCCAAGGTATTTGACAAAAAATACCCTCCGAGATGGAAGGCCCTCAAATGCCTCGAAGGGGACAACAAAATCTTAGAGGTGCTGAAAACGGACCCGGAATTAGGCCAAAGAATCGATGTCGTCTGCCAAAAAACCTTCAAACATATTATGGACACACTTGAGGAAGAACCTGAAGGTATCATAGCCGACCATCGTTATGGCCATATAACAGGAATCACTAAGAAAGCGGTCAAAAGAAAAATTGAATTACGGCTCAATCTCTCAGACAAGATCGACAAAGTTTTGACAAATCGCATCATCGGTCCCCTCATTATGATAGCGATACTTTACGGTATCTATGCCTTTACATTTTGGGCCAGTGAGATGCCGATCCTCTGGTTCGAAGCCTTCTTTGACTTCCTCAAATCGATTTTTTCATCGGTTATTCCGGAAGGACACCTGCATTCCCTGATTACCTCTGGAATCATTGATGGTGTGGGTGGAGTTTTAGGTTTCGTTCCCCTTATCATGCTCATGTTTTTTACCATTGCCATTATGGAAGACTCCGGCTATATGGCGAGGGTTGCATATATGCTTGACAGGGTCTTACGGTGGTTTGGACTACATGGAAATTCTGTCATGGCCCTTATCATCAGCGGAGGAATCTCTGGGGGATGTGCTGTCCCCGGTGTAATGGCTACAAGAACCCTGAGGGACCCAAAAGAAAGGATCGCTACACTTCTTGTTGCACCGTTTATGAACTGCGGCGCAAAGTTACCTGTATTTGCCATGCTCATTGGGGCGTTTTTCTCCAAAAACCGGGCACAAATGATGTTTATCCTGACCCTCCTTTCCTGGGCCTTTGCTTTATTTGCTGCCAAGCTTATTCGATCAACCCTCTTAAGAGGCCCGAAAACACCCTTTGTGATGGAACTTCCTCCTTACCGAATGCCAACCTTTAGAGGCATGTTAATCCATACATGGGAAAGGACCTGGCAATATATAAAAAAGGCAGGAACAGTAATCTTGGGAATCTCCATCATCCTATGGACCTTGATGGCTTTTCCCGGGCCTTCCAAAGAAAAAACCATGTCTTTTGAACATCGTAGAGTTAACCTTACACGGCATTTTATTTCTTCGCCTGATATCAGGGGATTTGTTAATGATAAAAAAGATCTCGCTGAATTAATTGATCTGCATGACTCGTTCACCCATGAAGAAGAAAGAAAGAATATGCTACCTTCCGGGACGCTTATGCAAAGCCCCTTGTTTGAATTGGTAAAAGCAGTCTTTTTTCTTCAACATGGGAAATTCCCAAAAGCCAAATTCGACAGCACCTGTCTTAATGCGGCGGCACGCTATATAGACTATAGACACAATATGACAGATATAGATATCCAGGAACAGCAGGCTGCCCTAAAAAAGACAATTGCCGGCAGGATAGGTCAGGGTTTGGAGGTTATTACAGGGCCTTTGGGTTTTGACTACAGAACTAATATAGCACTCTTAGGAGGGTTCGCCGCAAAAGAGGTAGTCATCTCAACCTTAGGAACTGCCTATTCACTGGGCGAAGTAGATCCTGATAATGTCAGTTCCCTGTCTGAAAATCTTAAAAAAGACCCAAAATGGAATCCATTGCAGGCATTTACCCTCATCATTTTTACCATGCTCTATGTCCCCTGTTTTGTTACCGTAATCATGATTCGGAGGGAAACCTCCTGGAGATGGGCAGGGTTTTCTATCGTTTTCAATCTAATTATTGCCTATCTCTCAGCCCTTGTGATTAGGCAGGTCGGCGCTGCCCTCGGCCTGGGATTATGAAGAAGATTTATGGAGGTATAGTCAAATGGATAAAATTCCTTTCACAAAAGACGGTCTTGAAAAGGTCAAAAAGGAGTTAGCACACCTTATTAATGTGGAAAGTCCCGAAAACATTAGGGCAATAGAGGAGGCTCGAGCTCATGGTGATTTTTCGGAAAATGCAGAATATGATGCCGCCAAGGAAAAGCAGTCCTTTATTAGAGGCAAGATTAATGAATTAAAATCCGTTATAGGCAGATCAGAAGTAATTATAATTGATGATGGACCGTCAGACCGTGTTGTTTTCGGCCGGACCGTATTGCTGTACAACACCCAGACTGATGAAGAGGTAGAATATCAACTGGTTGGCCCCTATGACTCCGAACCCGAAAAAGGCAAAATCTCCGTAACCTCACCATTAGGTCAAGCATTGATAGGAAAAGAACCTGATGATGAAGTAAAAGCAAGGACACCTGGAGGTGTCCAGGAATATGAAATCATAGAAATTCGTTAGTGTCCATCCGTGGTCCTCTGCCTGTTTTTGACAGCGGTAATATTTAATGCCCACAAAAATATTCATACACGGCCTTGAGAGCAGCAACCAGGGCACCAAATCCGTCTTCTTCAGGAAAAGATATCCCGACATGATCCTCCCTCACTTCACCGGTGAGCTTCAAGAACGTATGAAGAAGCTCAAGGAGATCCTTTCCGGCATGTCGGATATAATGCTTGTGGGATCCAGCTTTGGGGGGTTGATGGCATCCCTTTTTGCCATGGAGAACGAATCTATGGTGAAAAGGATAATCTTACTTGCACCGGCCATAAATCTGATAAAATTCGTCAATCAGAACAGCAAGATAATTTCAACCCCCGTCTGTATCTATCATGGAACTGAGGACACCGTAATTCCCTTAACAGAAGTGGAACCCGTCGCCAAAAAAACCTTCCGCAACCTCTCCTTCAATGTGGTCGAAGATGACCATTTCCTGCACAATACCTTCAAGACCATTGACTGGGACAGTCTTCTTGCCTGATGATAGGGACTTAAAGAAATAATTTGCATCTTTTTTATCTTTTCATTCTGTCTTTACACTTTATTGCTTCGAAAGAAAGAGGTTATATTTTCAGCCAAAGAATGATTGATCCCTGGAATTCCAATCAATTCATCCGGACTGGCCCCGGCAATAGCATTTATATCTCTTAGATGTTTAAGTAAAAGTTTTTTTCTCTTAACACCGATACCGGGGATAACATTCAGTTCAGATTCCGTCAGATTTCTGCCCCTCATTTTTCGATGGTACGATATGGCCCGGCGATGAGCTTCATCGCGAATTCGCATCATTAGATTCAGGACAGGGTGATCGGATTTGAGCTTCAAGGGATTTTTCCTTCCATGGACATATATCTTATCACATTTTTCATTTTGGTTTTCATCCGGCTTTGCTATAGATACTACAACCGGCAGGCCCGGATTTGCGCATTGTTTCAGAGCTCTTTCAACGACATGCAAATGCCCTTTTCCCCCATCTATTAGAAAGAGGTCAGGCAGTCTCCCCAGCCGTACTCTCCTTTCGACTAATTCCGCCATCATTCCATAGTCATCAATTCCTTCTACAGTCTTAATCCTGAAGTTTCGATATCCTGAACGGTGAGGGAGGCTATCCACAAAGGAGACAATGGTTCCTACAGCGATATCACCTTTCAGATTTGAGATGTCGAGTCCCTCGATGAATCTTGGAATACTCTCAAGCATTAAAACCGATTGAACCATGCTCATCAGGTCTTCCTTTAGAGTATCTGAATAGCCCATCAACAGGTTCTCGGCATTGTCAAGAGCCATTTTCATCAATCGAAGTTTTTCTCCTCTAAGTGGTCTGTGGGTTGTCACTTTTTTCCCTGCCAAATTGCTAAGCCAGTCAGAGATAGATAAATCCTGGATTGGGTTTGATATTAAGATATGTTTCGGTATAAAGGTGGAGCGATGGTAGTATTGCTTTAAAAAGGCCTCCATGACTTCAGATGCAGAGGCATCAGGGTTCTTAAATAAATAATTGCGGCTTCCGATTACGCATCCTTTACGAACAAAAAGGATGGCTATCTGGTACAAATTTTCCATTTGTGCCAGGCCGACAATGTCCTGATCTTCTAACTGCTTTGAAACCACATGTTGACGTTCGACAGTTTTTTCTATAGCCCTTATTTGATCCCTTATTTTGGCAGCTTTTTCAAAATCAAGCCGGTCCGATGTCTCGGCCATATCTCTTTTTAAATGTGCAATCAATTCCCGATCACGTCCTTCTAAAAACAGCCTGACTTGTTGAACAATATTCTGATAATCCGACACAGAGATATCATATTTACAGGGACCAAGGCATCGCTCCATCTGATAATTCAGGCAAGGCCTTGTACGTTTTGGCAGACCTCTGCCCTTGCATTTCCGGAGATGGAAAATCCGGTCTATTACCTTAAGGGTGCTGCGAACAGCTTGAGAAGAGGAAAATGGGCCAAAATAGAGAGCCCCGTCCTTTTTAATTTTTCTAACAATGTTCAGGCGTGGATAACGATCCTTAATATCAAGCCTTAGACATGGGTATTGTTTATCATCCCGGAGAATGACATTGTAGCGAGGCATGAATTCCTTGATTAAATTGCTCTCAAGGATGAATGCCTCTTGTTCGGTGGAGGTGAGAATGAAGTTAAGGAGGCAAGCCTTTTTCATCATTATAGTCGTTTTCTTGGAAAGATCAGCTGAAGGCCTGAAATAGGATAAGACTCTTTTCCTGAGCAATTTTGCCTTACCAACATAAATTACACGTCCAGAGATATCTTTAAAAAAATACGCTCCCGGGCCTTCAGGAAGAATACGCTTCAATCTTTCAGGATCTAATTCATATTCGGTTTGAATAGCATGGTCCACTATATATATTTTCCTAACCCGGATGAACCGGAAAAGTTAAAAGTGAACTAAAATTGATAGTTTTGTATAAAGTCGCAGGGTAACTACTCAGGTATTTAGATTGAAGACTGAAGGCTGAAGTATATTATTACTCCGGCAATTAAATACCTCAATATTGTCATTCCGGCGAAAGCCGGAATCCAGGAGGATTCGGGGTAGGAAGTGGCCTCACCGGCCACCCCCTCCCGTCAGAACGGCTCGTACCGGCCAGGTAAGCCGCTCCTCGATTAGCGACTGAACAATGGTAGTTCAAGAGGTCGCTTTGTGAAGTCGTTTAGAAATAACAGACCCTGCTCTCTAAACCACTTGAGGTTTAAGGTGAAACGGACTGCCCTGCGGTGCACCGACTGCCATCTATTCATTTTAATCCAAACCCTATGAGCTTCTTTGGGTTTGAAGCCAGCTTTCATCATAATGCGCTGGAATTTATGCGGGTTCTTCCACTTCTTCAATTGCATAGATCTCAAGCGATTCCTGATCCATGCATCCAGGTCCCCAAATATCTTCTTGAATTCTTGAATCCCAAAATAGGCAACCCACCCTTGAAGATATTTGTTGAGTTCCCAGACGTTTTCGGACATGGACAGCGGGTTGTTTCTCCGGGTCACTCCTCGGACTTTCTCCTTGAGTTTGGTCCGTGCCTTGTTGCTCACACGGATCTTTCCCCGTAGAATTTGAAACCCGAGAAAAGGAACGTCTTTGATTTGAGACGTTCTGCTTTTCTCTTTGTTCACTGGAAGGTTCAACTCCTCTTCCAGATATTTGACTATCCTGTCCATCACCCGCCCGGCCGCTCTCTCCGATTTCACCAAAATGAGAAAATCATCCGCCCATCGGCAATACCGGTGGCCTCTTCTTTCCAGCTCTTGATCCAGCTCCTTTAACACAATGTTCGACAACATCGGTGATACTGGTGAACCCTGCGGGCACCCTTTGTTTGTCTTCTCCAATTTTCCATCCACCATCACTCCCGCTTTTAACGTTCTCGCGATCAGCGTTACAAGCGCTTCATCTGCAATCTTCCTGCGGATGAGCTTCAGAATAAGGCCATGTGGGATTTCGTCAAAGAAGCTTTTCAGATCAACGGATGCACACCATTCATAACCCTCCAGTACAATGGCCTGAACATGCCTGATGGCTGCATGCTGGCTCTTACCCCTGCGGAACCCAAAATTGGATGCCGTAAAGGCCGGATCAAATATCCCCTCGAAAACCAAATTCACACTCTGGGATACAATTCGATCCATCACTACAGGTATACCCAACTTCCGCTTCTTGCTGCTCCCCTCTTTGGGGATCAGCACCCTTCTGGCAGGTTTGAAACGGTAGGTTCCAGCCTTGAGTCTTTCGTGAATAAGCGTCAGAAGCTCATCCGCCCTTCCGTCAAAGGCTTCTACCGTCATCTTGTCTATCCCGGCTGCACCAGCGTTTTTCCTAACCTGCTGCCACGCCATGCGCAGTCGTCCCGGACTGTAGACCCTTTCTAAGATATTCTCTTGCTTCACTTTCAACCTCCGTGACCCATCTCTACGTTGAAAATTGCCGGGTTGCAGGTGGCCTTATGGCCGGAACCGGACTCCTTGTGGCCTTCGAGACAGTCCGTCTTGTCGGCATTCCAATAATGAAATTCGGATATCCCCCCTTCGGTTTTCTGGCTCCATCTTCTCCCTGTAACACTATTTCGGCTCCTCATCGGTGTCACCATCACTTCTCGTTCACGACTTCCCATGCCCCAACGACGCTGCTGGTGCATCCAGGTTTTTTTCCTGGTCATCAGGGTTTTCCCCTCCACTCCGTTACCGGGTTTCACAGGCCCTGAGTCATCAGTACTATCCGTGAATCTGCCACCCTCTGACCCCCTACCCGCTTCGGGATCTCCTTAGTCGGGTTCGGTTTCTAACGTCTATTGCAGCTATCAACGTCAGGTCAGGAGGGCTTCCCTGGGTAAGACGCACCACCTCCCCATATCCCGTCCAACTCCACTTCGGTTCGGTTCACCGGATATCAGGCCTCGCTCTCT
>Ga0233412_10001708_pt1 | contig 11112 bp, 11 predicted proteins | sample Na_anoxic_4_MG_FD_180667 | JGI IMG/M metagenome (GOLD analysis project Ga0233412, IMG submission 180667) | Seawater microbial communities from Saanich Inlet, British Columbia, Canada - Na_anoxic_4_MG | ecosystem: Environmental > Aquatic > Marine > Inlet | place: Canada: British Columbia... | reverse complement strand
TATATCATCAGATAAAGGGGTAGTAATGTATAAAGATAAACCTCTTAAGTTTATTCATACTCATTTCTTAGATCAACGATTTAATGATTTTAATAATTTATTAGTAAATCATATAAATAATGCTAAACTCTATAAAGTATTATTGATAATATATAGAATTATTAATGATAAATGGATAATAAAGATACCGAAACAACCAATAGAAGGTATAGGTAATCATATGAATGATAGTTTTAGAGAATTACCTGGATTAATGAAAAAATATAATAAAGATGTAGACATTGAATTAGTTAATGATAGCATACATTGTTGGATATATCCTAATATATTATTATATGATAGACCTACATTAGAATGGTGTAATCCAGAAATATTAAATTCTTCACTATTTTTATTAGGTAATGGCGATATAGAGCTAGAAGGCAAAGAATTAAATAAAAAAATAAAACATGTTAAACCATGGATTTTTTGGCCTAGAAAACCTGAAATAGTTGAACAAATATTAGATGAAAAAGGGATATTAAATTACAATGAAAGAGATATAGAATCAATCTTTATAGGTAATTTTGAAAATCCTGTTCAAGAAAAATATAGAAATGTTAATGACGATTGGGAAAATGTTCTAAGTGAATACCATTGCACTGAAGGACAAACACATAAATTTACAAATGAAGAGTATTTAATGAAATTAAGAAATTCAAAATATGGATTATGTTTGAGGGGTTATGGGTCAAAATGTCATAGGGAAGTAGAATTAATGGCATTTGGGACAATACCAGTCATAACACCTGAAGTATCAATCAAATCATATATGGAACCATTAATAGAAAATATTCATTATTTAAGAGTAAATAATTCATCAGAATTTAAACAAAAAATATCTGAAATGGATGAAAATAAATGGAATAAAATGAGTAAAGAATGTTATGAATGGTATCAAAGAAATGTTTATAGTAAAAATTGTTGGAATAATATGATAGAAAATATATTATATTTTCACCTTTGAACATTTAAAACGCCGATTTAATCCAAATATTTTAAGGTTTTCATTTTCTTGTTGATGGTCTTTTATGAATATTTATTATATATATATATATATATGGATATTCATATATTGAAACCTGTTATTAATAAAAAATCAATAACTTACACTTATTTATATAATGGCAAAAAATACTCATTTTCAAATAATTTTTTATCTGATGAAAATCTTTATACAGGTATTGAGGGTATAATTTCAATATTCGTACCACATTGTATTTTAACCGGAAAAACCATATTTTCAGAAATACCTGTTGATGAAACTTTCATAAATAATTTACAAAATTTAGTTCCAGTTTTTAGAAAATGGCATAATAATAATAATTTACAATTAAATATTGATGTTCCAATAAAAAAAAATAATATTGAAAGTAGCAATAAAAAAACTATTTCGACATTTACTATGGGTGTTGATAGTTTTTATACATTATATTCGAATATAGATAAATTAGATGCCATATTATTTATTATAGGATTTGATATAAAAAAAAATCAAAAAAAACTATTAGACGAAACAATAGAAAACTTAAAAAAAGTTTCAAAAATCTATAACAAAAAGTTAATATTATGCGAAACTGAACTCAAAAATAAAATCAAACATGGAAAAGGGTTTGATTGGGGTCATTATTTTTTTGGTCCAGCACTATTTAACATCGCTTATTGTTTGAATGAATATCAAGAAATATTGATACCGTCATCACATTTATTTAAAGATGAATATTTATGGGGAAGTCAATATATATTAGATAAGAATTATTCGTCGTCGTTTTTGAATATTTTACATAACGGTGATTTAACAAGAGTAGCCAAAATTAAATTTATTTTAGATTACGACTTGAAATGTTTAGATTTTTTAAGAGTTTGTTGGCGAAATATAGATGGTAAATACAATTGTACAAAATGTGAAAAATGTTTTAGAACATTATATCCAATTGAATTATATGGCTACAAAGACCGTGCTGTAACATTTAACAGAAATGTTAATGGAAAAGATTTTTGGAATTTTAAAGCTCAGCATAACAGTGATAAATCCTTTCAAAAAGAAATTAAAAATCTAGAAAATAATAAAAAATTTACCTATAATATAGTTCCCAATTCTAAAACATTAAATGGACCTACATAATCATCATATATTAAAAGTATTCAAACATAAAAAATGTCTATTTTTCCAAAATAGTTATTATAAAAATAAATCTGTATTTGAATATTCAATTAATAATATTTATAAAAATACAAATTTTATCTAAAAGTTTCAATTATATAAAAATTTTAAATCTATTTTTTTTGAAATCGGAGTTTCAATACATCTATTTTCTCTACACCAGTTATAAAAATGAAACATATAATTATCACAGATCAGGTTTTCTTTTTTTAACATTTTACAATTAAAATGAATACCCATGGTTTCTATTGAAGAAACCATGTATATACATTTAGATCTTTTACGAAAAGGGAAAGGTTCGCTAATATCTAAATTTTCTTCTAATTCTTTTTGGTTGCTTTTAGTCTTTGCCCATATATTTTTAAATCCAAATACATTTATATTGGTATTTAACTTTATATATTCTACTAATTTAATATTTGGTATAAATAAATATTCATCTAAATCATTAAAAATCATATATTCATAATTATCTTTACCATATTTATATAAAGCATGATGCATCTGTCCTAATTGTGCATGATGACGATATTTATATTTTTTTGGATTCCAATATCTAAAATCCCATTCTATTAATGTAACATCTTTATAATTAAATATTTCTTTTATTTTATTATTTAATAAACCATTGTAATACATAAAAAAATGTTGAACTCCTTGCCTTTTATAATAATTATAAAAATTTGGAAATAAATTATAATCATGGCTAAATAATGTTGTTAAACATAGAAAATCAGATTTTTCTTTATTTACTATTTTTTCTATTTCTTTACTATATTCTTTCCTATCATAAATTACCTGAATAAATAATTCTTTATTTATATCAACATTATTATCATCATAAATAAATAATAATGTTGGTTCATATGTATCTTTTATAATTTTTTGTTTTAATTTTAATTTTTTCTTATTTAGATAAACATTCAATTTATTTTCATCTAATATATTATTATTAATTGATAAAATTAAGTAAATTAAATTATTTTTCCAGAATACATCAAATAAAGTAAAATCATCAATATTAGTTAAATCTAATTCTTCAATATTTGTTAAATCTAATTCATCAATATTCCACTCTTTACCTTCACAAAATGATAATTCTATATACACTTTTTTACCATTATGTGCAATTCTCCATTTATTTTTATATCTATATAATTGGTATTGTTTATCTTTATAGTATGACTTTGTATTTTTATCTACATTTTGTAAAGTTTGGACTTTATATATTCCATTTATACTGTTATTGTTCGAACCTTTTATTTTAACTATATTTGTCATAAATATTGTATTTTTATAAATATTATTAATTGAATATTCAAATACAGATTTATTTTTATAATAACTATTTGTGTAAAAGTTTACCTTTTTATCAAGTAAAGAACCAGCAATAGCAATATGTAATCTATTTGTATTAATTGTTTCAAATTTAGATAAATAATCGAATATAGATAAACTAACATCTTTTATTACATTTATTTTTGTAGTATTACCGCATTTATTTAATTTACTTGATAAATCAACATTATTTTCTGGAATATTTATATTAGTTTTTTCTCTATCCATCCGATAAGCATTACATACACCATTACCTTTTATTATATTATACTTATCTAAATTTTCAATGTAGAATGCCATATCTTTGGATAAATAGACATTTTTTTTTATGGTTAAATACTTTTAAAACATAATTATATGATGTTTTTTCTCTACAAAAAAAAATTATATTATCATTTAAACTTGATAAAAATATATCTTCTGATTTTATAGTATGAGGTAGAATTATAATTTTATTATCATTTTTATTTTTTTCTATAAATTTTTTACAGTTATTATATAATCCTACCAAATTTCCTCCTCCAGCATAAAATAAAGTTTTATTATGATATTCATTAGAAATTGATCCCATTTTCCAATTTAAACCAAGTTCATTAAAAGTTTGTATTGTTCCAAATGCTATCAAGGAATCTCCTGCATTTCCCGGGTTAGGTATATAAATTATTTCTTGATTTAAATAATTACTTAAAAATATTCTTATGTCTTTTATTTCCATATAATTAGTAATAATATTTTAATTTTATATATGAAACCGGTGATATATAATATTTTAATTTTATATATGAAACCGGTGATATAATTTTACAATAAATAATAAAAATGTAATTCAAAACTTAAATGTAACTTAGTATAACTCGGCGTTTTAAATGTTCAAAGGTGTAAATAAATAATATTACTCTTTAAAAAATTTGAAAAATTAGTTAAATTTTCTACAACTTTAAAGAGAATAACTACTTTACAAACATGTCTACTCACACTTTCACCATTTCCGAAAAGAAGTTGGGGTTTACTTTGGATAAAACCAAATCTACTCCAACAATTGCAAAAATCACTTCTGGTGGAGCTCTTGAAAAGCAGTTGATTGATTCGTGTTCTAGTATCACAGCAGGGTGTGAGGTGCAATATGTTGGTGGAGAGTATGTCAAGGATTTGCCTTTTGATCGAGCGATGGAAAAGATCAAAAGTTATGTTGAAAGGCCAATCAACATCGTCATTACATCTCCTCGAAAATCTGATATCCGCCAATCATTTGTTTCAACTAGTCAAGCATACAAAATGTCTACTGAAGAGATGGATAGGGCATCAGAAGAGGCGACTAAACAAGGCCTCAGGGATCTTGCGAAAGCCCATAAGGAGAAGCTTCTTCAAGAACAATCCTCAACAGAATCTTCTGATGAAGATGAAGATTATGTTTCTTCAAGGAAATATGGGGAACTTGAGAAGAAGAATCATTTCCTCAAAATGGAACTCTTGAATGTTCAGGTTGATAATGAAGATCAAACAACTCTTCTGAAGAAAGAACTTGATCCAATTAAGGCTCTCAATGATCAACTTTGTCATATCATTACGATGAAAAAGAGGACAAAGAAGCTAGAAAAGTTGGATGAAATCAAAAATTCTAGTTCAGAAGAGATGGTCAAACAATTGAAAAGAGTGAATACTGAGGTTAATTCTTACTTTGAAGAATGTGAGAAGCATCTAAAATTGGTTGAGTTTCATGAAATAAAAAACTGTGTAGCTTCTTTCCTTGATAAGGAAAAGATTGAGATGGAAAAGCTGAATAAGTATTACAATTGTAAGATTAATTTTAAGATTTTCTATGAATTCGTGCAGCTCTTTAGCTTGATTGTCTTGCTTTTTGGGGTTGGTGTGGGTATGGTAATGGTAGCAGAGAAAAAATAATGTTCAAAAGTGTATTTGTTTAAAGAAATAATGGTATATGTATGTATAAAATGTTACTTAGATCAGGTAGAATAATTTTTTTTATTGATTTTGATGAAGCATCAAAAGCATGGAGAAAAAATAAAATATATTTAGGATTAGGTAAATTTCAATACAAATAGTTTCTAACCCCCACTTTTTGCTTTTTTTGAACTGCCACATAAGCATGTACATAATACTAAGATTCCCCATACTATTAGAACCCATTTCCAGATATCCAACCAATCATCATATTCACATTTTTTTAATTCTTCTTTTAAGTTTTCTCTTAAATATGTACAATTAAATTTACAAGGTTCTTCAATTGAACAATTCAGAACAAGACCTGTTTCATAATCAATTGAATGTGTTTGTTTCCAATAAACCGTCCTGTTATCTATTTCTTCACGTTCTTCAATTCTATCTACAAAATAATCATAGATTTCATAAATTATATATAATATAGCAGCAATAACACTACTTAAACATATACAAGCAATCCCTTTCCAGAAGTTTGGATCTTCATAAAATTTAACTTTATTTGAACCATTACTGTCTTCTGTTGAACCAGATACACCAGAATATGATGTGGTGGCGGGCATTTTATTTTTTTTTTATTCAATTTATTATTATGTTTTCAAATTTATTGTGATATGATATGATAGTATGATTGCAAGAATGTATGAAAAGCTATAATAACTGATATTTTATCTACATCTTCTACTTTAACGTCTATATTATATTCTTTTAATCTAGTCATAATAAATCCATCATTATTTATAATTTTTTCTTTTTTATCATCTTTATTATTTTCTTTTTCTAGAAAGTGTTTTTCTAGGCGTGTAAATATACACTTTTTATCATCTAATAACCAATTAGCATACATACCTGGTATTAAAGCTGTTAGTATCTTTGAATTAATTTCACCTGGTAAGGCCCATCCAAGTGATATATATGCAGTTAAGAATGAATGAAATATATTTATTCCTTTAGAAATCTTCATTTATATATATACTTAAAATATATTTAAGTATAATAATATAAATGAACTTAGAAATGATAAAAAAAGATAATGCTATAAAAAGTATTGTAGATTCTATAATGGGTGATGAAAACTTTTACATTGTATGTGAAAATGGATTTAAGGATATATATGAAGACGGTGTTATTGATGAAAAAGATATCCCTATGATTATTAATCTTTTACTAACTGCTTATGTAAATCACAGTAAAATTAAAATTACAAATAAGCATAAAAAGAAAGTATTAATGTTGCTGATTTACACGTTAATTAATAAGTTTCAAGTAAATGATAAAATTAACAATGATAGTATTATGTTATTAATTGAACCACATATAGATCTCATATTACTTAGTGTTAATTTACCGAAATGTAAATGGTGTTCATCTAAACCTCTCGATGAAGAGAAAGTTATAAATGGTATTAAATTAAATAGATTAAATAATATGAAACATGTTAACTTAGATATAAAAGAAGAAATTTTACCAGATAACGTACAATTAAAATTAGAGGCTGCCAGTAGCAATGATTCAAATGATGGAAGTGGTCCTCAAGAGATTTAACACATTTTAAATGGTGTAAATAAAATACATAATCCAAAACCAATTACTAATCCCCAAGTAAATATCATGCCTCTTTTTTTAGATTCTGCTTTTTTAATAACTTTTTGTTTTTCATTTAAACTATCATTAAATGGTGTACCAATATTCATAGTAAATACTAGATAAAAAATGGATGCAAATACATAAATTGCCATTGCATATGCTAAATATACAGATATCTTACAAGTTTCCATTTATATTATAAAATAAAAAAATTATATATTATTATTTACTATTTACTATTTACTATTTACTATTTACTATTTACTATTTAGTTAGGCCATGATACCGTAGTAATTGATCTCATTGTACTTGTCAAACCTACTGATATACTTTTCTACTTGGCATGCATTCTTAGCCTTAGTTGGATAGTTCTTGTTCTTCTTCTGGGGGATCTTCCTTGCCCTGATAAACTTACCCTCACCCCTCTGTTCCTTGATGAACGTCTCGTTAATAGAAATGTTGTGCTTATAACCATTGTTATCGTCGTTGATATAGGTATCGTTGATATAGGTATCGTTGATATAGGTATCACTGATTCCCTGTTCCCTAATCATATTCCTGTTATTATAGGTGTCAATGAGAAGGTTAAGGTCTTCAAGTTCTAGATTCCTCGTAGTAATCTTGGGGACATTCTGAAGGGCAACATCAGACCAAGGGACATTCATATAAAGGTGTCCAACCTTCTTTGGCATCGGGCGACTGTGGACAAAGTACTCTGCATCGTTGTTGTAAGACATCTATTCAATAGATATATACTATTATATTTAATAAAAAATAATACACAATTTTCAAATTTTTTAAAGATACACACTTACACATTTAATTTACATCTTTATCTAGTTACACTTTGTGGTGTAGACATTTCCACAAATGTGACCTTGCCTGTATTTTTGTCATATACAGGCTTCATCTCTACATAAGTGGATACATGATGACCCAACACATAGTCTCCACCGCCTTCCTGACTCTTCTCAAAAGAGAAGTACTTAACGCCATTCACCATCTCGTATTTAGCTTCGCTTGACATTCCGATTGACTTATTCTTAATTTAAAGAAAGAATAAAGAATAGTTTCAAATTTTTTAAAGAGGATATTATTGGTAATCTAATATTATTTTATAATTTGAAATATTTATTACTTGAAATTAAAAACATTTCTAATATGGATATTGAAGATGTCATTTCAGACAAAAATGAGAGAGAAAAGATAATTGATTTTACGAAAGAATTAGCAAAAGAATCTTATAATAATAGGAGAGAATATGATAAATATTTTACTGTTCTTAGGAAAAAATATAAAATTAATCCAAAGAAGACTCTAATTAGAGGATCAATTAAATATTTAAATAAAGATGAAGTTAGTAAATCATTTCTTAAATTCTCTTTAAGGAAGATTGGAAAAAGTTCTTCTGGTGTTGCTGTTATTACTTTACTTACTAGTCCTTTTCCAGAATATACAAAAAATGGTAAGAAAGTTAAACAAACATTTAGTTGTGGTAAAGATTGTGCATATTGCCCCAATGAACCAGAAGTAAAATTAGATTTAGAAGTTATTTCTATTATAGATAACAATCATTTTAGAGTTAAAGCCAATATTGATTTAAACCATATTCGCATTATTAATCATATAATTTATAAAGATATTAAAATTATTGTAGATGATTGTAAAGGTTTTACAAATTATGAATTTACAGTTAAGATTGAAAATCATATATTTACTGTAGGTGATACTTTTATTGGAGTTAAAATAGAACAACCAAGGAGCTATATATCTAGTGAACCTGCTGTTTTAAGAGGTAACCATAACCAATTTATTGCTGTTAATCAAATGAATGATCGTGCTACAGTTTTAAATTCAATGGGGCATCCAATTGATAAAATTGAAGTTATTATTTTGGGTGGAACTTGGGACCATTATCCATTAGAGTATAGAATTGAATTTATTCGAGATATATATTATTCTATGAATATCTTTTATACAGAATATAGAGAAAGATTAAGTCTTGAAGAGGAAATAAATATTAATGAAAAGGCAAAATGTAGAATCATTGGAATTACAACTGAAACAAGACCAGATTGTATTACAGTTAGACAAATTAAAAATCTAAGAAAAATGAATGTCACGAGAGTTCAGTTGGGTGTTCAGCATTTTGATGATGATGTATTAAGGTTTATTAAAAGAGATTGTTATCTTAAAGATACTATTGAATCTAATTATATTTTAAAACAGAATGGTTATAAGATAGATATGCATCTTATGCCAGATCTTCCAGGATCTACTTTAGAAAAAGACTTAAAAATGTATAAAGAATTATTTTCACATAAAAAAGAATATATTACAAATAATTATATTAAATATACTTTAGATAAACCAGAATTACAAGCAGATCAATTAAAAATATACCCTTGTTCTACTGTTCCATATACAGAGATTAAAAAATGGTATGATGAAGGTAGTTATATACCTTATTCAGAAGATAAGGATAAGTTAATTGAAGTTATCTTATATATTAAGGAAAATGTTTTCCCTTGGATACGTTTAAATAGGATAATTAGAGATATCCCACAAAATTGGATAGATGGTGGAAATAAAGATGTTAATTTAAGACAACATTTAATATCTCATATGAAAAAAGAAGGTTTACATTGTAATTGTATTAGATGTAGAGAAGTAAATAATAAAGAAACAGATATTACAAAGGCAGAATTATTTGTAAGAGAATATAATGGCTTAAATGCAACTGAATATTTTATTAGTTATGAAACACCAAACAATAGAATCTTATATGGATTTCTTAGATTAAGGATTAATCATACAAATGATAAGATTTATCATAAGGATTTAGAAAATAATGCATTTATTAGAGAATTACATGTATATGGTTCTTTATCAAAACATCATGAAAAAGGAAACAATATACAGCATAAAGGTTTTGGTAAGAAGTTATTGAAAGAAGCAGAAAAAATAGTTTATAATAATGGTATTAACAAAATATCTATTATTTCTGGTGTTGGTGTTAGAGAATATTATGAAAAAAATGGATACTTACTTAATAAAAATACAAATTATATGGAAAAGGAACTAATAATGTATAATGATAATACTTTTATATTTATAATATTCTTAATTGTATCTATTACTATATCTATAGTATTTGATTTGTATTTTCACAATTATCCCCACTATAACCATTATAGCAACGACACACAGAAGAATCTGATGAATCACAGTGTCCAGAACTTTCATCATTAGAACCACATCTTATATCATCATCTATATTGCAAGTTGCATATTCTATTTGTCCATTTTCTAAAACATTATTATTTTCATCACGACAAGGTTCCCCAACAAATTCTGGATTATATATGATATATTGTCTAGAATATAAATCACAAGGGTTTTCCCATATATTACTAGTATGCCTGTCCGGAAATTCATGTGGATCAGATGAATCCGCATTTCTGATACATTTTTCTTCTTTATCTAAGTCTATCCATTTCCCAATACAATTATCATATCTACCTTCTACAAAATTAATATCATTACCATCTAAATTTGATAATGGGCCAAGAATATAAGTAGCATATGGTGTCATTGAATAAGTATCGCTATATTTTGTTATATTTGGATCCCTTGTTATAATAACCTCATTAACATTATCATTTATTTGTTCTTGATTCATTTGATTTCCAAGATTAAATAGTGTATTAAAATCAATATAGCCTAAAGTTAAATTTGTTTTTTTATTATTTACATCACTTCCATTGTTATTAGTGTCGCTTCCATTATTGCCATTTCCATTGCTATTAGTGCCACTACCATTGCTATTAGTGCCACTACCATTGCTATTGGTTCCGCTACCATTGCTATTGGTGCCACTACCATTGCTATTAGTGCCACTACCATTGCTATTGGTGCCACTTCCATTATTGCCATTTCCATTGCTATTGGTGCCACTACCATTGCTATTGGTGCCACTACCATTGCTATTGGTGCCACTACCATTGCTATTGGTTCCGCTACCA